>TARA_R110002096_G_scaffold11515_6_pt1 | contig 10464 bp, 3 predicted proteins | sample TARA_R110002096 | Tara Oceans TARA_R110002096 (sample SAMEA4397295) | marine metagenome | biome: Polar Biome; feature: [DCM] deep chlorophyll maximum layer (ENVO:01000326); material: water (ENVO:00002006), including particulate matter (ENVO:01000060) such as... | depth 35 m
GGCGGGTGCGACCGGCTGAGCGACCTCTCGGTCCTGGCCGGCCTCAGCGCCCTGCAGCACCTCGATTTGGGCTGGTGCGACCAGCTGAGCGATCTCTCGGTCCTGGCCGGTCTCAGCGCCCTGCAGCACCTCGATTTGGGCTGGTGCGGCCGGCTGAGCGATCTCTCGGTCCTGGCCGGTCTCGGCGCCCTGCGGCACCTCAATTTGAGCGGGTGCCGCCAGCTGAGCGACCTCTCGGTCCTGGCCGGTCTCGGCGCCCTGCGGCACCTCTATTTGCGTAGTTGCGACCAGCTGAGCGATCTCTCGGCCCTGGCCGGTCTCAGCGCCCTGCAGCACCTCGATTTGGGCTGGTGCGGCCGGCTGAGCGATCTCTCGGCCCTGGCCGGTCTCAGCGCCCTGCAGCACCTCGATTTGGGCTGGTGCGGCCGGCTGAGCGATCTCTCGGCCCTGGCCGGCCTCAGCGCCCTGCAGCACCTCGACCTGTGGGGGACTAGCTCACCCACAATTTCCCGAGGGTTTCTTCAAGGTCTGAAAGACCGTTGTGACGGATTAAGTCATCTCATTATTCAACAGGCTGTTGAGATTCATCCGGCACTCCTGTCCAGAAGTGAAAGAGACAACTGTTTAGAGCGACTCTTTTCTGCACTCCGCGCGTTCGAGGATCCCCAGGCAAAGCCGGTGACGGATCAGGATGTCAAAGTGTTAGTTTTGGGAAATGGTGAAATTGGAAAGACCTGGTTTTGTCACCGATTGATGGGTCATGACCCGACCGCCCTGAAGTTGAAGTCCACCCACGGGATCCAGGTCTTGCGCGCGGGATTTCCCCAGGAGTTTATTGAGAGGCAGTTTCAGGATCAGACTGAGGCAAGCCCTACCAATTGGCTCAATCTATGGGATTTCGGGGGGCAGGATTTGTATCACGGAACCCACGCGTTGTTTCTCAATACACGCTCGGTGTTTTTGATGCTTTGGAAGGCCGGAGATGACGAGGAACAGGAGAGGATCGACTCTCTCGGTCATCCGGATCAGCGCCATACGCAACAGTATTGGGCCGACTACATCGAATCGCTCGCCCCGCGTGACAGCGCGGTGGTGGTCGCACAGAGTTTGTGGCGAGATGCGGAGACGGGCGTGGACGATCGACCGGGCTCTTTGAACGCGGAGTTCCGGCATCTGAAACCGATCGAAAGCTATTACAATGCCAGCACCGGTGAACATGGTAAGGTCCTGAAAGAGGACTTGGAAACGGCGATCGCGCAGATTCGGGGAACGACGGGTGATCTTCTCATTCCCGGTTCCTGGGCCAAGGTTCGAGATGAGATTCAGGCGTGGCAGCAGGAATGGGTGGAATCCGAAGAGGTTTCGTTTGCGGAGCGCAAACGTCAGACGATTCCCTGGGATGAAGGTGAGGATTCGTTCGTGAAACTTTGCCAGTCCGCTGGAGATGTGGGCGATCCCAAGGTGCTGCTACAGTTTCTCCACGACACCGGGGTCCTGTTTCACAAAGAGGGAGCGTTTCAGAATCAAATTGTTCTCGATCAGGAATTCGTGCTCAAGGCGATCTATGAGGTCCTCGACCGTGAAAATGTTCTCGAGTCCATCAAGCGCACCGGGCGTTTTACGATGGCAGAACTGTGGCAGAAAACGCCCTATTCCGAAGGTGATCAGGCATTGTTTCTTTCCTTGATGCAAGAATGTGGAATCTGTTTTGAGTTCCGCAAAGGTCCACAGGGTGAGTCCGTCTATGTCGCGCCGGACCTCCTGCCGGATCGAAACGGCATCGATGATCCGGACCACCGCGACCGAGCCTCACTCGATGCGTGGAACGCGATCCCAACACCGGAAACAGTCTATCGGCTGGACTTCGATTTCTGGCATCAGGCAATGGCGCGATCCTTCTTCAGCGAAGTTGGACGGGCGGCCGGGGACCGGGCGACGTATTGGAAAAACGGGGTCTACTTTGAGGTACGGGAACATGGAGAAGAAGCGGTATGCCGGATCACCAAGGAACCGAGCCGGGCGGGAACGGTGAATTGCGGATGCCTGACGATTCGCGTGAAAGGAGAGACTGCCGGTTCCATTCCGCTTCTGGCAAAAATGATTGCGGTGGTTCACAAAATCCAGACCGGAGTTCCACCTCGCGAGACTTTGGAGCGCGACGGCTGTCTTGTGAAGGTGAACTACGCTGACGAAAGCAAAGTGGACCAAAAGCGCCTCACATTGGATGAGGTTCATGCGGAAGAAGGCGGCGAAGAAAAGGTCGTGGCTTACGATCCGAATGACCCGGACCAATCCGAGCTGAAACCCGCAGCACCATTTCAAGAGATTCTGCGATTCTTGGGAGATCGGGATCCAAGGCGAGCGATGAAGCAGGAAATGATGGAGGCCATCGCCGACAAGGATGACGCTTCGGAAGAACCGGAAAGCGGTCTTGAAAAGCTCGGGTTCATGCAAATCAAGGATTCGCTGCAAATGAAGCGAGGGCATGATGGGAGATTTGCGACGAGCGATGAATCGTCGGAGGTATTGCCGAATCCCAGTGATCTCGTGCCTGTGACGACTACGCACGCCTCGGAATATGAGTACGACGTTTTCATCTCCCATAGCGATCGCGATCTGGAAGCCGCCAAATCCTTGACCGAGTTTTTGAGAGAGAAGGGCCTCACCGTGTGGCTCTTCGAAACCGCGATGAAGCCAGCGGATCCATGGAAGAATTGGGACACGGCAATGGAGTTGAGCCAGAATCTCGTAATTCTTTTGGGTGGTCATTCAACCGGCCAAGAGCGGGAACTGGAATACTTCGAGAATCGGCAGAGGTCGGAGGGAGAGGAAACTTGCCGCATTCTTCCAGTATTGCTTCCTGGTGCTCGCGATCACGTTTTGTTCCCCCGATTTTTGGATCGTTGGATGTGGATTGAGGCGAAACAGGAATTCGGCGTTCGGGAGATGAAGTTGATCGCTAGCGTGTTTACCCGAGCTGAACCGGTGCTCGGCAAACGTCCAAAGCGCCGATGGATACCAGCCGTGCTTGTGCTCGGTTTAACCGGCGTAGTGGCTAGCGCTGGATGGCATTGGCGCGATTCGATTCAGGATTGGTCGGACAAGATCGGGGGCCGAGGAATCGTCGTCACAGAAATAGGCAGCGACGGCCAATCGCCACCCGCTGATTCACCAAGGGAAATTCCATCCATCGACAAACTCTACCAAGGGAGCCATGCCCTTATTATCGGCAACGATACCTATCAACACTGGTCGAACCTGCCTTCGATCGTGGAAGAGACCAAGGAGGTGCAAGAGGCTTTGAAGAAGCAGGGGTTTACCATCTTCAAGGGTGGAGTTCAAAGGAACCTGACGGAGGACGAACTGCGCAGAACCTACGAAGACTTCATCGATGATCACGGGTTGGCTGACAAAAACCGATTGGTGCTCTATTTTGCGGGTCACGGTTTTACGCGCAAGAACGGAGACATTGGCTACATCGTGCCGGTTGACGCTCCCAACCCAAACGATGATGAAACCGGGTTTACGCGAAAAGCGGTCGAAATGGATGCGGTCCGAACGTGGATGCGGAAGATCGAATCCCATCACGCACTCTTTCTTTTCGATTCCTGTTTTTCGGGCACGGCTTTCCTAACTCGCAGTCTAACCAATGAGGAATTGCCATCAGATATTGCGGCATTGGCTGAACTACCGGTCCGGCAGTTCATGACATCCGGCAGCGCGGACGAAGAAGTACCAGCTCGCTCCGTGTTTACCCAAGCCTTTGTCGATGCCATGACCAGACCCGTGGCGGATTTGGATGACAACGGCTATGTGATTGGCGCGGAACTGGCGATTTACCTCCGCAAGGAAGTCGCAAAGTTCACTCCGATGGGAAACCGGGTTCAATACGGTGTCATCCGAGACCGAGCCCTCAGCCAGGGAGACATCGTTTTTGAAGTTTTGAGGGATTAAAGCCGATCGCTACCCTTTTTTGCTCGCCAAGTAGGCCACGAGGGAGGCGAAGTCGTCGACGCTCAAGGCGTTGGCGAGTCCGGGCGGCATCATGGAGATCTCCAATTCGTGGCGCTGGGCGACATCCGCTGCTTTGACCTTGTGGACCTGGCCGGCGATGTCGCGCAACTCGAGTTGATCGCTGGTCTCGCCGGTTACGAATCCAGTTACCGATTTCCCGTCCTTGGTCGAGATCATGACGGTGGCGAAGCCCTGGGAAATGGAGGCGTTTGGCTTGAGGATGGACTCGGCGATTTGTTCGCGGCTGAGCACCGCTCCGACCTGCCCCATGTGCGGACCTTTCAACGGCTGACCGACTTCGGTGGTGTGGCAGGCAATGCATCCCTGGGTCGTGAAAATCGCCGCCCCTTTCTTGGGATCGCCCTTGTGGGTATCGAGCGCGAGCATGACGTCCTCGATCGACATCTTCCCGATTTCGCCCGCTTTTCCGGCAATCATGGACAGATCGACCTTGGGTTCGTCGTTCGCCACCGCGGCAACGGCCACCGGCTCAATCCCGGACAAGTCCATGCGATAATTCTCATTCAAGAGCGCCAGCCACCTCTTCCGGTCGGTCTCGGCTGCCTGGTACTCGGCCAACAGAAACTGCTCGATTCCGGCTGAGGCTTCCCAGGTTTCTCCCACATAGAAAGGGCCACGGGTGTCGGGGCGGGTTCCCCACCACCAGGAACCGTCATAGGCTTTTTCTCGTTGATAGAGGCGCGCCAACAATTCGGTCAATTCCTCGCGCTGAGTTCCTTGTGCGTTCTTCGCCTGGGCGAGGACCGTTTCGACAACCTTGGGCTCGAACTGATACCGCAATGCCCAGAGCGCGCCTTGACGATTGGGACCGTTCAACGCACCGAGGCTGGCATCCACCGCCTTGAGCTGAGTAAGCGCCTTTACCGCGACATGAGGCAGAATGATCGCCGCATTGGGTTTGGCGTGCGGCCCCTCCGCCGATGGAGTCCCGGGAATCCTGGGAATGGCATTGTGGACGGCAAAGGCAGAGGAACCACCTTTGTCCGACGTGCTGGCGATGCCGATGGTCGCCTTGAAGCGTTTTGCGCCGGGCGGAAGTTTGTAGACGAGGGAAGAGGGTGCATGGCTGCCGAGCCCGGTAGGACTTGGGGTGCCATCGTGCCGTTTCAAAGCGTTCCCATTCGGCGCTTTACCAACGGCAATTTTTCCCCAACCAACCTCGGCCGATTCTTGTTTCGCGCCCTCTGAGAGGGGCACTTCAGAACCATCTGCCATGACCAAAATCGGGTCGAACCAGGAACTGTGATCCAGCCCACTGCCGTTCCCACCGTCGGTGGTGTGGAGGTGAAGCTTTTCGAACCCTGTCAGATCAATATCGATGTCCTGGGTTTCGTCGCCCTTCAGGATCTTGCTCATGAACACCGGAGGCTCGGTCGGCGCCTTCTTCTGACCTTCCGTGGAAAGAGGATTGGCAACGGCAAGCAAGGCCTCCGCCGCCGTGACATCACCCAACCGACCGAGTGATACCGCCGCCGCGACCTGCACCCGCGGGTTGGAGTCGCGCAAGGCTCCGGCAAACACGTCCTTGCTCAATCCACCAAGTTGCGTCTTCCGGTCCGTCGCCGCGCGAAGCGCCCACTCCCTCACCACAGCGTCGCCCGCCAACTGAACCAATTCCGCGTTCGCGCCTTCGCCGAGCAATTGCTTGTAGGTGAAGATCGCCGCAACCCGGGAGTCGAGCGACGCGTCATGACTCTTCGCCATCGCCAGCAAAGCTTCAGCCACCGATGGATCGCCACGGCGAAGAATCGCCTGTTGGGCATGAAGCCGGGCTTTCGCACTGGCAGCCCCGATCAGAGCCACCAACTCCGATGGTGAAGCTTTCGCGAGATCCGGAAACGCCTGGTAGGTCCAACCTTTGGGAACAACTCGCTGCACATAGCCCTTCTCTGACGAACCCTTGTATCCAGCCCCATCCCAAGCCGCTACATAAAGCGCGGAAGAACCGTCGCAATCCACATCGGAAATCTGATTTACTTTCAAGAACACTTCCGGCTCCTGGGTAAAGCTTGCCCCATCAGGTTTCAGGCGATGGATATATAAGGTGCTGCGCCCCCAATCACACATCATGGGTTGATTGTTGAACTTCGCGGGCCAACCCGGCTCCTGAAAATACATCGAGCCTGTTCCCGAACCGCCGCCCAGGTCTTCCAGCGCCGGGAGAATCTCGCCGGTGAAGTTCTTGAAATGCATTGGGTAACCATAATGCGCGGATTGAATGTGATGAATGAAACGCACGTTCCAGCCCCCTCCGTCATTGGTATTTCCCCGCGTGTAGATATTCATCAGCGGATCGATCGCGATGTCGTAGATATTACGCAGGCCGGTGGTGTAGACCTCCAACTCGGTGCCGTCCGGTCGAACCCGAACCACGCCCCCGCCGAGCATCGTCAGTTCCGTGCCGTCGGTGCCTTTGGCGCCGTGAATACCGAAGTCGCCCACTGCGATGTAGATCCAGCCGTCAATGCCCATGCGGATTCCGTTCGTGGTATGATCCGCGCCGCGATCCTGATTGTGCTTCGGCGGGCTCACATCGCTGACCAGAATCTGGTACGGCCCATCGGCGACACCATCCCAGTCCTTGTCCTCAAACACGGAAAGGTGCATGCCGGTCAATTTACCGACGGACTCGGGAATGACGGTGTGGAGCACGAACAGCTGGTTCCCGACCGGAATCAAGCCACGCGGGTTGTCGATTTTGGCGAACTCGGTGTGGGAGTCGGCGACGCCGTCCTGGTCCTCATCGATCAACCGGATGATTTTGCCTTTTCCCGGTCCTTTCCCGAGCGAACCCAGCATGTCGACCCCGACAAAGACCTCCCCGGTTGGAGCTGCGGCCAGGCACGCCGGTGAAGGCGTGATTTCAGGGCCGGAAAAGCGTGTCGATTCCAGTTCTGCGGGAAGTTGAGCCCAAAGCAGACCGGGCAACAGGATCAAAGGAAGGGAAAAAAGGCGGGACATAGGCAGCGCTTAGTGATGGCGTGATCGATTTTGTTCAAAACGACCAAAAGCCGTCACCCGGACATGAGCGGCGGCTTTTGGTTACGAAGCTTGGATCCTCACGCCAACACATCCTTGATCACATGGCCATGAACGTTGGTCAGACGCCGCTCCAGGCCATTGTGATAGTAGCTGAGTCGTTCGTGATCGAGCCCCATGAGATGGAGAATGGTCGCGTTGAAGTCGTAGACCGAAGCGGGATTGGAGACGGCTTTGAAGCCGAATTCGTCGCTTTCCCCATAGCTGAACCCTTTCTTGACGCCGGCCCCGGCGAGGAAACAGGTAAACGCGCCGGGATTGTGATCGCGCCCGGTGCCGTTGCCTTGCAGAAAGGGCATGCGACCAAATTCCGTGCACCAAACCACGAGGGTATCGTCGAGCAATCCGCGCCGTTTCAGATCGTGGATGAGTGCGGCGGTGGGCTGATCCATGATCTCGGCCTGCATCGCATGGGTCTCGGCAATCTTTGAATGCGAATCCCAGTTCGTGATTCCATTTCCCCCGGAGGGATCGCTCCCGTTGAAAAGCTGAACGACGCGGACGCCTTTCTCGATCAACCGTCGCGCGAGGATGCAGTTCTTGGCGTATTCGCGCTTCAGTTCCGTTCCGCTCTCGGTGCCGTATTCCTTGTGAATCGACGCGGGCTCGGCGGAAAGATCCATCATGTCGGGAACGGAAAGCTGCATCTGGCCCGCCAACTCGTAGCTCGCGATCCGGGCGGCGAGGTTGGCGTCGCCAGGATATTTCTCAAGGTGTTTGTCGTTGAGCCGCTTCAAGAGATCGACCGTCGCCTGGTCGTCCTGTGCCGTGTAGGCACCGGGACGGCCGAGGTTTGCGGGAGGATTCTTCGCATTGAAGTCCGTGCCCTGAAATGCCGCGGGAAGGAACCCGTTTCCAAAGTTATTCTTCCCTGAACGCGCCAGGCCGCGCGGATCATTGATCGCAACAAACGCGGGCAAATCCTGGGTCGCGGATCCCAACGCATACGTTACCCACGCGCCAAAGGAGGGAAAGCCTTCCATCGTGAATCCGGTGTGGAGAAAGTTCTCGCCCTGTGGATGGGCGCTGGTCTGGGTGTGGAGCGAATGCAGGAAACAGAAGTCGTCAGCCAACGCGCCCAGATTCGGCAACAACTCGGACGTCATCTTCCCACTTTGACCACGTGGTTTGAACTCCCAAAACGGCTTGGCGATGTTTCCGGAAGGGCCCTCGAACGTCACCGCCGGCATTCCGGGCGGCTTTTTGCCATGATACCGGGTCAACGCACGCTTGTAGTCGAAGGTGTCGACGTGGCTGACGGCCCCGGGGCAGAAAATAACGAGAACCCGCTTAGCCTGGCTTTGGAAGTGACCATTGCGCGGCAAATACGGGTTGTCCGGATTGATGTCCGGACGGATTGGAGCTTTGCCACTGAACTCCGCCGGGTTCTCGCTCCCGAGAAGTTGCGACAACCCCAACGCGCCCATCGAGAGGCCCGCCTGGCCCATGAAATGACGGCGATTGAGGAGCTTGCGTCCGTGAGAAGAAATCGATTCAGGATTCATGAAATGACGGGTTCAGGGAATTTGCGTGAGCTTTACTTGGCGATGATCCGGTTCATCCTGGCGGTCAGGTTCGCGACCACCTCGGGATGATCCGCGGCAATGTTCACGGTTTCATGGGGATCGTTTTCGTGATCAAAGAGCTCCACAAAAACGGGTGGGGCAGACGGATCACGGTAGTCTTTCCAGGCGATCAAACGATAGCGCGAAGAGCGCGCGGTATAACCCATGAGGTGGTTTTCAAAGAGGTCGCGGTCCCAGGCGTCGCCGTGTTGTTTGATGATGCGTCCTTCGACTTCTTCGATCAACGGCCCAAAGAACGTTTCCCTCATCTCGGGGGAGAGCGGGTTCGCCGCCCATTCGCGCAGGGCTGGACTCGGAAACTGGCTCACCGCGAGGTCCTTCCATTCCTGCTCCGGATCGTCGAGCAACGGGGCAAAGCTCTTTCCCGCCAAATGATCCGGCTTGGGAAGCCCCGCAAGTTCACACAAGGTTGGGTAAATATCGACCAGTTCCACCAACGCATCGGTCCCCTTCCCGCGCTCCTTCATGTCCGGCGTCGACAAAATCATCGGAACCCGGGTGGCGATCTCGTAGTTCGTCGCCTTTCCCCAGATTCCCATTTCACCCAGGTGCCAACCGTGATCGCCCCAAACAATGATGATCGTGTTTTCGCGAACGCCGGCCTCCTCCAGGGCAGCGATCATCTTCCCGATCTGCGCATCCACATAACTGACGCTTGCATAGTAGGCGTGAAGCAGGGTCCGGGAAAGATCGTCTCCCATGGGACCAATCTTGGGAATATTGGCCCGCACCCTCAACTCAAAAGAGGCATGAAGTCCGACCTGTGCGCCATTCTCCGGGCCGGTTGTCTGAGATGGCAGAACGATCTTCTCCCGATCATAGAGGTCCCAATACTTTTTCGGTGCAACCCAATTGAGATGAGGAAGCTTGAAGCCGAGCGCCAGAAAAAACGGCTTTTCCGCATCCTGTTTCCTCATGTCCTTGAGCGTGGCGATCGCGACCTGTGTATTATATCCGTCAAGGTAGGCATGATCGGGAACCTCAGCACATTCAAAGGCCGGGCCGCTGGCGAGACCGCGCCTGGAAGCCTCCCCATATCTCTCAAACATCTCCTTCTTCTGCTGCATGTGCAGTTCGTGGTTCTCAGGAAGGGCAAACGTATAATTCGGCTTCTTGAACGGCGTCTGCTTTCTCGCGGCGGGTCGACTCCAGGATTGCGGATCGTCGCCGGGACGGTGGAAAACTTTGCCGCTGGAAACCGTCTCATAACCATTGGCCATAAAATGCTGAGGTAACGTGACCGCATCGGGATTCAGGTCGCGAAACTGGACGTAGTTGTGGGTGATGCCCGTTTGATCCGGACGCATTCCCGAGAGCAGGCTGGCGCGAGACGGAGAACAGATCGCCTCCTGGCAATAGGCGCGATCAAAACGCAACCCGTCGGCGGCAAGCGCATCCAGATTCGGCGATTGAACCGCCGTTGAACCGTAGCAACCAAGCTCAGGACGCAAATCGTCGATCGCTATGAAGAGGACGTTGGGCTTGTTCGCGGCGAACGCGCTCGCGATGAAACAGAGGCTCACGCAGAGCCGCAGAGGCGCGGAGGATTTTTTTCGGGGGATTTTGGTCATGGCTGGAAACTTGGATTTGTGATTCTGGAAAGGAGCTCTGCGGCTCTGCGTGAGCTTATCTTATTCTTGGAAGTCGTTAACGATGCGATGGATGCCGTCTTTGAGGAGTGGCGCACCAAAATTGATCAGGAGACCCAGTTTGATTTTGGTGAGCTTCAGATACGTTAGAGTTTGTTTTTTGTGGACGTTTTGAAACGGGACGTTTGGTTCGGTCGATTTGCAGACTCAGACTA
>TARA_R110002096_G_scaffold405911_1_pt1 | contig 10461 bp, 13 predicted proteins | sample TARA_R110002096 | Tara Oceans TARA_R110002096 (sample SAMEA4397295) | marine metagenome | biome: Polar Biome; feature: [DCM] deep chlorophyll maximum layer (ENVO:01000326); material: water (ENVO:00002006), including particulate matter (ENVO:01000060) such as... | depth 35 m
TTGGGGTGAGGAACGAACCCCAACAAAGACACCCCCCGTAGGTTGGTGGTGAGGAGCAAACCCCAACAAAGACAAATCACACCGTAGGTTGGTGGTGAGGAACGAACCCCAACAAAGGAAAACATCCCGTAGGTTGGGGTGAAGAATGATCCCCAACAAGGCACGAACCCCAACGACAAACAAGGTGTGGATCATGTTGGGCATCGCAAGCTCAGCCCAACCTACGGTTAGAGATAATGCATAAATCGAAACGTGGTGTACGTCACACTTTTGCTTAGCCTAATAAAACTTCTTAATAAACCCTAAAGAAAACATTTGTTGCGCCGATACCTTAAGCGGAGGCGGTAAATATCTAGCAATACTGAAAGATATATCCGTCATGTTTAGAAAAAAAGTAAGCATTAAGCTTACAAAGGAGCAATAAAATGCCTCAAATTATTAACAGTAATATTGCGTCTTTAACGGCTCAAAGAAATCTGAATACTTCTCAGAGTGATTTGAACACCTCGTTACAAAGACTTTCTTCTGGTTTACGTATTAACAGTGCAAAAGACGATGCGGCCGGCCTTGCTATTTCAGAGCGTTTCACCACACAGATCCGTGGTTTAAACCAAGCGCAACGTAATGCAAACGACGGTATCTCATTAGCACAAACCGCTGAGGGTGATTTAGCCCAAATTACTAATAACTTACAACGTATTCGTGAGTTAGCGGTTCAATCAGCGAATGCTACCAACTCTTCATCAGATCGCGCTGCACTTCAGCTGGAAACATCCGAACTGATCGCTGAGATTGACCGTGTTGCTTCAAGCAGCTCGTTTAACGGTGTTAAATTGTTAGATGGTAGTTTTACTGATCAGGCCTTCCAAGTAGGTGCTAATGCCGGTGAAACGGTGACTATTAGTTCTATTGCTAGTTCACGTACAACAGCCCTTGGTCAAACATTTGAAGCGACTTCTGGCACTATTGCATCAAATACAACGTCTACAGCATTAGTAGCTGATGATTTGCTCATTAACGGAACGGATGTAGGTGTTGTAGCAACGGGTGGTGCTACAGGTAGTTTCGCTGCTAATATCGCTACAGCTATTACCGCAGCTGATTCTCAAGTAAGTGTTGATGTTGGTGCTTCAACGGTTACGTTAGGAACAGCGTTTGCAACTGTCTCAGATGATGCGACAGGCGATGATGGTGTTTATACATTTACGGTGGAAGGTGTTGATATTATTACTTCGTCTACGCTAGGTGCGACGGGTGATTCTATTACTGCAGCGGAAGTTGATACAGCGCTGGCTAATTCTACTATAAGCGATGCGCTTGCCGGTGTTGGTGTAACCTTTACAGGTACAGCAGCAGCTGGTACGTTAACTTTCACTAAGATTGATGGCAGCAACCTTAACCTGAGCGAAAGCCGCACATTGGGAACAGGTGGTACTCCAGCGTTTACAGGTGATGGTTTTGCAGAAATTGGAACTGGTACTGCAGCAGGTGCACTTGAAGCTTATGGTTCTATTACTTTAACCTCAGCCTCAGATATTGTGGTTGCTGGTAATAACCCTGGAAATATTGGCTTAGTAGCAGGTACTCTTTCAGTGGCTACTTCAGGTACTGGAACAACGGTTGCTAATACTGACATTTCTACTGTTAATGGTGCAAATGCGGCAATTGCTTCGGTTGATGCGGCGTTAAATACTGTTAACTCTAGTCGTGCGAATTTAGGTGCGGTACAAAACCGTTTTGATTCTGTTGTAGCGAGTATTCAAACAACGTCTGAAAACTTAAGTGCTTCACGTAGCCGTATTCGTGATGCTGACTTTGCTGAAGAGACTGCTGCGTTAACACGTGCTCAAATTCTTCAACAAGCCGGTGTGTCCATTCTGTCGCAAGCTAATTCGTTGCCTCAGAACGTGTTGGCACTACTGCAATAAGGCACTAGAGCGTGATACTGGTTCTGCATCTGCAGAACCAGTTTTCACCAACTAGGGAGGTTATTGAGGTTATTATGGAAACGATTAATTTACTTAATACGATGGTAAAGGCAGGAAAGCCGCACGCAGGGAACGTTGCTGTATCAGAAAAAGTGTTTAAATCTGAGGAAACAACGACAACTGCATTAAGCGGTAATAAATTGCCGGAAAAGGTTGGGCCTGAACAAGCTACAGGGATAAACCAAATTGAACAAACAGTGAGTGAGTTAAATAGTTTTGTACAAAATGTTCAACGAGGCATTCAATTTAGTGTACACGAAGATACGGGGCACTCGATTATTACGGTCACCGATAAAGAGTCCGGCGATGTGATACGAAGCTTTCCATCAGAGAAGGTATTAGAGATGGCCGCTTATCTAGCAGAAAATAAAGCACAAGCAGACGATGCGACGCGTGGTTTATTGGTTAATGACAGTGCTTAGGAGGCGCGATATTTGCATAGATCTGTATAGATTATTGTAAATAGGATTTTATTATGTCAATTTCATCACCAGGTATAGGGTCAGGTTTAGATATAGGCTCTTTGATTACTCAGCAAGTCAGTGCTGAAGGCTCAAGTGGTACTAAACGATTGAGCCTTAGAGAGGCTGAGTATCAAGGTGATATTTCGGCGTTCGGCTCATTAAAGGGCGCGTTGGCCTTATTTCAAACAGCGATCCAAGATTTACAAGATGCAACTGATTTTCAAGTACGTTCAGCAAGCTCTAGTAATAAAGACATTTTTACCGCAACAGCAGATTCAACAGCCGACGTGTCACAGTATGGCGTTGAGGTTGTTCAGTTATCCCAAGCGCACAAATTAATCACCACCGATGGCTATGCCGATACCGATGTTGTAGGTGGCGGAACATTAACGCTGACGCAAGGAACCGACTCCTTTAATGTACTTGTTAGCGCCACAGATACGTTGACAGATGTTCGCGATGCGATTAACGCGGCAACTGACAATACCGGGGTGGCAGCGTCTATTATTAATGTAGATGACGGCTTGGGTGGGAGTGAACAAAAATTAATTTTTACTGCAACATCAACAGGGTTGGATAACGCGATTACAATTACCGCAGCTGACGACGATACGAACAATACTGATGCACTGGGTTTGTCCCGTTTGGTTAATGCAAATCTTGCAGAGCCAGCAGTTGCATTAGATGGCCAAATTCGGGTCGATAATCAGTTGATCAGCAGTAATAACGATACGTTTACCGGTGTGATCGATGGCATCACCATTAGTGCTAAAGCGGTTGGCGCAGGTGAAACACTCAGCATTAGCCAAGATAGAGCGGCTGTACGGTCTAAAATTGATACCTTTATCGCTAATTACAATGGATTAGTGGGTACGTTTAACGCACTGGGCTCGTACGACTCAACAACAGAAACGGGTGGAATATTGATTGGTGATTCAACCCTCAGAGGCGTGCAAAACCTAATCAGACGAGAGATTGGCTCAGCTGTCTCGGATTTAACAGGTTCTTTTAGCACCTTGGCTGAACTAGGCATAACCACCGACGATACGGGTAAATTATCGGTAGATGATGACACCTTAAATACAGCACTCGATAATAATTTTGATGACGTGGGTGAATTGTTTGCCTCGACCAATGGCATAGCTAATACTTTAGATACCATTATAGAAGGCTATATAGCAAGTGATGGCATCATCGAAAGTAGAACTGATGGCTTACAAAAAAGCATCGAAAACATTACAGAACAACGTGAGGCGCTTAACAGGCGGTTAACATCGCTGGAAAGTCGCTTATTGGCTCAATTTACCGCAATGGACGCTTTAGTTAGCTCATTGCGAAATCAAAGTTCATTTTTAACGCAGCAGCTGGCAAATTTGCCTGGCGCGTACCAAGCTAATAAATCTAATTAATATAATAAACAAATAATAAACCGGAGAACCTTATGAATGGCACTGCAGCTTTAAGACAATATCAACAAATGAGTGCACACAGTGGCGTCATGGATGCGACACCCCACCGATTAATTCAAATGCTGTTAGATGGCGCATTGACGCGAATTTTATCGGCTAAAGGCGCGTTAAAACAAAATAATACCGCCAAAAAAGGCGAGCAAATTGGCAGTGCTATTTCAATTATAGAAGGCCTTAAAGCGAGTTTAGATTTTGAAAAAGGCGGTGAAATATCTAAAAATCTTGATGCGCTGTATGAATATATCAATCATATTTTATTACAGGCCAATATTAAGAGCGACGAATCGTTATTGGATGAAGCCGGTAAATTATTGAGCCAAATTAAAATGGGCTGGGATTCGATTGACCCTAACGCAAGCGTTAGCTAAAAACATGTCCAACGATATACAACAATTGGAATCGATTATTGCCGACACCAATAGCTTGATAAACTTAGCGGAAGAGGGTGAGTGGAACCAGCTGCTTGAGTTAGAAAAAAGTCGTGATAATGCGATTCAACACCTATTTAAAGCACCACCAAATATTGACCCTAAGGTGCTGGAAGAAGGGCTGGTGTATATTTTGAATAAAAATAAAATACTGACACAGTATTCGGTAAGCCAATGTGACAGTGTGCGTATGGAAATGTCTAAAGCAGGGCATGCGCATAAAGCGATTGATAGTTATTTAACCAGCAGTTAAAGCGTTGAATAGTATGGTTTTCCCCTATGTAGCTTGGGGTGAGGCACGCACCCCAACAAATCGAGCTTACACCAGCCGTAGGTTGGCGGTGAGGCACGAACCCCAACAAAACTATGGCATGGATTATGTTGGGTTTCACAAGCTCAACCCAACCTACAATAACTCGAATATCACCAACCTCGTAGGTTGGGGTGAAAAATGAACCCCAACAAAATCAAATACACCTTCGTAGGTTGGTGGTGAGGCACAAACCCCAACAAAACCTCACAACGGTCATTTAAAAAAAGGCTTTCGTATTGTTACGAAAGCCTTTTTTATGCTTTCCTTAACGTTAAAGTACGATACCAGGGTTGTTGTTAACGTTGAGCAATTTAGGTGAATTTACTTGGGTTATATTGACGTGTTTTTGGTTACGTAAATAACTAGCAACCACATCCCATATAGGCTTGCCCGGTGCTTTTGATCCTACCGTTGCCCAGCCGGCCACTTTGTATGTCTTGTTGGCATCTATGCTTTTGCCGCTGCCTAAGGTCATCTGAGTGATGCGATTACCCGCAGCTGCTGTGGGATCGCAAATATAATTCATGCCCCCTACGCGCACCATATCGCCTCCTTGTTGGTAAAAAGGGTCGGGGTGGAAGAGGTTATCGGCGACATCCTCTAAAATGGCTTTTATTTCACTACCGAGCATGTCACGGGCATAGGTTTCTGGGTAAGTAATGCAGGTTTGGTCCATGACGTGTTCAAAGGTAATCGCTTGCCCTGGTAACACCGTTGTTCCCCAACGAAACCCAGGAGACAGCGATATTTCTGCGTTAAGCTCATGGCGCAAAGCATCACAAATTAATTGGTCGAAAGTACCGTTAAAATTACCGCGGCGATAGAGTAATGATTCGGTTGTTGCTAAAGGCTCATTTAGCGTTTCTATATGTGGTTTACGGATGGTGTCGATTAAAGCAGCCATTTCTGGATCTGCTTTGATAAAGTTTGAAAAAACAGGCAGTAGGCGATAGTCGTAACCTTTGACCTTTCCTTTCTCTAATTGTAAATCAAGTACCCCAACAAATTTGCCGTTAGAACCGGCATTGGTTACCACGGTTTGCCCACCACTGTTTTTGATGGTGACGGGGATAGGGACACCATCGTGTGTGTGTCCGCCAAGGATAAAATCGATACCGGTCACCACAGATGCAAGTTTTAAATCTACGTCCATCCCGTTATGTGACAATAAGATAATAGCATCTGGCTTGTCGTTTTCTTTAATGCTATCGACCAGTTCCTGTAGGTCTTGATTACGGATACCGAAGGTCCAATCAGGGATGAAACGTTGGGGGTTTGCGACCGGTGTGTAAGGAAATGCCTGACCGATGATGGCGACTTTATGACCGTTTAGCTCTCGTAAGGTATACGGTTTAAAGACGTGCCCCGTGTCTTCATCATGCGCGTGTTTACCTTCAAATAAGGCGTCTTCAGTTAATTTGATATTTTGCGCTAAGAATTCACCATCAAATTCATCGACGTTTGATAGTACCTCATCATCCTGGTAGGTAAACTCCCAATGCCCGGTCATTACATCAACACCAAGCAGATTAGCGGCTTGAACCATGTCTTTACCGCGCGTCCAATAAGCCGTTGCTGAGCCTTGCCAGGTATCGCCACCATCAAGTAGTAGGCAATTGTCTTTTCCACCCGCTGTTTCGCGCAAGGATTTTACCAAGGTGTTTAAATGGGCAAAACCGCCGACTTTGCCGTATTCTCTTGCCGCTGCGTTAAAGTTTAAATACGTAAAGGCATGTGCCTCCATAGAATGGGGGCTTAGCGCATTCTTTTTTAAAAAGGCTTCACCGACGACGTGCGGGGTTCTACCGAAGGCCTCGTTTAGACCCATATTAACGTTGGGTTCTCTAAAGTAAATGGGCATTAATTGCGCATGGCAATCGGTAATGTGCAATAAACGGGCGTTACCTTTCTGTGGGATGTCGTAATTAGGGCCTGTGTGAGCAAAGGCTATATTTGTGCTAGGTAAAATGCCAGCAACTGCCCCGGCTGTTAATAGTCGGTTAAATTCTCTACGGTTCATCTAAGGTTCCTAGTAGGTATTGATTAAGCGGTCTGCTAGTGCTATTTGGGTAAATTAAGGGCCCAATTAGCCTGTTCAGTGTCGGCCTGTTTTAGTGCAAGTGTTGATTGTTGACTTGCTTTTTGGGCGAAGGAGTAGGCGTTTTCATATTGCTTTAGCTGCAATGCTTTTTTAGCCTGTTTAATGAGCGGCTCAGCTGTAGACCATTGATGATCAACCTGGGCACTTTGAATGAGTAGTTTTTCAGCGGTAGCAATTGCCTGTTCAACCTGCGATTGCGTGATGCCGTGTGCTAGCACGCTGCTGCTGATAATAAAAACGACTAAACCGAGGGTTCGTATAAGCTGTGATTTTTTCATTGTAGTCTGTTTTATTTTCTTGAAGCCGGGCCGTTAATGGGTAAACCGTTACTCATATAGCTTAAGAAGTACTCTAGATTTTTGTAGGTCTCACTCTGTGCTTCTAACGGTGTTGCGCGAATATTTATAAGGCAAGAATCGAATCGCCTGTGCAGCGTTCCGAGCGCCTCCCACTTTAGGCGATAAACGGGAAAGTGTGTCGTTTGGCCGAGTGCGGTGCTTAGTGTTTCAGAGCGTGCTTTGCGGCCGGCATATTGCACATGGCAGTTAGCACAAGAAAAGTTTAACTGGCCGTGCTTAGTATAAAAAAACTGCTTTCCAGCTTGGTATGCGCTTAAGGCTTCTTTCGTGTCGGGTATTGATACATTAGTGGCTGAGCCTTCAGAGGTGGACGCCATATAAGCCGAAATTTTTGCAATATCCCCTTTTTTATACGGTAACGGTTGCTCGTTGTTATGGATTCGACATTCATTGATGGCCAGTTCTAGCGTGACAACTGTATTGCGTTGAGTATCGAATAAGGGGTAATTTTGGCGTATGTTTTGGCCGTCATTTTGAAAACAACTGGCGTAATGATTACCGTTTTCAAAAGGGGTGTTAAACAGTTCTTCACCTTCTTCAAGGGCGTCTTCGTAGGGAGGGAAGTCACTCATCGCCTCCCATTGACTACGCGCATCTTTATCGAGTGCGTAAACGCCATTTGAAAATTCGTCTAAATCAATGTTTGAAAACCGTTCGCTATAGAATTGTTGAAAGGTTTTTTTATCCTCTTCTGGGGTCGCCATTACGTTGACCGTAACGGCGATTAAGGCGATAAAAACAAACGGATTTAGAAAAATCTTCATGGTATTTATTTTATTTTAACGTCAGTTTTTTCAACGTCACCGATGTTGTCGTTCCAGCGTAATTGGAGCGTTTCGCCTTTCTTGCCGCCTGCAAAAGAAAAAGCCAGGTAAGGGTTTTGAGAAACAGCGGTACTCAGTTGGGCAACAAATACAACATTGCCGTTATATTCACACGTGAGCTCTTGAATGTAATGGGCGGGTATTTTTTCACCCGTTTCTTTATCGATTCGACGGCCGGTTTCCATCGGGTGTTTAGCCAGAATACGTACTGTTGTTATATCGTTTTTTGATTTAGCTTTAGCTTTCATTTTTATCTCCGAGATCTGTTGATTAACCGCCGCAGCCGCCAATGGTTACTTTGACTTCTTGGCTTTTGCTGTAGAGTTTGCCATCGGCTTTTACAACAGCTGTTACTGTACTGGTTTGTGCTAATTTTATGCGGGTAGATACATCCGCTATTGTGCCTTTAGGTAATGTAAAAGAGGCCGTTAATGGTTGTGGATTATCTTTAACAAAGACGCTGATTGACTCAACGTTCTTCATGTCTGTTTTAACAGAAACGGGAACTGCACCACCATTTTCAGCAATTTTGGGGACTTTTAATACCACCGCATCGCTTTCAATTAGTTCTGTGCTACCAAATAGATTTTGGTAAGCGTCTTCAATCTTAGTCGCATTAAATGCGTCACTCGCCCATGCGGCGAATGATGTAAGAGGGGTTAATAAGGTTAAACAAGCCGTGCTACCGACTGTTAATAAGTTGATAAATTTTCTACGTGTTAGTGCCATGTCTTCTCCAGTTACTGTTGTCTTGCTTAAAGTGTGTATAAATAGTCTAGTATTTTTTCAATTTCAGTGTCGTTTAGGATTTCGTGTTTACCGAACGGTGGCATAATTGAAATAGGGTTTTTTACTGTTGCATCCCATATTTGTGCTTTTAATGCGGCTCTATCTGGGAATCTAGCCTTCATTACGATTAAAGGCGGTCCAATATTGCCCGGCATATCACCGTCTTCAATCGCGTGGCAGGCTAAACAATTACCCTTGCTTCGTTCGAAAGCAATTTCTTTGCCTGTCATCTCTGTTGCCGAAAGCAAACCAGGTAATAAGGTGGCTGTCAGCGCTAACAAAATAAAGACAACAGGCGTGGTATTTTTTTTCATCGTGCTATTTGGCCTCAAGCATATAATGAACGGCATTGGTAACCTGTTCATCAGAGAGGCTTAAATTACCACCTTTAGGTGGCATAATGCCAGTATTACCGCTGTAACCGTCAATGGCGTGAGTGACTACTTGGTCAAAGCCTTTTTCAATGCGCTTGTTCCAATCATCTTTGTCAGATACTTTTGGTGCACCAGCAACGCCGCTGCTATGGCAAACAAAACAACTTGACTGATACGTAGCTTTACCCTGAATGGCAAGCTCGCTAAGACTTGATGTGCTTTTAGCTTTTTCTTTTACGGGTGCTTTTTCTTGTTCGGGTGTGATGCCTGCTAAGGGTTGAACGACTTCAATATCTGCGGGGTTTTTACAATTTTTCATACACCGTGTGTTCGTCGAATCGGGACGATCATCAATGTAAAAGTTTTCTTCGTTTGGCATTTTAACAGATGCTAAATTACTGTCTGTCAGCACAAAGTCATCTTCTACAATTTCATTCAAATAAAGCACATACGCAGAAATGGCATACACTTCGTCAGGGGTTAGGGATTTGGGTGCCGTGTAGGGCATGGCTCGGTTGATGTAATCCCAAAGGGTTGATGCATAGGGCCAAAAACTACCGACGGTTTTCTCTGGTCGCTCTTCAGTTAAGGAATCTTCACCGCCAGCCAAAATAGGCCAACGTCCTTGACCTTCACCAAATGAACCATGGCAAGAAGCGCATTTGGCTTCATAAAGCGGTTCGCCTTGTGTAACAGAACCTTGACCTTTAGGTAAGCCTTTGCCATCAGGTCGAATGTCGATATCCCAGCCTTTAATTTGTTGTTCGCTTGCTGTTTTGCCGACGCCATAGTGGCCGATTTTTTCGGCGATGGCAAATGATGAAAAAGTGACCAATAAAAAAACTGCAAGCGGGATAAAAAATTTATTTAAGTTGTACATTTTTTACCTTACCGTCTGTTTGTAATTGCCAAGTATGAATGGCATTTTTATGATAAATAGAGTTCATGCCGCGTATGTCACGAAGTTGCGACAAGGTCGGTTGAACATAGCCTGTTTCGTCAATCGCGCGGCTTTGTAGTAAAGCAGGCGCCCCATTCCATTTAAAAGGTAGCGAGAAACGGGTAAATGACTTACTGAGTACGAGTCCATTTAACGAGGCTGGACGCCAGGTAACACCACCATCAACGGAAATATCGACGTGTTTGATTTTCCCGCGTCCGCTCCAAGCGAGCCCTTCAATTTGATAAACACCCTTTGTTTTCCATGGATTTTCTGGGCAAGGTGACGTAATAACTGAGTTGGCTTCTTGCTCATAAGAGAAGCGTCTAGCGCGTCCATCGGGCATCAAATCGGTATATTTTGATGTTTCTTCACGGTGATGCCACGGCTTATCACCAATTTCTAAACGACG
>TARA_R110002096_G_scaffold352864_16_pt1 | contig 10457 bp, 10 predicted proteins | sample TARA_R110002096 | Tara Oceans TARA_R110002096 (sample SAMEA4397295) | marine metagenome | biome: Polar Biome; feature: [DCM] deep chlorophyll maximum layer (ENVO:01000326); material: water (ENVO:00002006), including particulate matter (ENVO:01000060) such as... | depth 35 m
GCAACATCTGATAAAATCAGATCGTTTCGAGGTGCGGTAATGCCAAAACTGAGAGTAGTTTGCAGCATGAAAGAATGGTAATAATAGGCAGCTGAAAACCCAAAACTAAATCCATCTCTGAATTGATCTGATAATTCATTGGTCAAGCGATTCTCTCCAATAAAAGCTGAAATAGAAAAGCCACTATTACTAGGATAATATACCTGCATGTAACTATTTTCAACCACCTTTCTAAAAGAACTTTCAGGATATCTATTTAAAAAAGTATCAGCTGCTAGATTTATGTTGGCTTGTTTTTCATAATTCTCACCTATATAGAATCCTAAGGCAATCAATAAAAGGTCCTTTTCTTCTTCACTTAAGTTTTCATCTGCTGAAATCTCTTTTGCAATGTTAAATCGATTGTTTCCAACAACCTCAATTAAGGTTGCAAAAAGATAGTCTTCAGCAGGCCAATTGATAATTGTATTACCAAAATCAATCGGTTGATTGATTTGCTTAAGGAGTGGTCGGAAATCAGAAAGCCAAAATAAAAGCAGAATTTTTTCTTGTGGGTAGAAACTAATTGTAGTACTGTCTTCCTTTTGAATTAAATAAGTATAAATTGATTCAACTTTTTGGAAATTAGCTTGTTCCAGATTAAAAATCAAATAAGCTCTTGCTCTGTCAGCAATCTCGTTGTTTGGCAAATAGTGCGCTATTTCTTCTTCGATTAAATTTTCTTCTTGGGCATGAACTTGATGAGAAGAGCTGAAAACTAGAATAAAAATAGTAAAAAGTAGGACTTTCATTTAAAGTAAATAATTGCCAAATTTTATCAAGAATTAAGCCATGTTAAGCTAGTTTGTATTTGATAAAGTATAAAAAACTTAAATCAAGAATAAGTTTAAAACTATAGTTTAATTTTAGGTATAAAGAAACAATTTAAAATCCAAGATCAAGCACTATTTGTATGTTTTCCCTTACTTTCTCTATGAGAGCCGAAGGTAAAACTCCAACTTTCTTTGTCAGTCTTTTGTTGTCAATTGCTCGAATTTGCTCAACCATAATATCACATGCTTGGTGTAAGTTTGAGGTTCCTTTTTTAAGATGAACTCGTAATATTTCAGAATCCTTTTTAACGTTTGTTGTTATTGGACAAACAATTGTCGATGGATGAGGAATTTTATTAAGTAAATTAGTCTGAATTACTAACACAGGTCTAGTTTTACCTGGCTTGGTTCCAATCTGTGGATTTAAGTCAGCAATCCAAATTTCGTATTGTTTAATCTGCATAATCTATCTCTTCAAAATCTTTAAGCACAGACATAGAATCTATCTTTACTATATCAGATTCTTTTTTTAGCTTTTTCTCTAAAATCTGTTTATACTGAAATTTATTATAATACGCTATAGCCTCATTAATATATCGGTTACGGGATTTTTTCACTTTTGAAAGAATCTTCTCTGTTTCACCAAAAATTGAATCATCTATATTTAAAGATACCGTTTTCATAGTTTAAATTTTAATATCACAAAGTTATATCAATTTACTATATCAATTAAGTATATTAATTCTCAACTAGCACCTAATTTTTAATGAAATACGAGTCATTGAGCTAATAACCTTAGTTTTCCAACACAAAAAAAAGAGGCAAGAATGTCCTTGCCTCCCTGCTAAAGTTTCAACTTCCTATGTTTAGGAAATTTTGATGGTTTTTACTGGTTTGCGTTTTGCTTCTTCTTTCTTTGGAATTTCTAAGCGAAGAATTCCTTCTTGGTAAGTAGCGTGAATTTGATCTGCTTCAACTGTGTTCGGCAAATAAAATGAACGCTTAAATGACTGGTAATTAAACTCTCTTCTGGTAAATCTCTCCGATTCTTCCTTGTTTTCCGAAGAAACTTCTGCTTGTATTGTCAGCGTATCATTGTCGAGTTCTAACTGAAAATTTTCTTTTTTCATTCCTGGAGCAGCCATTTCAACTTTAAATGCTTCATTTGTTTCTACAATGTTCACACTTGGGTTGGTGCTGCTTTCAGACCAGCCTGCCCAATCAAAAAGCTCTCTTGAAAAGAAATCATCCAATAATGGAGAAGGTGCAAAACCATTTTTTCTGTTTGTTTTTACTAATGTACTCATGACTTAAAATTTTTAAGGTTAACAAATAAATTTAATTAAATGCCTTCCAATAAGGAAGTTCCAAAAAACAAAATCGCGATTTCACTTGAAAATGACAAAATAAATGCCAGTGAAAAATCAAGGAAAAAATGGCATTTTGAAAATGAAAAAATGGCAGAATTTAGTGTATGAAATGTCAATTTTTCACTTTAAAATAATCCTCAAAACACTTTAACAGTCTAGCTTCTACTTCCACAAAATCCATTTCTCTACCTAGTTCATTTGCCAAAGAAGACACTCCTTTATCTTCTAAACCACAGGGCACTATGTTGTCGAAATAGCTTAAGTCGGTGTTGATATTGAAAGCGAGTCCATGCATGGTGACTCCTCTGCTTACTTTTATGCCAACAGCACAAATTTTTCGTTCGTTCGGTGTATTCGGATCTAACCAGACTCCACTTGCACCATCTATTCGGCTTCCTTTTAAACCATATGTTGCAATACAGTCAATCACACAGTCCTCCAAGGTTTCTACGTATTGTCGAACTCCCATTCCAAATGCTTCTAAGTCAAAAATTGGATATGCAGTTAGTTGCCCGGGTCCGTGATAAGTAATATCGCCACCACGATTGGTTTTAAAGTATTCGGCTCCAGTTTCTTCAATTGGAACTTTGAGATTTTTAATGTCACCAGACTTTCCAAGTGTATAAACAGGACTGTGTTGTAAAAATATCAAAGTACTTTTAAGTGGCTTTTCCTTGCCTTTTGATTGTAGCAGTTCTTCAAACAATACTTCCTGAAGCAGCAATGCATCTGCATAGTTGGTTTGATTGATAGTTAGGTAGTTGAAAGCCATTGATTAAAAAAATGCAAAACTAAGGATTAAAAAGAATTGCCACTAGTCTGTAATTTATCACATTCTACAGCAATAGCATAATCCCTAAAACACTCACCTTTATTAAGAGATTTCGTAATTCGTAATTAATAGATTCACAATTATAGTCTTCTTCGTAATTCTCTTTATTTTTGACCCTACTATGACTGAAATTACAATCTACACAGATGGTGCTGCAAAAGGCAATCCCGGAAGGGGTGGTTATGGTGCAGTGATGCTTTCTGGTTCTCATCGCAAAGAACTTTCCGCAGGTTTTCGAAATACTACCAACAACCGCATGGAATTGCTGAGTGTAATTGTAGCTTTGGAACAAATCAAACAAAAACCTTCGAAGGTTAACATCTATTCTGATTCTAAATACGTAGTAGATTCCGTTGAAAAAAAATGGGTGTTTAACTGGGAAAAAAAAGGTTTTGCCAAAAAAAAGAATGTCGATTTATGGCAACGTTTCTTAAAAATTTACCGAGAACACGAAGTACAATTCCATTGGGTGAAGGGACATGACGGCAATGCACTCAACGAGCGATGTGATCAATTAGCTGTGGCAGCAGCAGAAAGCAAAAACCTCGGCATAGACCGAGGTTTTGAAGATAAAATAAGTAATGAAGAACTGTTCTAATCCTATGTCTGATACTTTTTTTAAAAATTTGACTTCGCAATACTTTAAAGTTTGAAATATAGATGAAGTAGTTTTCAAATTAATTCTTGAAACCCATTAAAACTAAAAGAGAAAAAAAATCAAGAAAAAACAATGCTTCCACGAACTCTTTGTGGCTTACGCTGCTATCGCATTGCTATTCCACTTGGGCGTAAAAAAACAAATCCAAGGATGATTGGTATTTGTTTTAGCCTCAATGGCTCATATCATGTTTATTTTTTCGGAAATTCGCGAACTCCTTTCAGTCGTTTCACCTCACGCCGGCTCGCTGTTTTTTCGGGCTCGCGCTTTTACATTTCATTATTTTTCATAATATCTAGAAACGATTGAAACATCTTTTCTATAAAGAATTGACTCAAATCATAAAACTTATTGCTTTATAAATAATTTACTCCCAACATAATTATTACTTATTAGCTGTAGAATAAACACTCCTTGTGGTAAATTATTAATCGAAATTTCATGGTAACCCTGATTGTTATTATTTAAATTAAAACTACCAACTTCTTTTCCTTGAATAGTTAAAATATTGATAATTCCGTTTTTAATAACCAATTCTTTAGGTAATTGTAAAAACAAATTATTTTTTGCAGGATTGGGATGCAACTTTAATAGACTCTCAATGTTTTCTCTTTTCGGTAAGCTAGTGATGGTATCTATAAATTCATACTTCATAATGTATTGCTGATTTAATAAAGTCATCAACAGTCTTTTTTTAGTATCCGGATTATAATAATAAAACATTACTTGAGGGGAAGGAGTTAATGGTTTATCAAGAAAACCCATATTTTCCCATGTTTGACCACCATCTTCAGTTAAATATAATATATTAGAACCTAATGCAGCCCCATAATTTTTAGTTGCAAAATCGATTTTATTTAACCCCAATCTTGCCCAAACAGTATCTTCTAATACATTTAAAGCAGTATTCCAATTTTGTCCTCCATCAGTGGTTCCTGTTATAAAACTACGTTGAAGATTTCCTATACCACTATTGACAGGCCTTGCAGACCAAACAGTATCTACATTCCTGATATAGGTACTATTGGAACTAAAAGTATCGGGCAAATTAGCATATTGCCAAGTACCAGACTTAATGTCATTAGTATAACCCATCTTTTTATTGGTTAAATGATCTGTCAATACAATAGAGTCTTTTCCTAATATTCTTCCATAGCCATAAATTAAGTCAGCAGGTAAAACGTATTGTTGCCAACTTGTACCGTAATCTTCAGAATAAAGCAATATAGAAGTATCAGGAGCTAGTAGGTTAATCATTCCATATTTACCTTTAAAATTGAAACTCAAGGGAACATCATCAATCCCAAAAATACTATCGTTTACTGACCAATTGCTTGCCGTATCAGAAGAAGTCATTAAAAAAAAAGTCTTTTTAGGATTACCCATGCTATCTTGCACCCACTTTTCTGCAATTGCAATAATGTGTGAAGGTGAAGGATGCTGCACCTGATAAAATTCTAACTGTGCTAAGGCAGTTGTCTCTTCATATATTGAATGCCAACTATCTCCTCGATCTACAGTACGATTAATAAATATTTTAGCAACAGTGCTATCTGTGCTCCTGAGGAAACCAGCAACAATTACTGAGGAATCTTTGTAATTAGCCATTTTTTTGGGAAAGCGGCTATGGTTAAATTGGTAATTTACATTGTTATCTGAAATTACCCAATCACCCTCTGTTCCAGATTTATGGTTGATTTTTTTATTTTTTTTCAACGGTCGTTGCATTACTTCAAAACCTCCATCACTTATTTTTAACCAGTGTCCATTATTTGGCTTAACATAAGTATTGCCGTTTAAAAATTGAATGGTTGTAGTGACTCTTTTCTCCTTTCTTTCTACCTCCTCTTGAGCATGACTTATGCTAACAAAATTTATAAGGCAAAGGATGAGAATTATTTCTCTAAAATTTTTCATCGCAGTAATTTTTAGATTTAAAAAATAAATATTTTGTTTAATTGCAAACATCGATGCAACTTCCTGTACAAGTACTAGGAGGCGGTCCTATAACACCGGTTGGTGTAACAACTCTATTTCCACTACCATCTATACATACGGTATAGGAGTTTAAGCAGCATGCCAGAGGTGTACAAGGCACTATGCAATCACCAGCTTGCTCCCAACAAGCTCCTTTTCCGGCACGCCAATTTATACTACAATCACCTGGTGTAGTCGGTGGAAAACCTGCAGGATTTTGCTCTAAAAGTCCTGCAAAAGCTAATTCTACAATTGATTTTACATCTGAAAAAGCAAAGGGGCAATTTGCAAAATCAGTAATTGTCACTCCAGCCAAGTAATAGTCAAACCACGTGCCACAAGCTATTCTCCAAGCATAAGTTACTCTTAGTGTGCATCCTACAGCAATTACAACATCAGTAGTTTGATAGGGACTACTAAATTGATCTGCCGGACAATCCGGAATACAAGGAGGACCAGAACTGCATTGAGCATTAAGATTCGTTAAAGAAAGAAATAATAATAAGCTAAATAAGAAAGGGATAAATTTTTTCATGTTTTTATGTTTTCGTTTGTTACTAAGATAGAAATAATCCAAAAAGGTTGAGCAAATCTAAAAAAAATTAAAAATGATAATTTAATCCTAGTGAAATACGGATATCAAATGGTTTGATTTTATTAGAGTTAGACTGATTCAAATTCGATATAGAATAATTGAAAGTTGGTGTTAGTAAAAAGGAAACACTTGATAAAAAGGAGTAAGTAATACCAGCTCTTGTTGTTAAACCAAAACTTACTTTCCTTAGAGTATGATAATTTTCTATGGTTGCTTTATAATTTGGATTAACCTCATTAGAAATTTCAATTTTCGATTTATCTTTTATTAAATAGGAAGTTAAAAGACCTGCTGATAACATGAATTTAGTTTTACCTTCACCTATAGAATATTGAATACTTAACGGAATGTGGAGAAAATTAAACTCTTGTTCTTCCAAGAAATTGAAGCTGTATAAATTTTCATCCTTTGAAAGATCATTTGGTGTCCCTCGGCCAATAAGTTTTTTTCCAAACTCAAACCCATTTAAGTTGCTCATAGTAACTTCATTTAATGAGCTAGCAACTGTTATAGATTGGTTCAAAGCATCCATTTGAATCGTTTGAGATTCTTCAGGACGTAAATTTTGTAGAGAAATCTCTTGTTGATAATTAACCGTACTAAGTCCAAATGAAATAAACCATTTGTTATTGATGTGATAATTTCCAATCAGTTCGCCCGTAAATTGCCACTCCCCTTTTTGATGTTGATCATAAAAATCTTTTACATCCTTATTTTCATCAGTAGTTAAGAAACGGTCTAAATAAACCAAGGAAAGTAGTGCTGTTATGCTAAATGGCGATGTTTTATTCTCAGACCTAAAAATGGGGTCTTTCCTTGAAATCTTTTTAGCGCTATCAAGTACTGTTTTATTTGTTTTTAACTCCTGTTCCATATTATCTATTGGCAGCGTGTCTTTCTCTAAAATTTCTACTGTTTCGCTTTTATTGGTTCTTCCAAGTGTGTCTGCTATAGTTTTATTGTTTGACTTTTGATTTGATTCTGATGTATTTCCTAAAGAATTAGTAGTATCAACTACCAAGCTATTTAATTCATTTTTAATGCTATCAGCTTTTTCTATTATGACTACATTATTGTTCTTCTGACCTTTAATTAATGATTCTGAAATCAGCTCAGGATTCAACGCAGACTTACTTAAAGTGTTTGCTTTATTATGATTCTTCGTGTTTGAATCACTTTTAGTAATTACTTCATCAAATTGACTTGGGTAATTAGTAATAGGGTTTGATTTTAAGTTCTTATCCAAATGAGTTTCTTCCTCTTCCTGAGAGTTATTGGGTAAACTAAATTGTTTTTCTTTTTCTAAATATTGACTTTCTTTTGTTAGTGTCTCATTAAGTTGCTTAATTCTTTTAGCATTGGCATGTTCATTATCTTTGGTGTTATTGTTAAAAACATTCATCCAATTCTGATCGGATGGGAGTTTATTCAATTTAGAGCTACTATCAACAGTTGATTGTATTTGTTTATTCAATTTATCGCTTGATTTTTTTTCAATATCATCTTTGTTCGAAGCTTGAATTACTTTTTGTTCTTTCGAAGCTGTCTTTGGTTCACCTAAGCCATAATACGCAAATGTAGTGGTTATTAAAAATGCAATTGATATCCCAATTCCTTTTAGAATCAAATAGTTGTTATTTGCAAATTTTAGTAGACTGGACTTAATTAAGATCTTTTGCCGTAGAAGAAAGGATGGAGATAAGGTGTTTTCTTGAAAACGCATACCAATTGCACTATCTAGCTGTGAGTCGGCTTCAGAAGTTAAAGCGTTGTCAATTTCTTGCCACATTTCTGAAGGAGGTGCCATTAAATTATTCGTAAAACGCTCACGAACAATTTGGTCAAAATCTATATTTCCCTTTTCTTTATTCATCTCTTTTTAATCGCCGAGCTTCTAAAGCGTCTTGTTTAATAATTTCAAGTCTTATTAATCTTCGTGCATGAAAAAGATGAGATTTTGATGTTCCAATTGATAATGAAAGTTTTACGGATATTTCCTTATGGCTGAAACCATCAATCACATAAAGGTTAAAAACATTCTTATACTGCTCAGGTAATTGCTGAATAATAGTCCTTAACTCATCCATTTCAATATTACTAACTGCTTCATTCAGGTTATTTGGCGCTCTATTATTATCACAATGGTCAATAGATAGCACATGGGAATTATAGTTCTTTTTACAATAATCTAAAGCTGTATTGATAAAAATAGATTTAACCCAACCACTAAGAGTATTTGGATTTCTTAATTGATTGAGGTTTTTATAGACATGTAAAAATGCTTGTTGGAAAATGTCATTTGCATCATCCTTGCTTCTTGCATATCTGAAACTAAGACTATACATCTGATTCGCAAATTGCTCGTACAATTTCTTGCGAGCTTTATGATTGCCCGAAAGACATTCTTCAATCATGTTAGTATTAGTGCACTTTTCGATTTTTTTAAAATTTAGTCATTAAAAAAAGACGTCAAATAGCTTAAAAGGTTGAGCAAGGAACGAAATTAATTCACAAGCACCCTAAAGTAGGCTTTTTAAAAGTACCTTTAGAATTCTATAAATTTGAATTGAACAAAAAACTTCATAAGTATCTGACCATTCAGTCATAGTAAAAATACCAGCAAGCCTCTTATCAAACAAGGTCTAAAATCAATTAACCCATTTAAGTAACCTTTCTAATCCAATGCTTGATTAATTACTCTCAAAACGTTTCCATTTTCTTCTTCAGCTTTTAAGTCTTCTAATACTTCTACAATACTTTTAGAAATTGCTTCTGCTTCAGCTATTTCCTTTTGAAGTTTTCCAACTTGAGAGGATTCAGTTTCATTGGTGATTTGTTCTTTTTTACTTTCAGCTTCTTTTATAAATTTATCTTTAAGTGTCGCTAATCCATTGATCGGTGCCATGCGCACAAACCAAAAACCATCGGCTTTGGCTTCCTTCGCCAACACTGGAATGGCAGTTTCAATCAATTGATTTTCTTGTTTTTGCAAATAATCAACATAACTAATCACAAAAGGATATTTACTAAAACCACTTAATTCATTTAGTTTAGTTGTAAAAAAGTCGTTGCGAGATGGCGCTCCATCTTCTGTATAAATTGTTGCAATTGAAAGAATTAAACTATTGTCTTCTTCAACTTCTAATTCTTCTGCTACAGCCAATCCTGCTTTGGCATCTTTTTCATACAATGCGTTTAAGCCTTCTGCAACCACTCTGTAAGAAATATCTTTGGTACTTTCTTCCAATAAGCCTACTGGAACTTCATCTGAGAAATACTTACCAATTGCAGCAACGGCAGCTGCTCTAACAGAAGACTTTTCATCAGAAGTTGCTAATTTTTTTAATGTTGCAAAAGTAGCTTCGGGTTTTGCTTTTGCTAAATTTTTGATGTTTCGAATCGCTCTTGAGCGCAAGCCCCAAAATTCAGAATTCAATGCCGTTTCAATAACAGTAAATGCTTCTTCACGTTTGTCATTTTTTAAATAATCCAAGGCATCTTTTTGATCGATGTAATTTGTTGAATGATTGTATAGTGCAATCCCATCTTTTTTATCAATTGCCTGATTAATTTCAGCAATCAACACTTTTTCTACATCCAAATTCACTAAACTAGGTGGAGTTGTTAATGGAAATTCAAATTGTTGCTCTTTCTCTACAATGTGGATTGGGTGAACTGTAAAATCTCCATTTTCATCGGCAATACCCAACGTAGTGTACAATTCAAAAATTTCAGGAATGTCATCCCCCTCTTGACTTTGTGTAATGGTCACTGACAATACTTTCAATGAATCATCGTAGTTTTTTTCAACTTTGATAATTGGATGACCTGCACCTAAAAACCATTGGTTGAAAAACCAATTCAAATCTTCACCGCTTACTGCTTCAAAGGACATGCGTAATTCATGAAACTCAGCTGGCTGGTATGCTTTTTTATTCAAATAATGTTTCAATGATTCAAAAAAGGCATCATCACCTAAATAATTACGAAGTAGGTGCAAAATTCTCCCCCCTTTTTGGTAAGAATGTGCATCAAACATCTCCATACGTTGATCATAGTCAAAACGAATCAGTTTTTTCTTATTCATTCGAGTAGAAGCAAAATAGGCTGATAAATCATTCAAGCCTCCTAAATCTGCTTCGTCTTTTCCGTATTTGTGCTCATTCCACAAATAAGAACCATATGTAGCAAATGATTCGTTGAGTGGAAGATT
>TARA_R110002096_G_scaffold58856_5_pt1 | contig 10457 bp, 6 predicted proteins | sample TARA_R110002096 | Tara Oceans TARA_R110002096 (sample SAMEA4397295) | marine metagenome | biome: Polar Biome; feature: [DCM] deep chlorophyll maximum layer (ENVO:01000326); material: water (ENVO:00002006), including particulate matter (ENVO:01000060) such as... | depth 35 m
AGATTGCAAAAGATAACAACATTTTTGGAGAATAAGGTGTCCTCGTTCAAAGGATTTTTCCCTCACTATGTTAATGGGGTTACTGGTGCAGTAATTGCAGATGGAGAATTAGATGGTTGGGATGCATTGGAAACGTCTTTTCTTATGATGGGCTTATTAACTAACCGCCAGTATTTTAATGGTTCATCAACTGAAGAGACTAATTTAAGAAACAGTATCAATACATTATACCAAAATGTAGAGTGGACCTATTTTCAAAACAACCAAGATGTGATTTATTGGTCATATAACCCTACAGGCGAATGGGAAAACCCTATAAGAGGGTGGAACGAAACATTAGTTACCTACATATTGGCAGCCTCATCAACTACACATTCCATAAATAAAGCTATTTATGATAAGGGTTTTGCAAGAAATGGTGATATGAAGAATGGTAATGAGTTTTATGGCTTTACTTTACCATTGGGGAGTAGTTTTGGAGGCCCGCTTTATTTATCTCAGTTCTCGTTTTTAGGTATTAATCCTATAGGTCTTTCAGATGCCTATGCAGATTATGAAATTCAAACTAAAAACCATGCATTAATCAATCATGCATATTGTATGACTAATCCCGGAAAATATTATGGTTATTCAGATTCATCATGGGGTTTAACAGCAGGAGCTTCAAAAGATGGCTATGTTCAAGCAAGCCCTTCTAATGACATAGGGCATATTTATCCTTCGGCAGCCGTAGCCTCTTTACCATATGCTCCAATTGAGTCTATGAAAGCAATAAAATATTTTTATTACACATTAGGTGATATTTTATGGACAGAATATGGCTTTACTGATTCGTTTAGTTTTAATACGTATCCATACTGGGTTTCTAATGAGGTCTTTGGATATGATCAACTGAACATGTTTTGTGCAATCGAAAATTATCGAAGTGGATTGATATGGAACTTATTTACCAGCTGTCCAGAAGTGAAAGTAGGAATGAAAAAACTCGGTTTTACTGCGCCTTATTTATAAATAAACCTAAAGAAGTGTTATTTTATATAAAGAAGAATTGTTTTAATATATAGAGGATTCTATTTGTATTAAATTGTTCTATAGATATGTTTATATTTTAAAAACCCATTATTAGTGAAGAAATCAATAAGAAATAAAAGTATAGTCTATTTTCTATCCCTAGTTATATTTCAAATTCCAATTGCTATATGTTTGGCTCAAGAAATAAATATAAATTCAGAATTTTTTGATACTGCATTTTTAGAAGGAAAAGAATATCTTAATCTTGATCCAAAACAATTAGAACAGTTATCCGACGATCAATTTTTAGAGAGAATACAATATGATTATACTAAAAATTGCTTATTAAATAAAGATTCCATAGCTGTTGTAGAAAATGATGGATATCGAATTAATCTATTTTGTGTTGCAATAAAGAATGAATGGATTGCAAGAGAAAAAGGAGCTGAAGAAGTATTGAAATATCTTAAAGAATATGAAAATGCTAAAACAGTTCATGGAATTTTTCCACGTTCTTTCGGAAGACATTCAGGAAAAAAAATAAAAGGAAGGATATATGGTAATTTCGGACAACCCTTTGATGTAGTTGGAACAGCATTTTTTGCAATATCAATAAAATTTATTTTAAAACAGTTTTTTGATAAAAATACGCCAGTTGAAACTGAAATACGAAAGTTATGCGATACCATTTGTAACCGCATAGATTGGAATTTTGCATATAATGAAAATAGAAAATGTTTTACCTGGTTTAAAAATGGAAAAGATGGACAATTATTTGATGGAAAAGAGCTGGTTGGAGAAATGGATGAAACTTTTTTTATTCAATTACTAGTACTTGGTGAAGAAAACTGGAGGCATGGAACAGAAGCATACAATTACTATACCTCAAACATTTTTATTGATAAGCAATACGGATTTAACTATTTCTCAACCAAAGAATACAACTATAAAACCTCAAAACAATTTACTGGTATCCAGGTAAACAATCCAGATGTGTTAAGATTAAAGGATTATCCCACTGCAAAATTAGGCTATTTAGTGCAACCGCATATTTGGTTTGATTTAAAGGGATATAGAGATTCTATATGCAATGCAAATAACCTGGATTATTTTGAAGGCACTCAAAATGCTATTAAGGCTCAAATAAAATATGCTCAACTCAATCCAGGAAACAATTTAATGTATGGAGATGTATGGGGTTTTTATGATACATATTCACCAGTTTCTGATAAATGGATGGTAACTGGGCTACCAGTTGAAGGTGATGTAGATGAAGGCACTATTTCCATATCCTCTGTAATTAGTGCTATTCCGTTTGCACCAAAAGAGTCAATAAAATGTTTGCGTATACTTTATAACGAATTTAAAAAGGAAGGTATTTATAATGAGAAAGGTTTTGTAATGAGTGTCAATACAAATAACAGAAAACTAGCTAATAAACCAGACACTTTCTTTCAACCTATTAATGTCCTCTCTATAGAAAATTATCGTTCAGGTATGTTATGGGAGTTGTCAAAAAAAGCACCAGAATATAAAGCCTCTTTTGAAAAAGCGGAATTAAAATTTGTAAATAATGATTAATAATTACTTTAAAACAAGTCATATGAAAAAAGTATCAATCTTATTATTTTCCTTTTTGATTTTATCTCTAAATAAAGGTAATACTCAAAACAATATACCACATCTACAAAAAAATGGAACAGCAACTCAACTTATGGTTGATAATGAGCCATTTCTAATGATTGCAGGTGAAGTGCACAATTCATCGGCTTCAACAATAGAATATATGGAACCATTGTTTCCTAAATTAAAAGTAATGAACTTAAACTCGGTATTTGTAACCTTGGCATGGGAGCAGTTCGAGCCAGAAGAAGGTGTTTATGATTATACTCTAGTTGATGCAATCATAAATAATGCAAAAAAAAATAACTTAAAAGTTTGCCTACTATGGTTTGCCAGTTGGAAAAACGGAGAATCGAGCTACGCACCACTTTGGGTAAAAAAAGACACCAAACGGTTTTTTAGGGTCAAAACCAAAGAAGGTAAAGAAATTGAAACGTTATCACCATTCTGTGAAGCTACAAAGCAGGCAGATGCCAAGGCATTTGCACAATTAATGAAGCATATAAACGCATATGATAAAGACCAAACAGTTATTTTAATGCAGCCTCAAAATGAAGTAGGGATGTTTCAACAAATTGACTATAACCCTATTGCTTTGAAATTATATGAACAAGCCGTCCCAAGTCAATTAATGGCATATTTAAAAAAGAATAAAAGTCATTTAAAACCTTATGCAAAAAATGCATGGGCTAAATCTAATTATAAAACCAATGGTACTTGGAAAGAAGTTTTTGGAGGTACACCAGAATCAAAGGCGTTTTTTACCACGTGGCAATACGCAACATATATAAACTTTGTGGCCAAGTCAGGAAGAAAACAATATGATTTGCCAATGATGGTAAATGCGTGGATAGTACAAAAACCTGAAGACTTACCAGGTGTTTATCCAAATGGGGGACCTGTTTCAAGAGTCATGGATATATGGAAAGCTGCTGCTCCAGATATAGACATACAGTCTCCTGATATCTATTTGCCAAATTTCAAAGAAATCGTGGCCATGTACCATAGAGATGATAATCCACTTTTAGTACCAGAGTCTAGTGCTATAGTAGGTCGAGCCTATTATGCATTTGGAGAACATGATGCCATATGTTTTTCTCCTTTTGGGATAGAAGATGCCGCAGATAATTTTGTGTTCACCAAATCTTATGAGGTACTGAATGAAGTACAGCATTTGATAAAGCAGTATCAAGGAACAGGAAAGATGAAAGCCGTTTTACAAGAAGGTAGTGAAGCATACAAAGAGCTTTATTTGGGGAACTACAAATTAAAAGTGGTGTTCGAGAAATCTAATGAGCCATCTTTTGGTATAATCATACAAAAATCTGATGTAGAGTTTATTGTAATAGGAATGAACCTTACGGTTTTCTTTTCTTCAGAAAAAAAAGGAGCTATTGGTTATATTGGTCATGTATATGAAGGACGTTATGAAGATGAAAAATGGGTAACGACTCGTATGATGAATGGTGATGAAACGTACCATAATTCAAGATTAAGAGTATTTGGAAGAACTCTTGAAACAGAGAAAGATATTGTTAAAGTAACCAAAAAAGAAGGCGAGCCTGATGCTTATTCACCAGCTACTAAGGAAAAAATCACTACTCCTGGAGTTTATAAGGTTGTTACTTATGAAAGATAAAGAAGAGATATAGAATTTTGGATGCAATTATAAAACAATTTTGGATGTTATTTGCTGTGTTTTTTCTATTTATTAGCTGTAGTTCTAAGCATAGTGAAAAATCTCCCAATATAGTGTTGTTTTTGGTGGATGACTTAGGATGGCAAGATACCTCTGTTCCATTTTGGACAAATATTACAGAGAATAATAAGCTTTATCGTACTCCAAATATGGAACGATTGGCTAGTAAAGGAGTGAAGTTCACAGAAGCATATGCATCTCAAAATTGTTCACCTTCTCGAGTAAGTCTTATGACAGGAATGAATCCTGCGAGGCATAGAGTAACTAACTGGACACTTAAGAAAGATACTTTAAATTGGGATGAATTAAAGCACTCTTCGTTAACCTTTCCTGATTGGAACATGAATGGAATAAGTTCTATTGCAGGAGCTAAAAATGCTGTTTTTGCCAAATGTCTCCCAGAATTATTAAGAGACAAAGGGTATAGAACGATTCACTGTGGAAAAGCTCATTTTGGTGCCATTGGTATGCCGTCTGCAGCTCCTCGATTAATAGGGTTTAATATAAATATAGCCGGCCATGCGGCTGGAGCTCCCTATAGTTATTATGGAGAGGAAAATTTTGGATTTAAATCGTCTGACATTTGGGGAGTCCCTGGTTTAAAAAAATACCATCAAAGTAAAATCAACTTAACAGAGGCTTTAACAATAGAAGCAATTTCTGCTATGGATCAGTCTTTGGAGTCTCAAGCACCTTTTTTTCTTTATATGTCCCATTATGCAGTACATACGCCTTTACAAGGAGATTCGCGGTTTGTAGAAAAATATCTTAAATCTGGATTGGATAGCATAGAAGCGAATTATGCTTCAATGATTGAAGGTGTAGATAAAAGCTTGGGAGATATTTTAGATTATCTAGAAGATAACAGAATTGAAAATAATACAATTATTTTGTTTATGTCTGATAACGGGGGGCTTAGTGATACTCCACCACGAGGTGGGGTTTCATTTATGCACAATTATCCTTTATCGAGTGGGAAATCTTCTGCAAGAGAAGGAGGAATAAGAGTCCCAATGATGGTCAGTTGGAAAGGGAAAGTTTCTGAAAATATAATTGACACTACTCCCATCAAGATTGAAGATTTTTTCCCTACAATATTAGAACTTACAAATACTCAATTTAATGGACCGCAAATATTAGATGGTAAAAGTTTTGTAGAATCAATTAATGGTACTCAATATCAGAAAAATGACAGAGCATTAATATGGCATTTTCCAAATTATGTTGGAAGGAATGAATTAGAGTATGGATTTGGACCTTTTAGTGTGATTAGGAAAGGGAAGTGGAAACTTATTTATTATCATGTTGATTCAAGTTTTGAGCTTTTTGATCTTAAAAACGATATCAGTGAAACCAGGAATTTGTTTGAATCTAAGAATCAAATCGCCCAGGAGTTGGCAGCTGAATTGACATCGTATTTAGTAAGTGTAAATGCTCAAATGCCTAGATGTAAAAAAGACGGTAAACAGGTAGAATGGCCTTCAACTGTTATAAATAGATTAAAGAATGAGAGGTAAGGGCGTAATTTATATTTTATTAATAGTTATAGTAGGTTTTTTTGGCTGTTCAAAAAAGGGTTATCACCTAACCGTGTCCAAGTTGTATGCAGATAACATGATTATTCAAAGGAATCAGCCCATTAAGGTTTGGGGAAAGGTTAATGAAGGGGCTAAAGTCAAAATTCAATTCAATAATAAGCAATATGAAACTATTTCGACCGACAGTAGTTGGTTCATGGAATTACCAGAAATGAAGGCTGGCGGACCATATGAAATGAGTATTATGTCAGGGGCTAATCACATTCAAATTAAAAACATTCTCATTGGGGATGTTTGGGTTTGCTCTGGGCAATCAAACATGGAGTGGATGGTTAAGGAAGCTTTAGATGCAGAAAATGAATTGACTCAGGCTACTGATACTCAAATTCGCCAATTTAAAATTCCTCATTCCGGGTCTGAAGAGCCATCAGATGAATTAGAAAACGGTAATTGGACAGTAAATCATCCAGATAGTACAGGTAATTTCACGGCGGTAGGTTATTATTTTGCGAAAGAACTACGAAAGGAAATTGATGTTCCTATTGGCTTAATCAATACTTCTTGGGGAGGTAGTAGAATTGAGTCATGGATTAATCCAGAGCTTCTATTAGAGGAGAATAGAAGTAAAGAAGAACAAATAGCTATTGATAGTGCTAATGTCAGGTTTGTAAATAACCTGCAAAATGTAAAGAAAAGTTTCCCACAAGTAACGAGCAAAGATGGAGGGGTCTTGGATGGGGAAATCCTTTGGGCAGACTTTGAACTTGATGATACAGATTGGGGTACAATTGCAGTACCATCAATATGGGAAGATGCTGGTTTTCCTGGGTTAGATGGGATTGGTTGGTATCGCATGGAGTTTGAATTAACCGAAGAAGAAGCGGCTGAGACAATTGAGCTTGGATTGGGTGAAATTGATGATTGCGACAGGTCGTTCGTAAATGGGGTTGAAATTGGAGGATATTGCGATTGGGAATCTCCACGGGTATATAAAGTCAATCAGGAAATTCTTAAAGCGGGAGAGAATAATATAACCATTAGAGTAGAAGATGGTGGCGGAGGTGGTGGAATTGCAGGAGAACAGTCTATGCTATATGTGAAAACAAAAAATAACACAATGTCATTGGCCGGTAATTGGAAGTTTAGAGTAGGGGCTACAGTAAACATGTCATTCGCCGGAATGTATAATAAAATGGTGCATCCTTTGACCAAATTTCCAATAAAAGGGGTGTTATGGTATCAAGGAGAATCAAATACCAATACAATTGATGAAGCTGAAGAGTATGAATATCTGTTTTCTGAGCTAATAAATAATTGGAGATTTCAATGGAATCAGGGAGAGTTTCCATTTCTTTTTGTTCAATTACCAAATTTTTATCCAACTCCTTTATTGGATAATTGGGCAGTTCTTAGAAATTCTCAATCAAAGGTATTAGAGCTTAGTAATGTTGGTCAAGCTGTCACAATTGATATTGGAGAAGCGAATAATATTCATCCTAAAAACAAAAAGGATTTTGGATATAGGTTGTCATTGGCAGCTCTAAAAATAGCATATGATAAAGATATTGTGTTTTCCGGACCAATATATAAATCACATACAATTCAAGGCAATAAAATAATTATAGATTATAATCATATTGGTTCTGGCTTAATGTCTAGAAGTAGTGAAGATAATTTGTTAAAAGAATTTGAGGTAGCTGGAGTAGATAACGTTTTTGTAGCTGCTAAGTCTTTAATAAGAGGAGATAATATTATCGTTTGGGATGAAAAAATTAAAAATCCCAAGCATGTTAGATATGCTTGGTCAGATAACCCTGAGAAAGCCAATCTCTATAATAAAGAAGGGCTGCCAGCTTCTCCTTTTAGAACGAATAAGTAGTATTTTTTGAGTGCAATGTTTTCAACATTGTTAGTTTGAGTTTAGTTGAAAAAAGCGGAGATTTCTCTCCGCTTTTTAAAGAATAACTCCTAAAAAATATTTCAATGATTAGTAATACTTGATAGCGCAAACAAAATCAAATTTTCTCTCTAGAAATTAAAATGCTAAAACAATATGTTTAAGATAATAAAAGTATTAATTGAAAACCTACACGAAATTAAGAAGTTAAAGATAAAAATTAGCATGCTTGATGTGTTTTCTCTCGCAATTAAGTAACATTATTTTATACGGGGGTATCTTCAAAGTGGACTACTTATAAAAGATATAATAGAAAGGTGAATGAATTATAACATAATTGTAAAATGTATTATATAGGATTTGATTTAGGAAGTTCGTCTATTAAAGCAGCCTTAGTTGAAATTTCATCAGGAAAAAGTATTGGTGTTGTGCAAGAGCCAGAAACCGAGATAAGCATGCTTGCTTTAAAAAATGGATGGGCTGAACAAAAACCTGAAGAATGGTGGCAACATATTTGTAAGGCTATTTCCAAATTGAAGAAGAAACACGCTATTTCAAAAACACAAATTACAGGAATAGGGATTTCTTATCAAATGCACGGATTAGTTTTGGTGGATAAAAAAGGCCAACCTTTGCGAAAATCGATAATTTGGTGCGACAGTAGAGCAGTTGTTATAGGGAATGAGGCATTTGTGGCTATCGGCGAAAAAAAATGCAATGAGCACTTACTGAATTCTCCCGGGAATTTCACGGCTTCAAAATTAAAATGGGTCGAAGAAAATGAACCAGATATCTACAAAAAAGCATATAAGTTTATGTTACCTGGTGACTATATAGCTTATAGATTTTCAAACAAAATAAACACAACCATTTCGGGTTTGTCAGAAGGTATTTTTTGGGACTTTAAAAATGATACTATTGCAGATTTCCTTTTAGAATATTATGGCATAGATAAAACATTAGTACCCGATATTGTAGATACGTTTGGCTTACAATCTGTTGTAGATGAAAAAGGGGAAGAAGAAAGTGGTTTGGCTGCAGGAACCCCCATATTTTATCGTGCTGGAGACCAGCCTAACAATGCACTTTCTTTGAATGTGTTTAATCCTGGGGAGGTTGCAGCTACTGGAGGGACTTCGGGAGTTGTATATGCTGTTACCGAAAGTTTATCAGGAAAAGAGAGCACACGGGTTAATAATTTTGCTCATGTAAATTATAAAAAATCAGTTCCAAGAATTGGAAAATTACTCAATATTAATGGCGGCGGAATTCAATATAGATGGTTGCTAAATAATTTATCTGTTGGCTCATATGATGAGATGAACCAAATAGCTTCCCAAGTTCCGGTAGGTTCAGATGGGGTGTGTATGCTGCCTTTTGGCAATGGTGCCGAAAGAATGCTAAATAACATGGAAATAGGAACTCGCATAGTGAATATTAATTTAAACATCCATCAAAAAGGCCATGTTTGTAGAGCGGCTTTAGAAGGGATTGCATTCTCTTTTGTATATGGTATGGATATACTAAAATCTGATGGTATAAAGATTAATGTGATGAGAGCGGGAAACGATAATTTGTTCCGTTCAGAAATTTTCGCAAATACAGTAGCGACTTTAATAGACCAAGAAATAGAAATATATAATACCACAGGAGCAATTGGAGCAGCAAGGGCAGCAGGCTTGCATAAAGGAGATTTTGAAACGTATGGAAAATTAGTTGAAGATAACGACCACGTTATGACCTTTATGCCTTTTAAAGATAAAGAGCCTTATTTAAATGCCTATGAGAACTGGAAAAAAGAATTGAATCTTATTATAAATAACAAATAAAAACAAACATAAACTTTTAAAACATAAAACAATGGTAATTTTAGGAGACAAAGAATACTATAAAGGTATAGGGGATATTAAATATGAAGGAAAAGAAACAGACAACCCTTTAGCTTTTAAATATTACAATCCGGAACAAGTAGTAGCAGGAAAAACAATGCGTGAGCATTTTAAATTTGCAATAGCTTACTGGCACAGCTTCTGTGGACAAGGATCAGATCCGTTTGGTGCAGGAACTCAAAAATTTGTATGGAATCAATCTAATGACCCAATTCAAGCTGCAAAAGATAAAGCCGATGCTTCTTTTGAATTCATAAGTAAAATGGGCTTAGATTATTTTTGTTTTCATGATTATGATTTAGTTCAGGAAGCACTAACATTTGCAGAATCTGAAAAAAGATTAGCAGCTATTACAGATTATATAAAAGAAAAACAAGCACAATCTGGCATTAAACTGCTTTGGGGAACGGCTAATTGCTTTTCAAACCCAAGATATATGAATGGAGCGGCAACCAATCCAGAGTTTAATGTGGTTGCAAGAGCTGGTGGCCAAATTAAATTAGCTTTAGATGCCACCATTAAACTAGGTGGTGAAAACTATGTATTTTGGGGTGGACGTGAAGGTTATATGTCTTTATTAAATACTGATATGGGGCGTGAATTAGACCACATGGGTCAATTCTTAGCTATGGCAAGAGACTATGCACGTGCTCAAGGATTTAAAGGAAACTTTTTTATTGAGCCTAAACCTATGGAGCCCATGAAACATCAATATGACTTTGATACGGCTACAGCTATTGGGTTCTTACGTCAGCACGGTTTAGATAAAGATTTCAAAATTAATATAGAAGTAAATCATG
>TARA_R110002096_G_scaffold214083_4_pt1 | contig 10452 bp, 12 predicted proteins | sample TARA_R110002096 | Tara Oceans TARA_R110002096 (sample SAMEA4397295) | marine metagenome | biome: Polar Biome; feature: [DCM] deep chlorophyll maximum layer (ENVO:01000326); material: water (ENVO:00002006), including particulate matter (ENVO:01000060) such as... | depth 35 m
TGTGCAGGCGCATGGGAGTTATGATGTGCTGTTTATCAATGAGGCGGGGCGCCTGACGGAAGCCAGTTACCATTCGGTATTTGTCCAGCGGGACGGCGTATATTATACCCCGCCTTGTGAAGACGGCCTGTTGCCGGGGGTTTTGAGACAGGCGATGTTTGATGATCCGACGGTGGACATCCGGGCCTGTAGCCTGACGGTTGACGACCTGGAACAGGCTGACGCCATTTATCTGGGCAACAGTGTCCGGGGATTGGTTGAGGTTGCGTTCCGGCCGCTGCCTTAATGACCACCCCTGTTTTAGTCCTGCGGTGTTTTAACCACATAGCAGCCCTGACCGGCATCCTTTAACTGCTGGCATAATTGTCCGGCGCTTGTTCTGTCCCGGAAGGGCGCGAGCTGCAGACGATAGAAAACCCCTTTTTCGGCGATATCGGCATAGGTAATCTTGCTGGTCACGCCTTGCAAAATATCCGCCTGCCGATTGGCAAGGTCTGCACGGGCTTTTTCGGCCGCCTGTTCCGATGTATAGGATCCGACCTGTACCCGATAGAGATCAGCGCCATCTGGTTCCGTTGGGGCGATGTCCTGTTTTGTCTCTGGTACGGCTGTGGTCTGCGTCGGTATAAGCGGTTTTAGGGTTTCCGTTTCTGTCGGCGGCTGGACCATCAGGCCCACATCGTCAGGGGAAAGATGAAGCGCGGTTAATGTCGGGGCTAAATCCTGGGACTGATTGATCTGGTCTGACGTCATGGCGCCATTTAAGGTCTGCAAGGCGCTTTCGGCATCGCCAAGCCCCCGGCCGGCGGCCAGGGAAATCCAGGCATGGGCCTTTACCGGATCTCTCTCGACAGCTTCGCCATTATAATACATGGTGCCGACCATAAGCTGTGATTTAGGGTCGCCGTTCTTGGCGGCCTTGATCAGCCAGGAAAAGGCCTTTTCATGGTCAACCGCGCCGATACGGCCAAAATAATACAGGGTGCCCAAATTGCGTTGCGCGCCCACATGGCCGCTTTCGGCTGCGCGCAGATAATAGCTTTCCGCCTTGGCATAATTTCGTTCGACCCCGCGCCCCATGCGATAAAGTTGCCCCAGGTTATAAAGGGCGTTTTCATTGCCGAGGGCCGCATAAGGCAGCCATTCCGCATGAGCGCGGGAATAATCACCGACCTGATAGGCGTAGACGCCGTCCGCGACAGTGGCCAGAGCGGGAGCAGGATATAAGGCGGTCAGGCCTGCTACGCCGACCAGGGAAATAAGATGTCTTTTTAATACGTTATGTTTCATCTTCACGGCATCCTTTTCAGGTGAAAAGTTAATTTTCCGGGGTTCTGTGGATGTAAATATGCCCCACTATACTGAAAATTTTATAAATATTCTATTGATTATCAAAGCGTTAGAAAAGAAAAATGCGTCTTTACTTTACTATTTCTTAAGACCTGGAAGGCACAATCATCCTGTTGAAATGGTTCTCCGTCAAAATAACACAGAATGCGGAAGAACTTTTAAAAAATAGAACAAGGTTGAAACATATGCGAGTTGTAGCATTTACCTCACAAAAAGGCGGCTCCGGTAAGACGACGTTGAGCGGCCATATCGCCGTTCAGGCAGAACTCGCCGGTGAAGGGCCTGTTGTTCTGGTGGACACGGACCCTCAGGGCAGTCTGACAGAATGGTGGAACGAGCGGGAGGCGCCGACACCGGCCTTCGCCCAGACCAATGTGTCCCGGTTGATGACTGATCTGGACGAACTGCGGGAGCAGGGATTCAAACTGGCTGTGATTGATACGCCGCCGGCGATTACCCTGGCTATCCAAAGTGTGATCGCGGTTTCAGACCTTATTGTTATTCCGACCCGGCCCAGTCCTCATGATCTGCGCGCCGCCGGGGGAACAGTCGAACTGGCAGACCGGACGGATAAACCGTTTATGTTTGTGGTCAATGGGGCGACACCCCGCGCCCGGATTACGTCCGATGCGGCGATCGCCCTGTCCCAGCATGGCACAGTGGCGCCGATTACCCTGCATCACCGGACAGAATATGCGTCTGCCATGATTGATGGCCGTACGGTGATGGAAGTTAATCCGAAAGGACGTTCCGCGAAAGAGATTGAAAGTCTTTGGGAATATATTGGGGACCGTTTAGAGAAAAACTTCAGAAGAACCGTTTTCCAGCATCAGGCCGTTCAGACGAAAGCGACCAACCCGCGGGCTGGTTTTGGACGCAAGCAAGTACAGGCGTAAATCATGACAAAAGACAGTAGCAAAAAACAAGTATCCCGTTTAACCGGCGCGTTATTGGCCCGTAAAGGGGCCGCGGCCCCGTCTTCCGCGACGTTGTCGTTACACCAGCCAGCCATCAACAGATTTTCCCATGTTGCTGATGAGACGGCGGAACCGACGTTGCCTGATGAGGCAAAGCGGGCCCCGCTTGAGCATGCGATAGAGACGGTTCAGGAAGTTACCAACCGACAGAATCAACGATCAACCCCAGAGCCTGTTGCTCAGGTTCCGGCTTCCAGACGGGCGGCCCCGACACGCAAGCGCAAGATGGCCGTGACGCAAAAACCAAAGTTCGCAGAATCAGAAGCGGATGTCGCGCGCCAGAAGCGGATCGCCATGACATTGCGCATGGACGAAGACAGTCATTTGAAATTGCGGCTTTTCTCAGCGCATACTCGGAAAAGCTGTCAGGTTATTCTCAGTGAGGCGTTGGAACTCTATCTCGACGAGATGGGGGATTCCCTTCCACTGGAAAGTAGAGTATCACAACAATGATAGGTTTTTCATTCAGACGAGGGAGTAGGGAGCCTTGGTCTGAACGAGCAAGCCTGATACAGGAGTGTATGATGATACAAGAAAACAAAGAGAAAATTATGATATCTTGTGAAAAGCCGCGTCGGGCGAATATCGCCAAAATTCTGGCTTCTGTGGCCATGCCGGCAGTATTGCTGGCCTGTTCCGGAACAGGGGGCGATTATAACCAGGCGGCCGATAAAAGTGTCAGCGTTCAGGTCGCGCGTTCAACGCAATCGACCACGACAGAGAGCAGCTTTATGGCTCTGGCCAGCGAAATGGCGGCACAGGGAGACCATGCGGCAGCCATTCCTTTATATCGCCGGGCAATCAAATGGCATCCTTTTGCTTCTGACCCGTTAGTGGGGCTGGGTGATTCCCTGCGGGCTGTCGGTCAGTATCAGGAAGCGGAAAAGGTTTATCAATCAGCCCTGTCCCGCAATGAGAAAAATCTGGCGGCACTGAAGGGTCTGGGCAGCACCTATATTACTCTGGGCCGGCCAACCCTGGCCGTGCCGTTGCTGCATGATGCCGTGTCTCTGGACCCCCGTGACGTGGAAGCGATCAGCAGTCTTGCCGTGGCGCTGGAACTGCAGGGGCATACACAGGCCGCATCGGAAGTTTATAAGGACGGTCTTAGCATTGATCCCGATAACCTGAAACTGCTCAACAATTACGGTCTGTCACTGGCGTTGCAATCCCGTCATGATCAGGCGATTGATGTTTTGAAACAGGCGGCGCAGCATAAAGATGCCGGCGCCAGTCACCGGCAGAATCTGGCGATGGCTTATGCGTTGAGCGGCAACGAGATGATGTCATCCCGTTTGCTGGCGATTGATAACGGTCCGGATCTGACCAATGAAAACCTAGGGTATTTCCGCATTCTTGCCAGCCTGCCGGCGGAAGAACGCTTTGATGCCGTGGTGCGTCAATCCACCAATCCGAAAACAGATACTGCCGAACCGGCCAATGAAGTTTATGATGACACCAGCCGGGTGAAGCAGGTTACTGTCGCGCGTCTGGTTGAAGTGCCGCCGGAGCCGATGGCAATTGTCGAACCGGAGCCAGAACCAGAACCAGAACCAGAACCAGAAGCAGTTGAGGAAAATGTGCCGCCGCTGTTGGGACCACAAGGGTGGGCGTTACAGATTGCCGCCTATCGTAAAAAGTCGGAACTGATGCCGGGCTGGGAAAAGCTGAAAGAGAAATATGCCGATATCATCGGTGACCTGGAACCGCGCCGGTCTGAAATTGACCTGGGCGAAGCGAAATATCCCGGGGGTCCGCATGGCTTTTATTATCGCCTGAATGCCGGGCCTTTGACCAGCATGGCCGAAGCCGAGGAAGCCTGTCGCAAGATTTTGGCCCTGGGCACGGATTGTTGGGTGCGGGTGCCTGAAGTACAGGAAGGCAGCGTTCCGGAAGAAGATGTTGAAAAAGCAGAAGAATTTCGCCGCAAGGTTTATTCCGGTAAAACGCCGGAAGCACCAGAAATGACAGAAACTCCAGAAACGCCAGAAACACCTGACGACGGCGCGTAAAGGTTTTCTGATAGAACAAGAAAAAGCCTCCTGAAATGTTCAGGAGGCTTTTTTTATGTTTTAAAATAACAGCTCTGATCAGGCCGCGTGGCTAGAAGAGGAACTTGATGTCAGTATGGCATAGATGGCATCGCCGCTTTCTGAACCCCGGATTTTGTCGCAGACGGCTTTATCCCGTAATGTACGGGATACTTTCGCCAGGGCCTTGAGATGGTCGGCCCCTGCGGTTTCCGGCACCAGCAGCAAAAAGAGAAGATCGACCGGCTGATCATCAAGGGAATCGAAATCCACAGGATGTTCCAGACGGGCGAACAGGCCGTAAGGCCGGTCCAGGTCGGTGAATTTGCCATGGGGAATAGCAACTCCATGGCCAACACCGGTGGTGCCCAGTCGTTCTCTTTCCAGCAGGACGTCCAAAATTTCATGATGACCTTTTGGTACAACCTTTTCTGCATGATGGGCGAGTTCCTGCAAGACTTGTTTCTTGCTGGACGCCTTCAGGTCTGGAACGATTGACTCCAGATTTATGAGATCAGTAATCTCCATACGGACACTTTTCTGTTGTTAAGTTACTTTCGGGTCTATCCAGCCGATGTTGCCATCGATCCGGCGGTAGACCACATTCAGGCCGCCATGTGAACTGTTGCGGAACATCAGGGTTTGTAATTCCCCGAGATCAAGCCGCATGACAGCATCACTAACGGATACTTCCGGTATATCAAGCTGCATTTCGGCCACGATGGCTGGCTGCAGGTCTTCCAGAGGTTCATCAATGGAATCGTCTTCAGCGGCCAAGATATTATATTGGGCCGGCAGTTGATCCTTGCCATTTGAACGCTCTTTATGATGGTTGGTCAGCCTACGTTTATAGCGGCGCAGTCGTTTTTCCATTTTTTCTGCGGCAGCGTCGAACGCGGCATATATGTCCTTTTCTTCGGCATGGGTTTGCAAATGAACGCCATGACCGAGATGAACACTACAATCCGCGCGATGCAGATGAGCATTCTTGGACATCGTTACAGTTCCGTCGATTGAATGATCAAAATATTTATCAACAATCCCGTCTATATGGCCTTCCACATAAGATTTCAGGCTTTCGCCGATGTCCATTTGTTTGCCAGTAACGATAATTTTCATTTTGACTCGAACCATTCTCAGATAGCTAGTTATTAACGAGAGCCTTCAGAGAAACACATATTCTCTGTAAAGCCGGGGAAGTTAGTGTTTGCTTTTGCATTTGTCAAGTTTGCACAAACTTCCGCTAAAATCCGGAGAGATGAAATATGATATTTCACCTGATCCGGATGGACTGCTTTCCACGGGAAACGCTATCTGTATTTTTCCCGCGTTGGAATAAACTAGAAAGCAGCATTCTTGATCCTCCTGCGTTGGATAGAGGAGGGTATATGTAACGCTTCACGGTATTTGGCAACCGTTCTGCGAGCGATATCAATGCCTTGGGACTTTAGAATTTCCACAAGCTTGTCATCGGATAAAATCTTTTTGGGGTCCTCATCATCGATCAGGGACTGCAGCGCATGTTTGACGGATTCAGAAGAATGACTCTCGCCGCCCTCGACCGAGGAGATGGCGGTGGTGAAGAAATACTTCAGTTCGAAGATTCCCCTGTTGGTGGAGATGAATTTATTCGAGGTCACGCGACTCACAGTACTTTCATGCATTTCGATGGCATCCGCAATGGTCTTTAAATTTAACGGTTTGAGGTATTTTACCCCTTTCTCAAAGAAAAGTTCTTGATGTTTGACAAGTTCTGACGAGACTTTCAAAATTGTTCGCGCCCGCTGATCAAGCGCCTTGACCAGCCAGCTGGCGGAGGCGGCGCACTCGGCGAGATACTCCTTGTCTTCCTTTTTCTTGGTCAGGTCCTGTATTTCGGTGAAATAATGATTGTTGAACAGGACCCGGGGCAGGGTTTCGCTGTTGAGTTCGACGATCCAGTTGCCTTTGGGGTTCTTGCGGATAAAGACGTCGGGGATCACGGATTGGGACACCGGGTTGCCAAAAATCTGTCCGGGCTTGGGATTCAGCGCCTGTATCTCGCTGATCATGTCACGCAAATCTTCTTCATCAACGCCGCAGATCCGCATCAGGCCATTATAGTCCCGTTTGGCCAGCCGTTCCAGATTGTCGAGCAAGGCTTCCATGGCCGGATCGAGCCTGTCATTGGCTTTCTGTTGCAGCTTCAGGCACTCGCTCAGATCGCGGGCAAAAACCCCTACGGGCTCGAGACTTTGGGCGACGTCAAGGAGTTTCTCGATTTCTGCAACATCACAGTTAAAACGTTCAGCGATGTCGGCGGTGCTTTCGGACAGATAGCCGGCATCATCAAGCATGCCGACGAGAAACCGAATGATGGACTTGTCATGATGGTCGAGCGCCAGCAGATTAAGCTGATCCAGCAAATGGTCGCTTAAGGAAATTTCTTCACTGAGCCGCAGGTCAAAGCCGCTGCCGGCCTGATCAAAGCTGCTGCCGCCATTGCCGATCATCGAACTGGAGGTCAGGCCCATATCATTGTCTGTGGGGGACTTCTGTACGCCGTCATTGATGCAGTCGTTGGTATAGTCATTGTCGAAACTGGTGTCGAGCGCGGCTTCACTGTTCAGGTTTTCCGCGCCGGGGTTGGTGAGATAATCGTCTGAGGTGGCCTCGCTGCCTTCTTTTGTTTTCGCGCCATTGATATCTTCCGCGGCGGATGAAGGGGAGGTGTCGCCGACTTCGAGCAGGGGATTTTTTTCAATCTCCTGGGCGACGAAATCTACCAGGTCAATATTGGAGTATTGCAGAAGCTTGATGGCCTGCTGCAACTGGGGTGTCATGACCAGTGATTGCGATAATTTTAATTCTATTCTTGGCGAAAGAGCCATATTTTTCTTACCCCGCTTTATAAGCTAAAGCTGTCCCCTAAGTATACACGACGAACATCCTCGTTGGCGACAATTTCTTCCGGTGTGCCGGTCATCAAAACCTGCCCGTCGTGGATGATGTACGCTCTGTCAATGATATCAAGGGTTTCCCGGACGTTATGGTCGGTGATCAAAACCCCGATGCCCCGATCTTTCAGATGGGACACCAGATTACGAATGTCTGAAATGGCAATTGGATCGATTCCCGCGAAGGGTTCATCCAGCAAAATAAACGATGGCCGCGTCGCCAGCGCCCGGGCAATTTCCGCCCGCCGACGTTCCCCGCCAGAGAGGGCCAGGGCCGAGGCATGACGAATATGAGTGATGGAAAATTCCGTCAGCAGGCTTTCGAGCATTTCTTCGCGTATCTTGTGATCCGGTTCGCAGACCTCAAGCACAGACCAGATGTTTTCTTCCACCGTCATGCCGCGAAAAATAGACGCTTCCTGCGGCAAATAGCCAATGCCCAGGCGGGCCCGGCGATACATGGGCAGGCGGGTGATGTCATGCCCGTCCAGCAAAACCCGCCCGGCGTCGGGGTCGATCAGGCCGATCATGGAATAGAATGTCGTGGTCTTGCCGGCGCCGTTGGGTCCGAGCAGGCCGACGACCTCTCCGGTTTTTACCTGCAGGCTGACGCCTTTCAGGACGGGGCGCTTGCGGAATTTCTTTTCCACAGCATCAATCACCAGCCCGCTGCTGAGCTGCGGTGCGGTTGCGGTGGCGTCATCCTGAAGTGTTGTTGTTGGCATTTTATTCATATCTTCTTTTTATGGCATCAGTATAGCCCGGTGAGGGTAACGATTTGATTAATAAATCCGTGAGATTATGGCCTGTCGTTCTGTTTTTCTGTCCCGCCGGAGGGATCTTTTTTCTTTTCGGGGAGAGTGAATTTTCCCGTGACCCGGCCATCTTTTGTCGGCTTGCCCTGCATGGTGATCACGCCGCTGTCAAGATCATAGGTCAGACGTTCGCTGCGGGTTTCGCCTTCCTCGGCTTTGAGGAGCACATTGCCACCGAGGGTGACGATCTTTTCTTCCACATCATAAATGCCCCAGGTGCTTTCGATGGTTTCGTTTTTGGTGGTCAGCCTAACCCCGCCGGACACATCAAGACGGGTGATGGTTTTATCGGCGGCTTCGCTGCCCTGAAAAAATACCGTCATGCGATCGGAATAAAGCGTCAGGTCTTTCTGCTTGACCACCACATCGCCAATATAAACGGCAATATTTTTCTTCAGGTTGGCTTCCCAGTCATTGGAACTGATATAGACATCGCGGCTGATGTCCACGGGGCCATCGCCGGCAACTTGGGTGGTTGTTTCTGTCGTCACCTGGGCGCTGACGGGGGCAGTCCCCAGCAGCGGCAGGGCCAGGCCCCATAAAAGGGCGGTGGCTATCGATGTCCAGGATATCTTGAGGGCGTTCAGCACGATTTTTTCCCTTGTCGGCTATGGGTTATTGTTGTTTGTCCGGGGAGCCTGCGGGAGAGATCGTCTCCGTGAACTTGTCCGGGTTATAGTGATGCAGCACATTGCCTTTCAGGCGGATGATTTCCTGATCCACGTCGATGTGAAATTTTTCGGCGGAAAAATCCCCAAAGGGCGAGGCGCCGCTGACGCCGCTGTTGCCGGTGACGATTTTCTCATTGATCAGGAAGGTCGCCTGGTTGGTCTTGATGCTGAAATCATTGTTGGTATGGATATCGACCGCGCCGTCGAGCACGATTTCCTGGGCCTTGGAATCGAACATGCCGCTGGTGGCGTTGATTTCGATACCGGTGCCATCCTTCATCTGCATGTTGGCCAGCAGGTTCTTCAGGTAATAATCCTTGTCATCATTACTCTTGCGAAAGGCGGTTTCGGCGGAAATATTGACCGGGTGATTGTTGTTGTCGATCCCGACATAGCGCGGCTTGACCAGCTTGGCATTCTCGTCGCGTTCTTCCAGCCGGTCCATGGCCAGGGTAAAACTGCCCTCGGCGCTGTTGAGCACCGGCCACAGCACCAGCGTCACCAGCGCGACCGCCGCGAGCGAAGGCACAATGATCTTGAGCCAGCCGATACGATTGATTTCCTGCTGGTTCTGACGATAGCTCACCGGCGCTGTCGGCTGCAGACTGCGCAGCGGATCGGGCATGCCGGGTGATGTCTCGTATCTGTTGTCTACGGTCATAGACAAGGTCCTGTTATGGCGTGGGCATATGGGGACTTGCGGTCCGGGCCTCACTTGTGTGTTAAAATACTGCCGTGCGCGGCGCTTTTTCTTTATTTATTCTGTTCTATCCGGGCCTGTGCGTCACGCAGAAGACACCTGATATGAACGGTAATCGTGGCGAAACAATGGAAACGCCCTGTGTCGTCGTTTGTCCGTCCCGATCCATAGTATAAATGTAATATCTTCCCGCGGCGACTTCAAGAGCCCCGTTGTGGGCCCCTGTCGTCTTGCGCGGGCGCAGATTTTAACTATGGGCGAAGATATCTTCATCCGGCCAGCCGAGCAGATCGAGATCGGTGCGGGTCGGCAGAAAATCAAAGCAGGACTGGGCCAGGTCGCGGCGGCCCGACCGGTCGAGCATCACATTCAGCCGGTTCATCAGTTTATGCAGATGCAGCACGTCAGAGGCGGCATATTCCCGTTGTTCGTTGGACAGCTCGTCAGCGCCCCAGTCGGAACTCTGCTGTTTCTTGGACAGATCAACCCCGATCAGTTCCCGGCACAGGTCTTTCAGGCCATGCCGGTCCGTATAGGTGCGCACCAGGCGCGAGGCGATCTTGGTGCAATAGACCGGCCGCACCCGGGCGCCGAGATATTTGTTGAGCACCGCCACGTCAAACCGGGCGTAATGGAAAATCTTGGTCAGATGATGGTCTTCCAGCATGGCTTTCAGGTTGGGGGCCTTGGTCTGGCCCTGGGCGATCTGCACCAGATGGGCGCTGCCGTCGCCGCTGGACAGCTGGATCAGGCACAGCCGGTCGCGGTGCGGGTTAAGCCCCATGGTTTCCGTATCGATCGCCACGGAGCCGGTAAATTTCACATGGTCCGGCAAATCGCCCCGATGCAGTTCAATTGACATAAATGTCCCTTTATTCTGAAAACTTTAAAACACAAGACAAACTATAGCGTTAACCGGGGCGAAGAGGCAACTGTTAACTCTGTTCCCGGCGGCATTTTTAAGGCGGGGCGG
>TARA_R110002096_G_scaffold242836_10_pt1 | contig 10452 bp, 7 predicted proteins | sample TARA_R110002096 | Tara Oceans TARA_R110002096 (sample SAMEA4397295) | marine metagenome | biome: Polar Biome; feature: [DCM] deep chlorophyll maximum layer (ENVO:01000326); material: water (ENVO:00002006), including particulate matter (ENVO:01000060) such as... | depth 35 m
GAAGGGGGGGAAGTCATCCTCTCCTCATTCCTGGAACGACCATGGCCCGCAACATCCCTCTTTTCATCGCACTATCTGAATGCGGAAGTGGATTCGTCCCATCGGGCAACGGTTTTGAGTTTTAAAGGCCTTGCCCTGAACCTGGGATTCGGCGGCATCAGTCTACTTTATGGCGGAATTCTGCGCCATTTGCAGTTGAAGGAGGGCAATGGCGGCGAAGAAGTTTCGGAAACGGTGTTTCGCGACAGTCTCTATTGGCTGCCCTGGATCTTCATCCTGATGTTGGGTGGATTGTTGCTCTATTGTGCTTTGAAAGTGAAAAAAGAGCGTCCTGAAAGCGGTTGATTTGATCTTGAATTGCCCGCCGGATACAGGAGGTTACGGAACAAACACCCCGCCCTTTGAACGATTTTGATCGGGCAAAGAAGCAAAACACACAGACAAATTACAATGTACCCGAAGAGAAACGCTTCGTCACGGCTACGCCTATGCCATACCGTATGGGCAGCCTTCTGGCTATTTGGGGCGTCCATGATGTCTTCCTGTTCGACGGTATCGTCGAAACGCGATTCGGGTGATATGATCGAGGAAGGTCTCGAATCTGCAGAAGAGCTTGCTGCATTATCAAAATTGTTAGGGTTGCCCTTCGCGGCAATCACGGGAGTTGGAGAATCTGCAGGAAACCTTCTTAAAGCCGCCTCAAAACAGGAAAAAGAAGGCCATCGCAATGATGCGGCAGGCAGTTACTTGAGGGCAGCAGTGGAAACGCGGGCATTAATATTGAGCGGGGAGGAGACTTCCAGCCCGGAGGCTCTCCAGGCGACCTTGCAATTGCACAATGCTTCCCTGGCCAGTTTTGCTGAAATTTGGACCAGTGATTCGGCGCGAGAGGGCTCGGCACCTTATCACCTGGACGCCGGGGGTGAACATTTTGAAATCGTTCTGGATTCGAGTTCAGATTATCGAGCGGAATACTTCGATGAAGCAGTGGCTGCGGATTCGATTAGAGGCAAGGGCGTGGGGGAAAAGAAGCGTGCTGGCTACGGCGCTCCCATGGTCGGTATTCGTCGACAAACGCCTGAGCGAGCAGATGAAATGAAGCACTTTCCACCGCAGGGGTTGCATCTCCCGGTGACATTAACAATCACAGATGTAAGGGAAGCGGGAAGTCCTGAGGATCTGCTCAAGGTGGTTTCGCTAGCATTGGTCGATCCTGTGCAGCATCAGAAGGTGCAAGTGGGGAGTCAAAGCATGCCTTTGGCGGCGAATTTCTCTGCACCGATTTTATTGATGTTGGATGGTAAGAATGAGGTAATCGAAGGTCTCTTCGGTTTCATGAATGCGAAGAAACGGGCCGAGGAGTCGGGTATCTATCTGCTTGAACCTTATGATCCAGATCGCATTCCAGTGATGCTTACCCATGGCCTGATTTCGGTGCCGATTATTTGGCGCGACATCATTCCGGAGTTGATGTCTGAGCCTGAGATTTCAACTCGGTATCAGATCTTTGCGTTCACCTATCCGAGTTCCTACGCCATCGTGGAATCTGCGGAACTGTTCCGGGAGGATCTTGAGGCACTCCGTCAGGAATATGATCCGGATGGAAACGATCCTCTGTCGACCAACATGGTCGCGATGGGTCACAGCATGGGAGGAATCCTGACTCACATGATGGTGACAGATTTTGGTGATCGGATATGGAATCAGGTCAGCGATATTCCTTTCGACGAATTTCCCCTGGAACCGGAAGCGAGAGAAACGCTTCGATCCTTGACGTTCTTTGATTATGATAAAGCGGTGAACCGGGCCGTGTTTATTTCATCTCCGCATCGTGGAGCGGACATGGCGACGATGAGTATAGCTGGAGCCGTATCAAAGTTGGCGAAGCTTCCCAGCAACGTAGTTGCGGGTGGGACGGAACTTTTTAATGGGCCTCCTCCAGAAGGATTAAAGATCGATATTCGGAAAAAAGTGACCAGCGTCCAGTCGCTGCGGCCTGACTCACCAATTCTCCTCGCGATGGACCAATCGCCCTACAAACCGGGGGTGGTCTACCATACCATTGTCGGAGATCGCGGCAAAGGAGACACCCCTGATAGTTCGGATGGTATTGTTGATTATTGGAGCTCTCATCAGGAGGGCGCAGCTTCCGAGTTGATTGTGCCGACTGGGCATACCTCGTATGAGGATCCCAATGCGATCGAAGATCTCAAGCGCATTCTGCGTGTCCACGCAGGCTTGTGATAGAAGAGGAAAGCAGGGGGCGGAGATGTTCAGGGTCCTGACTGGAAGGACGGTGAGTTTGAGCGGCCCATTAAGCGCGGTTGTTCCGGAAATTAGTCGCTTTCGTCACTTCGGATCGATAGGGTTGGCCCTGTCGAAAAATATATCCGAATGAAATATCCCCAATTCTTCGCCCTGTTGCTTTTAAGTGGAAGTCTTTACGCGGATGACTTCAATCCGCGACAAGTCGTAAAGCCATTCGAGCCGATTATGGCTCCCGAGATCACGACGGCGAAGAACTCTGCGAAATGGGTCAATGACGATGAGCTGGTACTCGGGGTAACAGTCGCAAACGAATCGCGCGCTTATCCGATCAATCAGCTAACCAAGCCGACCCGGGAGATCATCAATGACACATTGGGCGATCAGCCCATTGCGGCGACTTGGTGACACCTCTGCTTTAATGGCATCGTGTATGCCAGAGAGATCGAGGGTAAAGAGTTGAACTTCCAGGTGTCAGGTATGTTGTGGAATCGAAGTCTCGTGATGCGTGATATCGAGACAGAGACTTTATGGAGTCATTTGTTAGGGCGGGGGATGCGCGGCGAACTCGAGGGTGTCGAACTTGAAATGCTTCCAGCCTCGATGACGACGTGGGGCGAGTGGAGAGCGCGCCATCCGGATACCACTTTGTTGGCGATGTCGCGAACCACAGACCGGTACGATGAGGGAGCCTGGAAGTCTCCTCACAAATTTGTCTATGGAATTCCACTCGGTCCAGGTTTGCCTTCGCCGGCTGTTGGTTTGCGGAAGTTGCAAAATGACACGGTGGTCATGGTGAAACTAGCCGAAGCGACTTTGGTGGTGGCTCACGAGAAAGAGGGGGGCAGCGTCAAAGCGTTCGATGCGAAGGTGGATGGAAAAACTTTAACGTTCTCTGCTTCGGGCGAGAGAAGGATGACAGATTCGTCAACTTCGAGTGAATGGGATGTGGTGACGGGAGAGGCCTTGTCAGGGCCTTTAAAAGGAAAGTCTCTCAAAGAAATCCCCGGAACGGTGTCCTTTTTGAAAGCATGGAATGCTTTCTATCCTGACGATGAAGTAGTGAACGAGTAAACAGGGTTAAGTCACCCACATAACCCTGTTGAATCCGACTATTCGAATAGTCCGGAAAGCAGGGGCGGTTCTTTTCCAAATTTTTCGCGGTAGTCTTCGATGGTTGGTTGAAGTCTAACCGATACCTTCGACTCGTGATTGAGAGCGATCGCAGAAAGTTGATGCTCGAGGAAGGGGTTGCGAAATCGGTCAAGCGTATCTCGTGCGAAGCCAGTGGGATCATCACAGCGGCCTTCCAAAATGGGCACGATTTCTTCGAAGAGGATCTTTTCCAGCCATGGGCCAATCTCTTCGTGTTCGAGGCATTCGCGGACAGTTTGGACTTCTGTTCCTGCCGCTTTGCAAACCAAGGCAGTGTGGGCACCATTGAGGATCCGAACCTTGCGCAGGGTGTAGGGCGTGATGTCTTTCGATACGGACACAGGACTGAGTTGGGCGAGCGGGCAATCGGCGCGATCGGTTTCCACGGCCCAGAATGCGAATGGTTCAGCACTGAGCAAGAGGGGGTCAGTGCCGAGTAGTGGATGTTCCTTCGGTGGCCCGGGCACGATGCGATCCACCAGTGTGTTGATCCAATGGCATTCGTCTTTCAGCCATTCTGCGGCGTCGGTTGGCAGGTTCCAAATAGCGGCCTGTTCTAACACTAATTCCCGGAGGCGATCCCCGTTGGATTCGATTAGTTCGCAGGGGGCGATCCAGGGGCCTGGTAGATTTTCCTGGCGACGAGCCATTAAGACTGAGAGCAGTTTCGCGGGGAAAGAATTTGGGGCGTTATCAGTCCGTTTGGTGTCGGTGGGATCGAGAGCAAGTCCTGCTTCGGTGGTGTTCGAAAGAATGAGAGAAAGGGAGGGATCCCGGCCGGTGTCCAGCACTTGTTCCCATTCCGTTCCAGCGTGCAGGGCGCGGGTGATGGATTTTACCTCCACGGTTTCGTTGATGATCTTCCCGTCTTGGAAACCCTGGATGGCTACGTGGTAATTTCCTCCGGCCTGATTAATGGCGTCGGCGCGTTCTTTGCCAGTGGATTGAACCACGACGATGTCTCCCAGGGCATGAGCATTTGCTTGATTGAATTCGTCGATGAAGAGATCGGCGAAAGCTCTCAAAAAGTTTCCGGCACCAAATTGAAGGATCATGAGGTGTGATAGTCCCGTGGAAATCGCAGTGGCGCAAACGGCAAAAATTGGTAGCAAGAATCGGGTGGGCGCTGCTCTAGAAGGCGGCTAGCATAGAAGTGAGATGGACGACTACACCCGGATAGCGAAGGTCATTGAGTACCTGAATGAGCGGCATGCCGAGCAGCCTTCATTGAACGAAATGGCAGTACTGGCCGGACTCAGTGAATCACATTTTCATCGGCTCTTTCGCCGGTGGGCCGGGGTTACGCCCAAAGATTTTGTGCAGTGTCTGACCGCGGAGTATGCCAGAAGCCGATTGCTGGAGTCGGCGAGTGTGCTGGAGTCGGCTCTCGATTCGGGCTTGTCAGGACCCGGGCGTTTGCACGATCTCATGGTTTCGCTGGAGGCAGCCACGCCGGGCGAGATCAAAACTGGGGGCGCTGGATTGGAAGTGGCTTGGGGTGTAGCGGTTACTCCATTTGGATGGGCGACAGTGGGGTGGACTGATCGTGGGATTTGTCATCTCGCTTTTCACTCTGAGGATCCCGTTGGTGAACCGCCTTCGGCTCTTGAGGAATCCTGGCCAAAGGCAACGCTGATGAGGCGTTCCGACGCTGCGGTTAAGAAATTGGGGAGCATTTTTGATCAAAAAGGGAGTCGTGGCGATCCCTTGAAAGTTCTGGTCCGGGGGACTGATTTTCAGGTTCAGGTATGGCGTGCGTTGTTAAAGATTCCCTCCGGGCAATTGATCACCTATGGAACTTTGAGCGAATGCGTGGGAAAACCGGGGGCCGCCCGGGCGGTGGGATCTGCCTGTGGGGCGAATTCCATTGGTTATTTGATACCGTGTCATCGCGTCATTCGAGAAACGGGAATCGTAAAGGGATATCGATGGGGTGATGCCCGCAAGCGTGCCATGTTGGTACGAGAATCGACTTTCTGAAGTGGACAGAATCGGGAGAGATTTTAGAACTCGAGTTGGAGTCGATAAATATAGCTGAAAGGCTTGAAGAAATGGACCGTCCTATTTTGTGAGCCCTATGAAAACAGTCGCGCATACATTTCAAAACAGCGAAGGGAGCCGTCTATCGGCGCGCCTTGATCTCCCTGGGGTAGGAAAGCCACGTGCCTACGCCCTTTTTGCTCATTGTTTCACCTGCAGTAAAGACCTCAAAGCGGTTGTAAATATTTCCCGGGCTCTGACCGACCAGGGGTTTGGGTTACTCCGATTTGATTTTCCAGGCTTGGGAGAAAGTGAAGGGCATTTTGGATCTTCGACATTTACTTCCAATGTAGATGACTTGTATCGAGCGTCTGTATTTCTGGAAGAATTGACAGGTCATGGTCCTCAAATTTTGATCGGCCATTCTCTGGGTGGGGCGGCTGTCTTGAGGGCAGCGCCAGCGATTGATTCTGTTCGAGCTGTTGCAACCATTGGAGCCCCAGCTGATCCAGCACATGTGACGCATCTTTTGGCCGAGGGGCTGGATGAAATTAGGGAGAAAGGCGAAGCCACTGTTTCGATCGCAAAACGGGATTTCTTAATCCGAAAAGAAATGGTCGAAGACTTGGAGTCAACTTCAATGGAAGAGGCAACCTCTCGGTTGGGGAAGGCGCTTCTAATATTTCATTCTCCAGTCGACCAAATTGTAGGAGTTGAGAATGCCGGCAGGATCTATGACCGGGCTAAGCATCCTAAGAGCTTCATATCCATGGATAGGGCTGATCATTTACTAACTTCTGAGGCGGATTCCAGATATGTTGGAAGTACGATCGCTACCTGGGCCAATCGATATTTGGAAGAGCATGAAGAATCAACTGCCAGTCCCGACGAAACCGTAGTTCGGCTCGAAGGGAAAGGCTTCCGCTCCGATGTCCTGACTGGCGGTCATCGACTGGTGGCTGATGAACCGATCAGTTCCGGTGGCACGGATGACGGCCCCTCACCCTATGACTATCTGACGGCTGGTCTCGGAGCTTGCACGGCGATGACGCTTCGCTTGTATGCCGATCACAAGAAGTGGCCGCTGGATTCCGTTGAAGTCCGATTGCGGCACGAGAAAATTGACGCAGCCGACTGTGATGATTGTGAATCGACGGAAGGCAAAGTGGATCTGATTGAAAGGGATTTACACCTTGAGGGTGATCTCACCCAGGAGCAACGCGATCGGATCTCAGAAATTGCTGACAAGTGCCCGGTCCATCGAACTCTGGAATCGGAAGTCAGAATCAGAACTCGATTGGTCGTCTGAAGAATTTCCTATCCCATGCTCGCAGGTGCGAGGATGTCTTTTACGACGTGTCCATGGACGTCTGTTAGTCTGAAATAACGCCCCTGGAATCGGTAGGTGAGCTTTTCGTGATTGATTCCCATTTGGTGCAACATGGTCGCGTGTAGGTCGTGAACGTGAACGGGATTCTCCACAATATTGTAGCAATATTCGTCGGTGGATCCGTAGGTCATGCCGGGTCGAATGCCGCCTCCGGCCATCCACATGGAAAAACAGCGCGGGTGGTGATCCCGGCCGTAGCTTTCCCGGGTCAGCTTGCCTTGGCAATAGGAGGTCCGCCCGAACTCTCCTCCCCAGACAACCAAGGTATCGTCGAGCATGCCTCGTTGTTTGAGATCTTTGACCAGGGCTGCGGAAGCCTGATCAGCATCCCGGCATTGGCCTGGTAGTTGGACCTGCAGGTTAGAGTGTTGATCCCAACCCATGTGATAAAGTTGAATGAATCGAACGTCGCGTTCGGCCATGCGCCGTGCCATGAGGCAGTTGTAAGCATAGGTCCCGCGAGTTTTGACGTCCGGGCCATACATCTCTAGAACGTGCTCAGGCTCGTCGGAGATATCGGTGAGTTCCGGAACGGACGTTTGCATCCGGTAGGCCATTTCATAGCTTTGGATGCGGGTGTTGATTTCGGGATCTCCGAAGTCCTCCAGTTTCTGTTCGTTGAGTTCAGCCAGATCATCGAGCATGCGGCGGCGTGCCTTGGCATCGAAGCCAGCTGGATTTTTCAGGTAGAGAACAGGATCGCCCGTGCCCATGAATTTGACGCCGGCATGCTGAGTTGGAATGAAGGCACTACCCCAAAGGCGATCGTAGAGAGGCTGACAACTGGGCCGGCCTGTTCCTCTTGATGCCATGGCCACGAAGGTCGGGAGATTGTCATTGGCAGACCCCAGTCCGTAGGACAGCCACGACCCGATGCTGGGTCGTCCCGGGAGTTGATGGCCGGTTTGGAAAAAGGTGATCGCCGGGTCGTGATTGATCGCTTCTGTGTGCATCGACCTGACCAGGCAAATGTCATCAGCGATGCTGCCAATGTGGGGGAGGAGCTCGCTGATCTCGGTGCCGGATTCTCCGTGTTTGTTAAATTGGTAGATGGATCCGGCCATGGGAAATGAACTCTGGCCGGCGGTCATTCCAGTGACTCGCTGAGTCATCTCGATGTGATCGCCTAACTCTTCACCGAAGTGCTTGTTGAGCATCGGTTTCGGATCAAAAAGGTCCTGTTGAGAAGGCGCTCCGCTTTGAAAAAGGTAGATGACGCGTTTGGCCTTGGGTGGCTGATGAAATTCCTTCATCACGCCTTTTGGTTGAAAAGGGTCGTCTGCTGCTACCAAGTCCTGATCAAGCAGTGATCCCAAGGCGGCGACTCCGGCGCCAGCGGCGGTCTTTCCGAAGAAGTGGCGACGACTGAGTAAAGATTGATGTTCGTGAAAGGGATTCATGATCATTCGAGGGTGATGGATTCGTCGAGGTTCAAGACAAGGTGGGCGACTGCGGTATGAGCGGCGTGTTCGATTGGGTCGAGGGATTCATTCCGGGGAGTGGATCCGATTTTGAGAAAGGTTTCAGCTGATTCTGGTTTCGAGGCAAAGTGTTCACGGAAGAAAGTGAGGTTCTTTGTTAGAGTTTCTAGTTGGATTGTCGTGATTTTTCGCGCGGTCACCAGCTCGTAGAGGTATCCCAAACGATCTGCTTCATTGTTACTTGGCTTCTCGGTTAGAGATCTGGCAGCGATATGCCGGGCTGCTTCAATAAAGGTTTCGTCATTCATCAGGACGAGCGCTTGGAGCGGGGTATTGGTCCGGTTAATCGTGACGTTACACATTTCTCTACCAGAGGAATCGAAGATGATCTGACGTGGTGGATTGACCGCCCGTTTCCAGTAGGTGTAGAGGCTCTTTCTGAAGAGATCGTTTCCTGAGTCCAGTTCGTAGCGGATACTGGATCTTCCGGCGACGTCGTTCCAGAGGCCTTCGGGTTGATAGGGTTTCACCGGGGGGCCGCCAACTCTTTCGTCCAGAAGTCCGGCGGCGTGAAGGGCGGTGTCGCGGATGGAGAATCCGTCGAGGCGCATTCGGGGGCCGCGGGCGAGGAAACGGTTCTCGGGATCGGCAGCGACAAGTTTAGGGGTGACCTTTGAGGACTGCTGAAACGTGGCGCTGCTGAGAATGAGTTGATGAAGGGCCTTGAGATCCCAACCGGATTCAACAAATTCGACTGCGAGCCAGTCGAGCAGGTGGGGGTTGGAGGGAGGTTCGCCCTGAGAGCCGAAATCTTCGACGGTTTTGACGAGGCCGGTGCCAAAGTAATCCCGCCAGACGCGGTTGACGATGACTCGGGAAGTGAGTGGATTGTCTGGAGCAACGATCCACTGTGCCAGCTCAAGCCTGTCCTGCGGCATGTCCTCGGACTCACCAACAAAGAGGGCCTCAGGAACTCCCCGGGGAAGAGCCTCAGAAGTGTCGGGTTGATCGTAGAGCCCGCGGTCGAGCAAGTAGGCAGGGGTGGGTTCACCTTCTTTTTCTCGCATCACCATGACAGGAGCCTTGCCGACACCAAGCGCGTCCAGTTTTCGATTCAAGGCCGCCACCTTTTTGCGGGCCTTCAAAAGCGGCTCGTCGATGGTGGTATAGTAGTCGCGTAAGGTTTTTTGCTGGCCCTGACTTCGCTTATTCTCTGGCACCTTGATGGCCGACAGTATCTTCGGACTGAGGCCGACAGTGTCCCGGACGTCAGGATTTTCTTGATCCGTCGTCATGATGCGAAATCGACCGATATTGTGATCAGCGAATTTTGATTGATGTTTGAGCCTGACTTCGAGGGTGCCTTTCCGTTCGAGAACGATGGGCTCCTCCAAAGTAAAAAAAGCGCTGACGGATTCAGCGCGTACGTCCTTTCCAGAAACCGCCCACCCTGATTTTGGATTGCCATCGATCGTATTGTCTATCGGGTAGCCATCCTGTTGGTAGGAGGCGGAAGCTCCCTTAATGAGAATTTTTTCCGGTTTGCCTTTTCCGCTTCTGGTGGCGAAAAATTCGATTTCAGTCAGGACAAAATTTCCGTTCACTGAGCGTGCCAGTTGCCGTGGTTTTCCGAAGGCTGGGTGAGTGAGCGCATCGAGGCGGAGTGCGGTGATAGGACTGCTGTTCGATGCCAGGGCGATTCGATATTCGACATTGGTGAGTCCGTTGTCGCCTTGAAAGAGATAGGACCCTTCTGGCTCCGCAATGAGCTGTCCGCCTTTGATGACTTTCGCTGTTTCTGTCTTTGCCGGCGTCCAATGCCCGGAGTCCTTGCGTGCGGCAGCGGCAATGCCGTTGCTCCAAGTTTTAAGGCGTTGATTGAGGCTCGCCTGAGCTTTTTTGGTCTCCGCCACGGCGGCATCCAATTCAGCTTGTTGAGAGGGAGAGGGCTTTGTCAGGGGAGAATGCGTTGCCAGAACGGGATTGGCGGAGGGGCCTTTACCGATTCCTTTTTCCCCAGTGTTGTTAAAATAGGCGAAGAACTGATAAAACTCCCGTTGGCTGATAGGATCGTATTTGTGATCGTGGCATCGGGAGCAGCCCATGGTGAGGCCGAGCCAGACAGTGGAAGTGGTTTCGACCCGATCGATCACATTCTCGATAAAGAATTCTTCGGCGAGGGCTCCGCCTTCTGAGTTTTGTCGGTGATTGCGATTGAAGGCTGAGGCGAGAATTTGTTCA
>TARA_R110002096_G_scaffold73270_2_pt1 | contig 10452 bp, 7 predicted proteins | sample TARA_R110002096 | Tara Oceans TARA_R110002096 (sample SAMEA4397295) | marine metagenome | biome: Polar Biome; feature: [DCM] deep chlorophyll maximum layer (ENVO:01000326); material: water (ENVO:00002006), including particulate matter (ENVO:01000060) such as... | depth 35 m
CAGGTCAAAGGGGAACGGATCCTTGCCCTTCATGTAATTATTTATCACAAAAGACCAGATCAGATCATTGGCCCGCAGCATATTAAACGTATTCGACATGGTCCGGCCGTCCAGGTATCCGTCCCGGGCCATCATCTGTTCCATATCGGCAAGCTGTTTTTCATCGACAAAGATGGTCAGTTCCCCGGCCTCACTAAAATCGGTCTGGGTCACAAGAAAAGTCGAGCAGCCAATCTGACCGAGGTCACCAATCGCCGCCAGATGCGCCAAAGTGCAACTTAACATCGTCCCGCCAATGCAATAACCCACAGTATTGATCTGCTTCTCGCCCGTGGCCTGCTTCACCTGATCAATGGCGCTCAGTGTGCCAAGGCGCATATAATCACTCATATCCAGATCCGCCATCGAAGCATCCGGATTACGCCAGGAAATGATAAAAACACTATAGCCCTTGTCGGTCAGCCATTTGACCAGCGAGTTCTGGGGCCGCAGGTCAAGAATATAAAACTTATTAATCCACGGCGGCACGATCAGCAGCGGCTTTTTATACTGTTTCTCGGTCGTCGGGGTATATTGGATCAGTTCGATCAATTCATTGCGGTATATCACCTTACCCGGCGTGGCGGCGACATTGCGGCCGGGTTCGAATTTCATATTATCCGTCATGCTGACTGTGAATTTTCCTGTCTCCGCATCATAATCCCGCAGAACATTCTCAAACCCCTTGATCAGGTTCTGCCCTTTGCTCTCCACCGTTTCCCGCAAGACTTCCGGATTGGTCAGAGCAAAATTGGTCGGCGACATCGCCTCGATAAACTGACGGGTGAAGAATTTCAACTTGTCTTTTTCATGGCCGTTAACCGGGTGGATTTCATCGACCGCATCATTGAGCCAACGCGCCGTCAACAGATAAGATTGCTTGATGAAATCGAACGTCTGGTTTTCCTGCCATTCCTGATCCGTAAAGCGCCGGTCATCGGGAGCGGGTGTGATGGCCGGTTCCACATCGGTATCGCCCAGCATTTTTCGGGATGCGTTCTGCCACAAGGTCATATAGTCCTGCCACAAAGTCATCTGCTTTTCGATCAGCTTTTCCGGGTGCGCCGTATAATATTTTGAAAGCTCAATCAGGGTTTCGCCAATATGCATCGGGTCTGACTCCAGGTCAGATTTCTGGTCGTTTTGAGCTTCGAAAAAATCGTGGGCCATTTTGTGAAATTCGGCGGTCATTTCCCGTAAATTTTCCGAAAACTGATCCAGATCCGATTTATCTTCACTCATACCTGTTCTCCATGGCCAACATTTCTGCTTATTTGTAAAACACTAGTACGACCAGAGCGGCTTGTAAATATGATAGTTTTTTTACGAGATTCGCGTAAAAGGCAATTTCTTTTGTCATGGTTTGCTGCTACATAATGATCCCCATGCGTTTCAAGACTTATCATCTTGCGTCATTTCGCCACAAATGACACGCGCATCATCAGTATATCAGAGCCATAATTGCATCACGAGGAAGACATGGAAAAGGATTTTTACCGCATCAAGAGATTACCCCCTTACGTATTCGCAGAAGTCAATGCGATGAAAGCGCGGGAGCGCGCGGCCGGGGCGGATATCATTGATTTCGGCATGGGGAATCCGGACCTCTCCCCACCACAGCATGTAATGGACAAACTGACCGAGACCCTGAAAAATCCGAAAGTACATCGCTATTCCGCCTCCCGCGGAATTCCCGGCCTACGCAAGGCGCTCAGCGCCTATTACGACCGGCGTTTCAATGTCGATATCGATCCGGAAACCGAAAGCATTGTCACCCTCGGGTCCAAGGAAGGCCTGGCCAATCTCGCCCAGGCCATCACCGCGCCCGGCGATGTCATTCTGGTGCCGAACCCCAGCTACCCGATCCATCATTTCGGGTTTATCATCGCTGGCGCCACCATCCGTCATATTCCCGTGGCCACCGCCAGCGAATTTATGAGCGGACTGGAAAATGCCGTCAAACACTCGATCCCGAAACCGTTGGCGATTGTGATTAACTTTCCCTCTAACCCGACCGCGGAGGTCGTGGACCTGGAATTTTACAAAGACATTGTAAATTTTGCCCGCAAGCATGAAATATACATTCTGTCGGATCTCGCCTATGCCGAGATATATTTTAACGACACCCCACCGCCTTCCATTCTGGAGGTGCCAGGGGCCAAGGACGTGGCGATTGAGTTCACATCACTCAGCAAAACCTATTCCATGGCTGGCTGGCGCATGGGCTTTGCCGTCGGCAACAAGGATCTCATTGCAGCACTGACCCGGATGAAGTCCTATGTGGACTACGGCGCCTTCACCCCGATCCAGGTGGCGGCGACCGCGGCGCTCAATGGCCCTCAGGACTATATTGATTATGCCCGCGGGGTCTATAAATCCCGCCGCGATGTGCTGATCAAGGGACTGGCCGAGGCCGGTTGGAATGTTCCCTCACCAGAGGCCACCATGTTCGCCTGGACACGGGTGCCGGAACTCTGGCGCGACCTGGGCTCAATGGAATTTACCAAACAATTGCTGAAACATGCCCATGTGGCGGTCTCGCCCGGCGAAGGGTTCGGCGAATATGGCGAAGGATATGTCCGCATCGCCCTGGTGGAGAATGAACAGCGCATCCGGCAAGCCGTACGCAACATCAAGAAATTTATGATCGATAGTCCGAAGATCATCGAAGACCTCAAGAATGGAGTAGACAAGTGAGTAAGCCCCTGAAAATAGCCATCGCCGGATTAGGAACTGTCGGTGTCGGTGTGATCAAGATTATCGAGCAACATAACGATATGATTGCCGCCCGCGCCGGACGTGCCATTGAGGTGGTCGCCGTTTCCGCCAGCAATCGCAGCCGGGACCGGGGCATTGATATTACCGCTTATGACTGGGCCGACAACGCCCTTGATTTTGCCGAACGGGATGATGTGGATCTTGTCGTCGAGGTGATCGGCGGGTCTGACGGTGTCGCCAAGGAACTGGCGCAACAGTCTCTGGAGCAAGGCAAATCATTCGTCACCGCCAACAAGGCTCTCATCGCCCACCACGGTGCAGAACTCGCCGAGATCGCCCAGAATAATGGCGTCGCCCTGCGTTTTGAAGCCGCCGTCGCCGGGGGTATTCCGATCATTAAATCCATCGGCGAAGGCCTCGCCGCCAACAAGCTGACCGAAGTACATGGCATTCTTAACGGCACAACCAATTATATGCTGACCCAAATGGAAGCCACCGGCAAGGATTATGGAGAGATCCTGGAAGAAACCAAACTGCTTGGGTATCTCGAAGCCGATCCATCCCTTGATCTCGACGGTATCGACGCCGGCCATAAACTGGCCATTCTCAGCAGCGTGGCATTTGGCGTCAAAACCAACTTTGAAAATGTTTATATGGAAGGCATTCGCCGGATCAAACTGCTCGACATTGAATATGCCAAGGAACTCGGCTACCGGATTAAGCTTCTGGGGATTTCCCGCCTGTCTGAACAGGGCCTGGAACAGCGGGTTCACCCCTGTATGGTGCCCCGCTCCGCCCCGATCGCCCATGTAGACAATGGCTTTAACGCCGTCGTGGTTCAGGGCGATTACATTGACCGGACATTTTATGAAGGCCGCGGCGCCGGTGAAGGGCCGACCGCCTCTGCTGTCGTTGCCGATATTATTGATGTCGCCCGTGGTCATAACGGGTCTGCCTTCTTCGTTCCGCAACATCTGATGCAGGATGTCCCTCCGATCGACATTTCGGATCGCATCGGTTCTTACTACATCCGTCTGCATGTCCAGGAACAGCCCGGCGTGATTGCCGATGTCACCGCAACATTGCGTGACCAGGATGTGTCCCTGCAGGTTATGCTGCAAAAAGGCAGTGAGCAGGACGGCAGCGTCTATATCGTCATGGTAACCCACGAAACTCAGGAAAAGAAGGTTACAGCAGCGTTGAAGCAAATTGACGGATTATCTACAGTTATTGATAAAGCACTGGCAATCCGCATCGAGAATTTGTAGAAAGAACCAACAGATTTTATTTTTACAAAAATACACAAGGAAAAAATGAATGTCCTTTGACTCAAATATGGATCGTTTGCTGGTAATGGATCTCGTGCGTGTAACAGAGGCCGCAGCGGTTTCCGCCGCCAAGCTGGTCGGCATGGGCGATGAGAAAGCCGCCGACGCCGCAGCGGTTGATGCCATGCGTACTGCCCTGAATAAAATGGATATTCAGGGACGGGTTGTAATCGGTGAAGGCGAACGGGATGAAGCCCCGATGTTGTTTATCGGTGAAGAAGTCGGTTCCGGCAAAGGACCAAAAGTTGATATTGCGCTTGATCCTTTGGAAGGCACCACCATCGCCGCCAAATCCATGCAAAACTCTCTGGCGGTAATCGCCTTGTCCGAAGAAGGCGAAATGCTGAACGCCCCTGACGTTTATATGGACAAGATTGCGGTTGGCCCTGGCCTGCCATTGGGTGTTGTCGATCTCGACAGAACACCGACAGAGAATATCCGCGCCGTGGCCGAAGCCAAAGGCCGTTCCGTCAGCGACATTCTCGTGTGTGTTCTGGACCGCCCGCGCCATGCAGCCCTGATTACCGAAATCCGCGCCGCCGGCGCCCGGGTAAAACTCATCGGTGACGGGGACGTTGCCGGTGTCATCGACACCACCAACCCCGCCACCAGCGTCGACCTTTACATCGGTTCCGGGGGCGCGCCGGAAGGCGTTCTTGCCGCCGCTGCCTTGCGCTGTCTCGGAGGCCAGATCCAGGGCCGCCTGACGTTCCGCAATGATGATGAACGCGCCCGTGCAGCCAAATGGGGCATTGAGGATCTCGACCGGAAGTATTCCACAGAAGACATGGCAAGCGGCGATGTCATCTTCGCGGCTTCCGGGGTCACGGATGGCTATCTGTTGCGCGGTGTTCACCTGACGCCGGACGGCAGTGGCTATGAAACAGAATCTGTTGTCATGCGGTCCAAAACAGGTACCATTCGCTGGGTCAAAGGCCAGCACAAACGCAACAGCAATGACTGAAACAACACCACAGGAAGATTATCTTCTTGATGTTGAAACATCGGTAACCGGGCGGGCCTGGAAACAAAGGCCCGCCGAATACCGCATTACACAAGCCATCGCCCAACAGTATGACTTGCCGGAAATCGTCGCCCGTGTGGTGGCCGGGCGGGGCATCGACCTGGATCAGGCTGCCGAATTCCTCACCCCGACCCTGCGTCAGGCATTGCCTGACCCCTCACATTTCAAAGACATGGACAAGGCCTGCGCCCGCGTGGTGACAGCCATCGAAGCCGGTCAGAAGATCGCTGTCTTTGGCGATTATGATGTGGACGGGGCTACATCATCAGCGGTTCTGAAGCGTTTTTTCACCGCCATAGGCCAAGACCTGATCGTTTATATTCCCGACCGAATCACAGAAGGATATGGCCCCAACACCAAAGCCCTTCTGGACCTGCGTGATCAGGGCGTGGACCTGGTGATTACGGTTGATTGCGGCATTGTATCTTTTGATCCTTTGGCCGCCGCCCGTAAAGCCGGACTTGATGTGATCGTCATGGATCACCATCAGGCGGAACCCCGTTTGCCCGACGCGGTGGCCGTGGTCAACCCCAACCGCCTGGATGAACCGGAAGGTTACGGTCAGATGGCGGCTGTCGGCGTCAGTTTTATCTTTGCCATCGGCATCAACCGGTTGCTGCGCCAAAAAGGCTGGTATGATGCGCAGAACGTCCCTCAACCCGACCTGATGCGCCTGCTGGACCTCGTGGCGCTCGGCACCATTTGCGATGTCGTCCCCCTGACGGGGGTCAATCGGGCTCTGGTGACCCAAGGCCTGAAAGTGATGGCCGGGCGCAGCAATGCCGGTATTCGCGCGCTGGGTGATGTCGCCGGCATCAAGGAAACCCCGGGCACCTATCACGCCGGCTTTCTGATCGGCCCCCGGGTCAATGCCGGTGGACGGGTAGGACGCGCCCCGGTTGGCGCGCTGATCCTCAGTACCGACGACGATCATGAAGCTCAGCAGCTGGCTCAGGAACTCCATACCTACAACGCCGAACGTCAGGCCATTGAACAAATGGTTCTGGAACAGGCCATGGCCCAGGTGGCCGGCCGTATCGGCGCCGGTGGCGAAGCCCCGCCCGTGATTGTCGCCACGGGACAGGGATGGCATTCCGGTGTCATCGGCATTGTCGCCGGGCGCCTGAAAGAATTCTATCAACGTCCGACCATCGTGATCGGCATTGATGACCAGGGCATGGGCAAAGGCTCCGGCCGGTCCATTTACGGGGTGGATCTGGGCGCCGCGATCACCGCCGCCCGTCAGGCCGAAATCCTGACCGCCGGAGGGGGACATGCCATGGCAGCCGGTCTTAGTGTGCCAGAAGCCCGCATTGGCGACCTGGAGGCCTTCCTGCTGACGCGTATGATGGGGGATGTAGATACCGCCCTGCAAACCCTGTCCCTGAAGCTGGACGGGTCTTTAAGTGTTTCCGGGGTCACCACCCGCCTGATTGATCAATTAGCGCAGGTGGGGCCCTATGGCCAGGGCAATGCCCAGCCGTGCTTCGCCCTGCCCCGGGTGACGGTTCAGTATGCCGGCGTCGTCGGCAAGGATCATGTCAAATGCACCCTCAAGGGCGATGATGGCGCCCAAATCAAGGCCATGGCGTTTCGCGCTGCCGACCAACCCCTGGGTCAGCTGATTTTGTCCTCCCGCGGGCAGAAAATTCATGTGGCCGGCACCTTGCGTAAAAACAGCTGGAACGACAGGGTTTCTGCGGAAATTTTCATTGATGATGCGGCAAAGGTTTAGGGGCCTGGAAAAAAAACAGACTTTTGCGAAAAAACCTGTTGACCGATGAGGAATGAACCTTTAGAAACCACCTCACCGAACAAGACGGCCCCTTCGTCTAGCGGTTAGGACGCGGCCCTTTCACGGCTGAAACACGGGTTCGATTCCCGTAGGGGTCACCACTCTCTTTCAAAGAGAAATGACAAAGTCTTGTTCCGGTTACCCACTTCCCCCTGTGGCGGGGTAGCTCAGCTGGTTAGAGCAGCGGAATCATAATCCGCGTGTCGGGGGTTCAAGTCCCTCTCCCGCTACCAAACTTCTCTCTTTTATCATACCCTCAGACTTCGGATACGGCTCGCCTGTTCATATAAACAGGACGGCAGAAGAATACTCCTGCCGTCTGTTGAATGGTCTGGTTTTAACTTTCGTCGGCTAGTCTTTGTAAATTCCGATCACCGGCGCATCATGCCCCTTGATATAACCGCGATACATGCCCTCGGTATTGAAGGTCATCGAAATATTGCCGTCCTTGTCAACTGCGATGATGCCGCCATCGCCGCCCATCTTGACCAGCTTGTCCATCACAATCGCGTCGGCGGCTTCCTGCAGGCTGACGCCCTTGTATTCCATCATGGCGCATATGCTGTGGGCAACCGCTGCGCGAATGAAATATTCGCCGTGGCCCGTGGCCGACAGGGCGCAGCTGTTGTTGTCCGCATAAGTCCCGGCGCCGATGACTGGCGAATCCCCGATTCGGTTCCAGCGCTTATTGGTCATCCCGCCGGTGGATGTACCCGCCGCCAGATTGCCATGCATATCCAGCGCCGCCGCGCCGACAGTACCGAATTTCTGATCCGGGTCTTCCGGATCGTAGCCCAGTTCCGCGATTTTATCCGACTTCTGGTCACCGTCGTGATCAAGCATGGTTTTGTCTTTTTTTCGCGCCCGTTCCAGCTGCTTCCAGCGGTTCTCGGTATAAAAGTAAGACGCCTCCACCAGTTTGATATCCTGCGCCTTGGCGAATTCCTCCGCCCCGGCCCCCGCCAGCATGACATGCTTGGAATGGGTCATCACTTCCCGCGCCAGATTGATCGGATTGCGCACATGGGTCACCCCGGCGACCGCGCCGGCGTTCAGGTCACGGCCGTCCATAATCGAGGCATCCATTTCATTGCGGCCCTCATGAGTGAAGACAGCGCCCTTGCCGGCGTTGAACAGCGGCGAATCTTCCATCACGTTGATGGTTGCCGCCACCGCATCCACGGCCTCTCCGCCCCGATCCAGAATCGCCTGTCCGGTGCGTAGGGCTTCTTCCAGCTTGGCCCGGATCGCGGCTTCGCGCTCATCCGTCATATTCTTTTTCAAAATGGTGCCGGCCCCGCCGTGTATCACCAGAACATAATTTTTCTTCTCCACTTCATGCGCCTCCACACTGAAGGATGTCATCATCATCGGCAAGGCAGCACAAGCCCCCGCCAGTAAAGATTTGATCACTCGACATGTCATAATTTTCTCCCTAATTATTGCCCCAATTTAATATCGCGGCCAGTTTACACCATCTTATGACGATTGGAAGCGGCAAAATGGCCCCCAGGTCGGCTGCTTTTACTTGCCCGAAACAGAATTAAATATATTTGACTCTATGTTCTAGAATGGTTATTTTAATTCATGGTTAGAACAGCAGAATTTGAAGACGACACTTTTATTCAGGCCAGCCTGGAGTTGATTTCCCTCGGGGGACCGGGGGCGACAACCATGGCTGCTATCGCCAAATGCGCCGGCGCGCCCACAGGTTCCATTTACCACCGCTTCCCCTCACGCAACGCCTTGCTCGGCACCGTGTGGCACCAGGCCCTCGTCAGTCTGACAATGGCGACAACCCCTGCCCTCCTGCAGGGCGACAGTCAGGGCGCGGTCACTGCCTTGCTCGACTGGGCCGAAAGCCATCCCAAGGAGGCTCGCCTCATTCTGCTGTATGAAGAAAGCGACCTGATCGACGGCCCGCTACCGGAAGAAATTCACAAGGCCATTGCCGCCCGGCACCGGGATCTTGGCACAGGATTGACCGCCCTGCTCGCCCATAAGAAGAAGACCCTGTCTGCCGCCAATCTGGCGCTGGCCAATTTCGCCATTTTCGATGGCCCTATCGCCGCCATGAAACCGTTACTCAGGGCGAAGAAGGCGGCCATGCCCCTTAATACCTGTCGCGCTGCAGCTCTGGCATGCGCCCGCACGACCCTTGACCTTTTGGAGTAATATATGAATTTCCCCACTCAGCGTCGTCAGGAAATCCTGGACGGCTACCCTCATGGCCCCATCACCCTGCATACGAAAGACGATTTCGCCCAAATGGCCAAGATCGGCCGGATCGCGGCGGAAACGCTTGACCATATTACGCCCCATGTTGTCCCCGGCATCTCTACCCTGGCCCTGGATGGCCTGATCCACGCCTACATGACCAGCCGCGACACACTGCCGGCCACTGTCGGCTATCACGGCTATCAACATGCGAGCTGCATCTCGGTCAACCATGTGGCGGTGCATGGCATTCCCAGCGACCGCAAGATCCTGAAAAAGGGCGACATCGTCAATATTGATGTAAGCCCGCGCTTTGACGGGCCGGAAGAAAATCACTGGCACGGGGACACCAGCCGTATGTTTGTGGTCGGGGGAGCCGCCCCGGTCAAAGCCCGCAGATTACTGGAAGCCACAGAGAAGGCGCTTGCCGCCGGCATGGCCGCCGCCCGGCCGGGAAACTATCTCAACGACATTGGCATCGCCTGCGAACAGGTGGCCTGTTCCTATGGCTACAGCATTGCCACCGAATTCTGTGGGCATGGCATCGGGCTGACCTTCCATGACAACCCGGAGGTGCTCCATGCTGAGGCGGAAGAGCCAGGCCCAATGTTGCGCCCCGGCATGATCTTCACCATCGAACCGATCCTGAACATTGGCCGCCCGGAAACCAAGGTCCTGAGCGATAACTGGACCGCCGTCACCCGCGACAGAAGCCTGAGCGCACAACTCGAACATACGGTGGGCATTACCGAAGACGGATTAGTGGTGTTTACGGAAAGTAACGTGAACTGACACACCTTTAGCGATATTACGATGCTCCCGGATCAGGCCCGGGGTGATAAAAGAAGAGAAGAGAGGAGACAGATCACTCCTCCTCAGCAAAACTCACCTTTTGCCGTTCCCGACCCTTGGTGAAAATGCGGGTGCGGATGTCGCCATTCATTTCCACATTGACCGTGTTTTTCTGTTCCTCAAACTGCTTCATAAACAAGCGATTGATAACGGTGAACTGAGACGGGTCCGCCGGCAACGGCGCCTCCTGATAAATCAGCACATTGTCCGTGGCATATTCCATACCGATCCAGGTGAGCGGCAACCGTTGCCCCTCCCCGTCATACAACGCAAAGGCCCCTTCCACAAAGTCCCGCAACAAGGCCTCGAGTTCTTTTTCTCCAAGTCCCGCCGGATTGCCGACCGTGACTTGCAGCATATCTTCCACATCATGGGTGAACAACCGATGGACGATTTCCACTGTTTGCTTTCTTTCCCGCAGGTCAATCTGCGTAAAAGCGGCATAAAAGCGGTGTGCGTGGCCCACCTGAGCCACGCAC
>TARA_R110002096_G_scaffold7740_10_pt1 | contig 10452 bp, 7 predicted proteins | sample TARA_R110002096 | Tara Oceans TARA_R110002096 (sample SAMEA4397295) | marine metagenome | biome: Polar Biome; feature: [DCM] deep chlorophyll maximum layer (ENVO:01000326); material: water (ENVO:00002006), including particulate matter (ENVO:01000060) such as... | depth 35 m
GGTTCTGAAACAGCAATAGGTGAAGTAGATGTAACTCCTGCTTTTGGTACTTTGCAAGACATTACTTCTTTACAAGTAAGACCTGAAGGTGCAACTTATAGCCCAGAAGTATCAGTATTTGTTGGTGCAGTATAATGGATACCACAAGAATAAAAAGGTATTTAGATTCTTTTGCTAAGAATGTAGTAACAAATGCGCAAATAAAATTAAATAAAGATAAAGGGAATACAGCTTTAGGGCAGTCGATTAAATCTAAGGTTTTATCTGATGATAAAGGTTTTAGCGTTAATTTCTATATGGAAAACTATGGAACTTTTTTAGATAAGGGAGTGTCAGGGAATGAGAAAAAACGTTCTTATACAGATTATAAAGGGAAAATAAGTCCAAGTCCTTACAAGTACACGAATAAACAACCTCCAACAACCATGATAGAAGTTTGGATTAAGAAAAAAGGATTGAAGGGAAGGAAGTCATTAATAAAGAACAGGAAAGGAGACGATAAAAAAAAGAAAATAAAAGGTGCAGGACAATTTATTACAGACAAATCATTTGCTTTTGCTATTGCTAAGTCTATTAAAAGGAAAGGAATTAAAAGTCTTAGTTTCTTTCAAGAACCTTTAGGGGTAAATTATGAAATATTAAAGAGGCAATTTCTGGGAATAGCAAAAATGGATATTGAGAATTATCTTGTAAGTTTTTACAGACCTAAATAAAAATATAAAATGACGTTAATAGTATTATTTGGAGTAGGCTTTGTATCAGGAATGTATGTATTAAGTCAAATAGAAAAATCAATAGATAAAAACAATTAATTATGGCAGTTACAATAGAACAGAAACCTTTATATGATGTCTTACCAATAGGTCAGCAAATCATGTTTGCAATATCTATGAATACAATAGTCGCTACAAAATTTAAGGTTAAATTTGTTGCTGAGGTTTATGTTGGCACAAACACTATTAATTTAAGTAATACCAGTAGCTTAATAGGAACTTACAAAACAACACCAAATAATAAGGGTGTAGGTATATTTGATTTAAGACCTATATTAGAAACCTTTGTAAGCCCTGATAATTTAGGCTCTACTTCAGGGAATGGTTCTAAGTATAAGACAACATCAGTAACACATCCACTACACCTGATTGACAAAATATCTAGGAACGATACGGCAATGCGCTATTTTGCAGTTAAGTTTAAGGTAGAATATGCGGATTCTTCTACAGGAAATGTTAATGCACCTAACAATGCGACCGATAGCGTTTTGTATCAGATGTTTAATGGAGTGTTGCATTTTGATGACATACTAACTTTAAGCAATAACAACTATGGTTATAATTTAGATACTAATAAATATTATCCTTTCCCAACGGCAGATGCTAAGTTTTTAACTACTGCCCCTACAACGCAATACGCTAGTCTTAATGATTACGGAACATTCGCTTTTTTAAATGGTGTACCAACTTCTGCTGATTTTATCACTAAATTTGTTGTAACTTACTACTGGGATGGAGGTTCTTCTTCTGAAGACGTTGCACAGAGTTGGACTAATGGAGGTGATACTTCTTACCATAGTTTTATAAATACTCACTTATTATATTTTGGGGGCTATCCTGGAAACTTACAAAACTGGTCTAGCACTTTTGCTTCAGCCGTAACAAGTGGTCTTACCCATTATACAATACAATCAAGAGATGAATTTGACACTAATGTTGGAGAACTTTATACGATTAATATTATTTGCGACAATTTTAAAGGGTTTGAGCCTATTAGACTAACATGGCTTAACCAATGGGGTGTCTGGGATTACTACACTTTTAACAGAAAATCTATTAAATCTATTAAAACCAAAAGAACTTCTTACACTCAAACAGGAGGCACTTGGAACGAAAGCACTTTTAAGATAAATGGCTATAAAGGAGGGAAGAAGAGTTTTAGAGTAAATTCAACAGAACTAATTAAAGTAAACTCAGACTTCCTTACTGAAGCTGAATCAGTATGGTTTGAAGAGTTAATAAATAGCACAGAAGTATATATTTTAAAAGGGTTTTCAGCAGATGTTTACCAAACTATAACCAATAAATATGTAGAACCTGTTACGTTAAAGACTTCAAGCTATATTAGAAAGACAGTAGCAAACGACAAACTCATACAATACACGCTTCAAATACAAAAGAGTAAAATGCCAAGAACACAGTCTGTATAATGAGTACGCAACTAATATTATATCCACAGTCCTATAATGGAATTTATAGCTTTAATTCAGAAAATCAATTTATAGTAGATGGTATTGATTTTACTTCTATTGACGGTTCTACTTCTTACAGTACAGCAACAACGATAGATAATCATTTATATGCCACACCCCCTTCTATTATTAATACTTGGTATAGGTGGAGGGGTACAATAACTGGAACGCCAGCTTTACCAGTTGAAACAAGTGGAAATTTAGTTTTAAATGCAGTAGCTCCTGACTCTATTAGTGGGGTTTATCAGAAGCTATCTAACCTTACAATAGGGGCTTCCTATACACTAACAGTAAACATGACGCCAGAAGTCGGGATTATAAATTTAAAGGCTTTTAATCTTACTACTAACTCAATAATAACTGGGCAGCTTTTAAGTTCAAATACAACACAGCAAACAATTACTTTTATTGCCGAGACTACCAATGATACTGTTTCTATCCTTTACTATAATACAGGGGCTGCGGACTTAACTATTTCTAGCATATCCGTAACGCCTACTGGCACATCACCATCACAAATATACACCGATTTATTAGACGGTCAAGTCATTTGCGACTTATACCAAGAGGAAGATATACCCTTAACATTAAGTATTGATGATTTTAAGAGTGTAGCAGAAAAAGTACAGTCATACTCAAAAGACTTTAATCTGCCAGCAACAAAAAGAAATAATCGTATTTTTAATAATATGTTTGATGTTACAAGGTCAGATGATGGTATAATATTTAATCCTTACATAAAGACTAGAAGCGTATTAAAACAAGATGGTTTTATATTATTTGAAGGCTATTTAAGGCTTATAAATGTCAAGGATAAAAATGGGGAAATAAGCTATAATGTAAACCTTTATTCTGAAGTAATTGCTTTAGCTGACGTATTAAAAGATTCCACATTTTCAGATCTAGACTTTTCAGAACTTACACACGACTATAATAAAACGAATATAAAAAACAGTTGGAATGAAAGCCCTGACGCTAGTATAACATATCTAAACCCATCAACTTCAGGCTTTAGAGAAACTTACGATACTTTAAGATACCCTTTTATAGATTGGACAGGGAATATAGGTATCACTACAAATACATCAACAAGTTCAGGACCTACACCGAACAACCCTGAACTTACTTCTTTACAACAAGCATTTAGACCTTGTATTCAATTAAAGTATTTGATTAATAGAATATTTGCAGCTTCAGGTTTTAATTATACTTCAGAGTTCTTTGATAGTGCAGACTTTGAAAAGTTATATATGGACTTTAATTGGGGTTCTAACATTAGTAGTTTTGACACAAGTGAGGGAATATATGACAACCCTTTTGACCCTGCAACAGGAACGCTTTATCCTATAATTTATTCAACAACATCTTATCAAAACTTTCAACTAACTGACTCAAGCGACTTTGATGCTTCTTTAAATTATGATGATGTAAACCACAGATTTGAAGCGTTATATAATAATACACAATATAATATTACTTATTCTCTTGTTTTTTGGTACGCAGCAGGTGCAGTAGGATTAGATATGAGATGGGTACATAAAGATAGTGGGGGTACTATAATAACTACTTATGACGTTGCAACACTACAAACTCAAAACTCTTATCTTTATGCAGGAACATTTGTTGCCCCTTTACAAGCAGGTGACACTTTACAGGCAGAATTCAAATCAGATAATATAAACGTCTGGTATCAGGGGGTGACCAATTTCCAAACTTCTACAGCTAGTACAATAGTTGCTTCTATTGGAAATGTTGAGTCTAATCTTTTGCAAAATTTAAGAGGTGAATTAGGACAATGGGATTTCTTGAAAGGAATTATGACTATGTTTAATTTAGTCAGTATGGTAGACGAAAACAACCCTAATAATATCTTGATAGAAACATATTCTGATGTATTTATAAATAACACAAGGAGTAATGATGTAAGCGACATGACTTTATCTTCAAGGTTTGACGGAAAAGTACATGACTGGACAGACAAGATAGATGTTTCACAAATGGAACTAAACCCTTTAACAGGCTTAAATAAAAATACCACATTTCAATTTGTTGAAGATGAGGACGATTATGTATTTAGACAATATAAAAACAGTACATCAGGGCATTTATACGGAAGCAAAGAAATAGACGCTTCAGGATTTACAATCTTAGAAGGAACAAAAGAAATTATAGCAGAACCCTTTGCTGCTACTCTTTCAAAACCCTTATACTCTCAATTTTCTAGCTTTATAGCACCTTCAATATATTCTATGACTGATGACGGAACTTATGAAGGGTTTGACAATAGCCCTAGAATCTTTTACAACAATGGAGTTAAAGATACAGTAGCTTCTTATTATATACCCACTCACAATGGATTGTCTAGTGAAAACCAAGATGAATTTTTACAGTTTAGTCATTTGTCAGCTATTCCTTCGGTAGTTAGTTCACCACCAGCTGCTACAGATACTAGAGATTTTGTTTTTGAAAGCGCGCAGCTTATATCTCAACTAGGAGATCCACCAACAGACAACTTATATTCTACTTACTGGCAGCCTTATTTTAATGAGCTTTACAATGCAGATACTAGAACTATGAAATTAAAAGTAAATCTAAGCCCCTCAGATATAGCATCTTTCAAATTCTACGACACCGTTATGATTAAGAATAGAGTATTCAGGGTAAATAAAATTGAATATAAACCAAACACTTTAGCGAAAGTTGAATTTATTTTAATACCATAATGCAATACTTAACAGGATATACAATAAAACCATACAGAGTTACAGGGCTAGGTGAAGTTCTTTTTACTGATGGTACAAATACTGACATGGGGGCTAATCAAGTTACTTGTGAAGCGTATGGCTACACTTACGACCAAACTACAGGAACTTGCATATCGTTTAGGTTTAATACAAACCTCAACCGAAACATAAGTAATATAAACAACAGGAACAACGGCTCAGGAAACACAACTGAACTAGGAACAAATACAGTACAAATAAACGGAACTAATAACACGACTAAGGGTTTTAATAATAACTGTTTAATAAATGGTAGCAGCAACGAAATAGCTAATGGAGTTGATAATGCAACAGTTTTAGGAAGTGGCGGTAAGGCTTCGTCTAATGGAGAATTTGCAATAGGTGGTGGGCTTCCTGCTGGTTTAAGTGAAGAGCCTGATACTTATTCAGATAGGAAAGTATCAGTAGTTAATCTGACTGGCGTAACAGAAGGTAATACGGCAACTAAATTAACAGTAAATGGTGAGGGTGGTAATTTTATAAATGTTAATCTTAACTCAATAGTAGGATTTGAGATATATATCACAAGACTAGAAGTAGGAGGGTCAGCAGCAACAGCTGGAAACTACTCTTATAGAAATATTAAGGGCGTAGTACAAATAGATAATGCTGGCGCTATGCTTTTTGCAGCAGGGATAACTAGAAATATAGGTAAAACTACTCCTGGAGTATGGGGAACAGCAGCTATGATAGACCCAGGAGTTTCAACAACATCTCCTTCAATAACAATACAAGTATCAGACAGAAATAATGTAACTAATATATGGAGTGCAACGGTTACTTTACATCAATTAACCTCAAACATCACTTTTTAAAATGGCAGAAGTTTTAGAATTACAAGTAAAAACAAATATTAAAGGCACTGTTAAAGAAGTGGACTCTTTGGCAGCTTCATTAAAAAAAGCGAATACAGAAGCTTCAAATCTTTCTCAACAGATAAGCATTCAGAATAGTGTTCTTGTTCAGATGAAAAGAGAACTAATAGAGTTAAAGCGTGTTGAATCTGAGGATAGCCCTTGGGTAAATAGTCTTAAGGGAACTACAGAAAAGATTAAAGATTTAACACATGAGATAGCATTAGAAGAAAATGCTTTAAAAGACTTAAATAATCAGCAAAAGGATAATAACGCGGTACTGAAAGACACTACGGCTCAAATAAAAAAGAAAACAGACGCAACAAAAAAAGGCACGCCAGTTTCTAGGGCAGCAGCGCTAGCTATGAAGGGGATAGGAACGGCTATGAAAGCAATGGGTATAGGGCTAATAATAGCTGCTTTTATGTTATTGAAGAAAGCTTTAATGAGCAACAAGACCATAATGGATGCTGTTGAAAAAGTAACTACAGCAGTAGGGAATATTATGTCAGATTTTGTTGCGGTAATAGTAGACACTTATAATTGGGTAACTTCATCTACGGATCGGTTTGACTCTATGGGGAAAGTAATTACAGGACTAATTAATTTAGCTTTAATTCCCTTAAAAGCACAATTTTATTTTCTAAAACTGGGGGTTCTAGCCTTAATGTTAGGGTTTTATGAAATGAAAAATGCCATGCCTGGCATTAATGAATCAGCAAAAATAAAAGATATTAACAGTCAATTAAGACAAACTGCCAAAGACATAAAAGATATCCCAAAAGGTGCAGTCGCGTCATTCAAGTCTGTTGTTAGTAACGCAAAAGGTGCAGTTAATGAATTTGGAGCTGTAGTAAGTCATGTTACCACTGGAATGGGCAAACTCAAAATAGATACTAAAAAAAGAAATGAAGAAGTAGTAGATAGTGAAGAGAGGACAGCAGGTTCTATTAAAACTACTGGGGAAGACTTATTAGAATTTAAGAAAAGACTAGCTGAACAACAAGCTAAAAATGAAAAGCAAACAGAAAAAGAAAAGATACAAGCACAAAGGGAAGCTCATCTTGCAGAATTAAATGCTTTAGAAATAGATGGTGATGAAAAGGCTAGATTAAAAAAGGAGATAAACGAAATGTATGAGCAGCAAGAAAAAGACAGGAAAAAAGCAGTAGATGAAAAAGAAGCAGAAGAGTTAGCGAAGATTGAAGAAGAAAACTTCTTGCTTGAAATAGAGGATTTAACAGAAAGAGCTTTAGCAAGAGTCGAAATAGAAAGACTAGAAGCATTAGCAGGGGTAGCAGAACACGAAAACAGGCTAGAAATGGAAGCGGCTCTTAATAAGAAGTACGATAAAGCAAAAAAAGCCCTAGCTAAGAAAGAGCTGACTTGGGAAAAAATGAACTCAAAAGAAAAGCTAGGTATTGCTTCTGATACCTTTGGGAACCTATCTAAAATATTAGGTGAAGAGTCAGCAGCAGGTAAAGCTATGGCAGTAGCTCAAGCTACTATACAGACTTATTTAGGGGCAACCAAAGCATATACATCTATGCTAAGCGTAGGCCCTGCGGGTCCTGCTTTGGGGGCTATTGCAGCAGCAGCAGCTGTTGCTTCAGGACTGGCGAACGTAAACGCTATTCTTGCTACGCCTGTTCCTGGCGGTGTAAATGGTGGTGGAGGCCCTCAACCTGATGTACCTGCCGCTCCTCCTGCACCTGAGATGATGTCAGGAACTTTTGAATTAGGGGGTGGGGAAGAAGTAGAGCCTGTTCAAGCTTATGTAGTATCAGATGAAATTTCGGAAACTCAAGATGGTTTAGCTTTAATTAGAAGAAGAGCTACTATCTAAAATCAAATAAAAACTAACTAAATATATTATATAATATGCCGTGTACAGAATGTAAAGATGGAAAATATAAGTGGGGTGAAACAGGAGACTGTAAATACAACACTAAAGAAGAATGCGATAAAGCTAACTCTTATGAAGAAATGAAAACTACTTCTATTGTAGAGCTTGTAATTGATGAAACTTCAGAAGAACTTGCAATAGATTGTATAAGCCTTGTTTCGGCTCCAGCCATAGAACAGGATTTTGTCTTTTTCGGAAAAGAAAAAAACAATCTGACTTTTGCTAAAGTAGATGAAGATAAGCATATCTTAATTTCTCCCGCTTTAATCCCCGATAAGCAAATTTTCCGACATAACCCGCAGACTCAAGATGACTATTATGTCTATTTTTCAAAGGACACCGTAAGAAAAGCGAGTGAACTTTACTTAAAAAACAATAATCATCACAAAGCTACTCAGGAACATAACGAAAGAGTTTCAGGAGTCTTGACTGTTGAGTCTTGGATTATTGAAGATCCAAAAATGGATAAGTCTACTTTGTACGGATTCTCACTTCCTAAAGGAACTTGGATGGTTTCCATGCGCATAGACAATAACGACATTTGGAAAGAAATTAAATCAGGAAATTTGAAGGGGCTTTCAATTGAGGGATACTTTACAGATAAGATGGAAAAGATGTCAGAAAAGACTCCAACAGACCAAGAAATACTTTCAGCTTTAAACGAAATACTTAACCCTAATTTAGAAAGAATAGCAAAGGAATTATCTAAAACGCAAGACTTAGAGGATTACCCTTGGGATCAATGTATAGCCGATCAAACTAAGGCGCATAGTAAAGAAGAAGCAGAAAAGATTTGTGGATATATTAAAAGTAAATACGGTAATTAATCACAAAATCAAATAAGTAGCTCCTTATTCTATTATATACTAAACGAACTCACTAAAAAAAGAAAAAATGGATTTAAAAAATCAAATACTAGTAGCACTTGGGATTGAAAAAACTATCAATCTTGAATGGCAGTCAAAGTTGGAAGATGGTACTATTGTCGTTTCTACCTCAGAAACTTTAGAATCAGGCGTTGATGTTTCAGTTCTTACAGAGGATGGAACTACAATACCTTTACCGACAGGAACGTATAAGACTGAAGATGGCGTAAGTTTTAGAGTGGAAGAAGAAGGAATAGTATCTGAAGTTATGGAATCTGAAACTGAAGAAGTAGTTGAAGCAGCAGAAGATGAGTGTCCAAATGGATATGATGATGACGGAAACTGTAAAGAAGATGAAAAAACAGAAGCTGCTGATGTTGAAGACTGGGAAGGATTAGAAAAAAGAATCCAGAACTTAGAGGATGCGGTAGCTAAATTAAAAGAAGATAAAGTTGGAGGTGATACAGAAATGGCAGATGAAGAAGATACTGCTGAAGTAGTTGAAGAAGTGGTAGAGGTTGTAGAAGCTTCAATAGAAGAAATTGCAACAGCTATTGATGAAGCTACTCCTGATGCAGTAACTCCTGAATTAGCACAACAAGCAGCAGAAATTGCAGTAGAGGTTTTACAAGAGAAAGCAGAAGAAGTTGTGGATGAGGCTACTGAATTAGAAAATAAGAAAGCTAAAACAAAAGCTACGCTTGCAAAATTAAAAGAAGAAAATAAAAAACTCAAAACTCAATTGGCTGAATCACCTGCTGATGCTCCTATAAATACAAACAAATTTAGTTCGGAAAGACCAGAACTAACTAAAAAACAATATAACAAGTTATCTAAACAAGAAAGGTTCTTGTATAACTTAAACAACTAATAAATAATAAGTAGAGATAACTCTACGTAACTAACTAAAAAACAAAAAATTATGGCAATAGCAATAACTAGCTCGTTTGCGGGGAAAAGTGCAGGATTCTATATCGCAGCAGCTTTAAAAGAAGCAAAAAGTTTAGACTTTTTAACACAGATGAACAACGTTCGTTATAAAAGTGCAATACAGACGATGGCAAATTCTGGATTCGTAAGAAATGCAACCTGCGACTTTACAGAAAACGGAACACTTACAATGAATGAAAAGGTTATCGAAGTAAAACCTTTACAAATTAATATTGACTTGTGCCAAAAATCGTTAGTTTCATCTTGGGAATCGCTTGAGATGACAGGAGCTTACGGCAATGCACCAACTTCTTTTGTAGATTATGTAATTTCTTATATGGGCGGAATTATAGCTGACCAAGTAGAAACAGGGATATGGCAAGATGATAATGGTAATGGCGAATTAACAACAGGATTTTTATCACCAGTAGTTGGTTTATTATTACCAGGCGTTGATGGAACTGTAATTCAGTCAGCAGCTTCAGGTGCTTATTCAACAACAAACATTATTGCTAACTTACAAACTTTAACTGCTGATATGGCAGCTAATGTTCCTGCAATATTAGGAAAAGAAGATACTCATATTTATATGAACTCAAAAACTTACGCTTTATATATTTCAGCAGTATCTACTTTAGGATATGTTAATGCTTACAATATGAACGGGGATTATGAGCCTGTATTCGAAGGGTACAAGATTGCAGTTTGTCCAGGAATGAACGACAATGAAATGGTAGCAGCTCAAAAATCTAACATGTACTGGGGTACGGATCTTGTTTCAGACTTGGGAACAACAGGAACAGGGCCTTCAATCAAAATTTTACCGATGTCTGAATTGGACGGAAGTGATAATTTAAGATGTGTAGCT
>TARA_R110002096_G_scaffold14780_12_pt1 | contig 10440 bp, 10 predicted proteins | sample TARA_R110002096 | Tara Oceans TARA_R110002096 (sample SAMEA4397295) | marine metagenome | biome: Polar Biome; feature: [DCM] deep chlorophyll maximum layer (ENVO:01000326); material: water (ENVO:00002006), including particulate matter (ENVO:01000060) such as... | depth 35 m
GCACACTTCGATAACCCGATGATGCTCGGCATTGGACAATGTCGACGCTTCGCCGGTGGTCCCGCAGGGCACAAGAGCGCTGCTGCCCTGGTCAATCTGCCAGTCGACAAGTGCACGAAACTGGTCTTCGGCAAACGATCCGTCGCGAAAGGGGGTCGCCAGAGCCGGGATGGAGCCGGAAAACATGGAATAATCCTTTATATTTACCTTGGAAATTGCCAAAGCCACCACCAAGTTATTTTTAACATTAACGGTGATATAGTTCGCCGTTCAGCGCCTGATAAGGAGCCTACCCCCAAAATGTCCAGCATGGTATCAAGAATTGTCATCGCGGCGCTGCTTTTATCCCCTGCTACATGCATGGCAGCCGAACAGATCAGCTGGCAGGGAAGCGAAAGCGGATTGTCCGATCCGACCGGCGGCAACGCCGTTCTCGGCCTGCAGCGTTGGCGGGTGCTCACCCAGTCCGACAATTATTCCTTCGAGGATTATGCAGGCTTTCTGGTGACCTATCCAGGCTGGCCGGAAGACACGCGGATGCGGCGCAACGCGGAGCAGGCGATCAACATCAACAGCTTCTCGCCGAGCCGGGTTCTCGCCTTTTTTGAAAAATTTCCACCGACCACCAACGCCGGTGCCGCAAAATATGCGGTAGCGCTGCAGGCGTCGGGTCAGAGCGACAAAGCCACGGCCATGGCGCGGCAGGCATGGCGTGGCGGCACGCTGACCGAGGACGATGAAACCGCCCTGATATCGCGATTCAGTTCGGTCCTCTCGATCGACGATCACGATGCCCGGATGGATGCCCTTCTGTGGGCGCGGGCGACGCGCGATGCGGCAGGCCAGCTTGCCTTCACTTCCCCTGCCCGGCGCGCGGTCTTCGCTGCCCGGCTGGCGCAACTGACCGAATCGTCGGACGCCAACACACAGGCCAGCGCAGTCGGCGCCATCGCGCGCGATGATGCCGGCTATCTTGCGGATCGTGCCCGCTATCTGCGCAACAGTGGCCAGAGCCATGCCGCACGGCAACTGCTCGCCAGCAGACTGCCGCTGCGGGTCAAACCGGCGATGCCGGAAACATGGTTCGAAGCCATGCTGATCAACGCCGAAGCGGCCGCCAATGACCGGCAATGGACGACGGCTTATGACATCGCCTCGAAAATCGAGGATGCCTACGACACGCCAACCCGGATAGCCGAGCAGAACAGCCGTGTACGCGACAAATATTCCGATCTCGCCTGGGTAGCGGGAACCTCCGCGCTCAACGGCATGCGCCAGCCCGCCAAGGCGATCCGCATGTTCGATCTCTATGCGCAATCCTATGATTCGCCCAATATCACCTCGAAAGGCTATTATTGGGCCGGCCGTGCCGCAGCAGATGCGGGCCAGACCGAACAGGCCAATGCCTATTTCGAGAAAGCGGCCAAATTCCCCGACTATTTCTATGGCCAATTGTCGCTGGAACGGCTCGGCCGTCCGCTGCCGGTGTTCAACCGCAAGCCGGATGTCGAAATTACCGCGGCCGACCGCGCCGCCTATGACGTCGACCCGCTGGTTGTTGCCGTAAAGGCCTCGGTGCGCACCGGTCCGTGGCGCGAACAAATCCGCTTTCACCGCGCCCTGGCCAGCAACGCAAAGACCGCGAAAGACTATATGCTGATCAGCGATCTTTCCACCCGCATCGGCGCCCGCGATCTTGGCGTGATCAAGGGGATCAGCGCGCTCGGGTCCGGAATTGGCGCGATTGATGAAACCGCCTTCCCGACCATGCCCGTCCCATTCGGTCATGAAAGCACCTGGACCCTGATCCACGCGATCACCCGTCAGGAAAGCCAGTTTGCCGAAGGCGCGATCAGCCATGCCGGCGCTCGCGGTCTGATGCAGCTGATGCCCGGCACCGCGCGCGAACAGTCCGGCAAGGCGAACCTGTCCTATAATCTCTCGTCGCTGACCGACGATCCGCAATATAATATCAAGCTCGGCAGCGGCTATATCCAGCGGATGATGGACTATTACGGTGGCAGCTACCCGCTCGCGGTCGCGGCCTATAACGCTGGCCCGGGCAATGTGAACAAATGGATCCGCGCCAACGGCGACCCGCGCATGGGCGGGATCGACTGGATTCAGTGGATCGAGGAGATCCCGATCTCCGAGACCCGCAACTATGTCAAACGGGTGCTCGAAAATGCGGTGGTCTACGACACGAAAAACCCGCGCGGCCCGACGATCCGCAGCGAGACGCCCTTGTCGCGCTATATTGGGAAAAACAGCCGGGGATAGCGGTCAGAGCAATGTCAGATCGTATAGCATCGCGTCTCCATCCCGGTCGTTTCCGATCGACTGGTCACGACCGCTCTGTCCAACAATTCTGGAAACGGCTATCCGGCAGGCGACTTGCTCAGCACGAGCGCGGAAGTCCCTGACCAGTCCGGGAAACCCCAGTCTGCGGGGTCTTCGACCGCCACCAGCTTTCTTGACCGCTCCCGGCCGAGGTCGATATCCTTCCCGGAAATGGGAAGGTCTGTCTCCAGAGAGTGAAAGCTTCGCACAATCGGTACGGAATAGTTGGAGGGAGATTCTCCGATGACGATGGCCAGTTCATCCTGGTTCAGGCGCACCAGCGTTCCCACCGGCAATATGCCAAGGCTATCGACAAAGTCACAGAAGATCAGCTGGTCGAAGTGACCCGACCAGGACATCATTTCGGCAAGCGCCTCCGAGGCAGACAGCGGCGCGTTATAGGGCCGCTGGGAGGTGATCGCGTCGTAGACATCGCAGATGCTCGCCATACGCGTAAAGATGCTGAGATTGTCGGCGAATAATTTTCCCGGATAGCCGGTTCCGTCCATTTTCTCGTGATGCCTCAGGCAGACCTCGAGCACGACGTCGCTGATGCCCTCCGACTCCGTCAATATTTCATGTCCCCGCTGCGGATGGTTGCGGATCACATCCCATTCACTTGCATCGAGCTTGCCCGGCTTTGACAATATGCTGTCGGGAATGCATGTCTTGCCGATGTCGTGCAGGAGACCGGCCAGGCCGATATCGTGCATCTGTCTCTCGGGAAAACCCATTTTACGGGCCAGGTTGATCATCAGCGCGCATACCGAAACCGAATGCAAATAGGTATATTCGTCCTTGGTTTTGATCCGGGCGATATTGAGGATGATCGTCGGATCGATATTCACCGATCTGGATATCTGCTTGACGAGCGGTGCCAGTTTGCGCGGCTTGACCGCCTTGCCATGGCGAGCGTCCTCAAACATCGCCATAACCGCTGCTCGTGACCGTTTTATCGTGCCGGATGCCTTGCGAACCTCTGCTGCACGCTCGCGCGGCGTCAGGCGGTTGAAGACCGGTTCCGCAACCTCCCGCAGATAGGAGCGGGGCCGTTCCTGGGCCGATTGCTTCAGCACCTTCGCCAGCTTTGGCGTGTAGACCTTGGCCTCCTCCGCTGCGAGCACCGCCAACGGCTTGGACGAGGCGGATAATTTCTTGCCCCGCGATTCATCGATGGTTACCCGGGTTACGTCGCTGGACAGGATCTGCTCGATCTGGCTCTCGTCGTTGAGCAAGAACCGTGATCGCCAGAACGGGTGGTCAAACCACGAGCCTTCCATCGAATGAATGAACATTCCCGGCTCGAGTTGGCTAGCCTGGATTTTACGCAGCATCTGCCAATTCCTGTAGTCCCCGTTTCTAGTTAACTCCCATTAACGGCGAAATCGGTTTTCGTTTCAGATGGCAATCGGCTTTTTTTGATCGCGGGTGTAACAATCGTCCGGCTCTGTTAGAATGAAGATCATAGGATCAGAAATACCGGAGAGTTCATGCCCCAGACAACGCGCACCATAGCTGCATCACTAGCGATCATGCTGATACTCACGGTAGCCACGCAAATATTATATGTCGCGACCCTCAGCGGAGTCGGAGTTATCGAGGGCTGGCCGCTGCGGTCGACAATCTGGACCGCAGAACTTCTGCTGTTCACCGGCATTGCAATGGTTTCGCTGGTCGGCCTGGTCCGGTCACCCAACTTGCAATTGGGATGGGCTGCTCTGGTCGTGGCCGGGCTGATCAACATGATCCAGTCGGGCATCGGCCTGTCCATGTTTGTCCCTGCGACCAAAGCCGGTGCCGATTTCGCGCCGCTTATGGGCACTGTGCTTGCAGGTTCGTTTCTCTTCTACAATCTGGCAAAGGCGATCATCGGACTGGCCGCGCTGATTTTCGGCCTGTCGCTGTTTCGCGAAGGCCAATCCGTCGCCCGGGTGGTCGGTTTGGCCAGCGTGGTAGCCGGTGCGGTTGCAATCGCCCTGAACCTCACCGCGGTCAATCTGGGACTGGGTTCGGTGCCCTTCTCCGGTGCAAGCGGCGCGATTGCAACATTTCTGGCAGGCTGGGCCATCTGGCTATCCTCCCGCCAGCCCGAATGAGTCGATTGCTATCGAGACATTTGACGATCTGATCCAGTCGGAAGAGCTTCGGTCATCTTGTTGAATCCCCGAAGCTCTTGTTCGTGCGGTTGGCGATTGCCACCAGCGACAGCATGACCGGAACCTCGACCAGAACGCCGACCACGGTGGCCAGTGCCGCGCCGCTGGACAGACCGAACAGGCCGATTGCCACCGCAACCGCAAGCTCGAAAAAGTTGGACGTACCGATCAGTGCGCAAGGCGCAGCGATATTATGCGGCAATTTCCACGCCCACGCCGCTGCATAGGCAACCGCGAATATGCCGTAGGATTGCAATATGATCGGAATAGCGATCAACACGATCAGCACCGGTTGCGAGACGATCGTCTCGGCCTGGAACGCGAACAGCAGAACCACCGTTGCCAGAAGACCGATCATCGATGCAGGCTTCAGGCGTGCAGTGAAGCGGTCGACCGCCCCGATATCGCCAGCATGGCCGGCAATGACAGCGCGCCGGGTCAACGCGCCGGCGGCCAGCGGCACGACCACATAAAGTCCCACCGACAGCAGCAAGGTCTGCCACGGAATAGCGATGTCCGTGACTCCCAGCAGCAAGGCCACGATCGGCGCAAAGGCGACGATCATGATAAGGTCGTTCACCGATACCTGCACCAGTGTATAGGCAGGGTCACCCTTGGTCATCTGCGACCAGACAAAGACCATCGCCGTGCAGGGGGCTGCACCGAGCAGGATCAGGCCGGCAATATATTGCTGGGCATCCTCGCCGGATATGATCCCGCTGTAGATATAGTCGAAGAACAGGACCGCAAGCGCAGCCATGGTGAACGGCTTGATCAGCCAGTTCACCACGACGGTGATGATCAGCCCCTTCGGCTTGCCGCCAATGTCGCGCAAGCTTCCGAAATCGACCGCGACCATCATCGGGTAGATCATCGCCCAGATCAGGACCGCGACCACCAGATTGACCGAGGCATATTCAAGGCCGGCGATCAGGTTGAACAGCCCGGGTGCCATATTGCCGAGCAACAGGCCTGCCAATATGGCAAGGCCGACCCACAGAGAAAGCCAGCGTTCGAATAGTCCCATTATATATTCCGTTCCTTGGCGCTTTCGTCAGCGCCGATGGCGGCCAGACGGGTCTTCAGGCTGAGCTCGTCGAGAGCATCGATCGGCAGATTGAGCAGCAGGCTGATCCGGTTGCGCATATAGCGCAACGCCGTCAGAAAGGCCTCGCGCTGGCCGTCGCCCTCGACAGCGGCCGGGTCTTCAATGCCCCAATGGGCTGTCATCGGGTGGCCCGGCCATATCGGGCAGGTTTCGCCCGCGGCATTGTCACAGACGGTTATGATGAAATCCATCTGGGGGGCGTCCGGTGCCGAAAATTCATCCCAGCTTTTCGACCGCAGCCCGTCGGTATCAAATTCCAGCTGTTCCAGAATTTCAATCGCCATGGGATGGGGCTCGCCCTTTGGAAAACTACCCGCGCTATAGGCGCGAAAGCGACCCGCACCATCGCGGTTGAGCAATGCCTCGCCCAATATCGAGCGCGCCGAATTTCCCGTGCAGAGAAACAGCACGTTGTAGATCTTGTCTGACATTAGGATTATCCGCAACAGGAGGAACAGGTGGCGGGTTGCGGCGCCATTTGCGGCGTGCAGCATGCTCCATCCGACGCATTGGCCGAAGTGAGCTGGTCGAGATCGACGCGATTGCCATATTCGGTCACTTCGCCGTTGGTCAGAAACGCCTCCCAGGCAATACCATCGGGATCAACCGTCCAGTTTTTCTCCGACTGGGCATAGCAGCAGGTCGTCGCACCTTCGTCGAAAATCGCACCGCCAGCGTCCTTGATCCGGCCGTAAACGCCGGCCAGTTCTTCGGCATTTTCCGACTGGATGCCAATATGCTCGATACCGCGCTTGGTGCCCGGATTGCTCGACATCGCAAAATTGACGCGCGGATCTTCGAGCATCCATTTGGCATAGTCAGCCTTCAGCACGCTGGGTTCGGTGCCGAAAAGTTTCGAATAGAAAGCCACTGATTTTTCAAGGCTTTCGACGGAAAGGTGAATATGCATTCTGTTCATTTGCAAGCTCCTTTGGATGTAAGAAGGTCAACCGCGCAGGCATCCCCTGCGCAGCAATTTTCGAGTAGATAGGCAACAAGCCGGTTCATGACCGCATAGTCGGCGCGGTAGATCAGTGTCCGCGATTGCCTTTCCTGACTGATCAGGTCCGCCCGGGTCAGGTGAGCCAGATGGAAGGACAAGGAACTCGGCGGAACGCCGAGCTTCTCGGCAATCGCGCCAGCCGCAAGGCCGTCGTTTCCGGCCTGCACCAGCAAGCGGAATATCGACAATCTATGCTCTTGGGCGAGCGAGGCCAAAGCGGTTACGGCTTGATCGGGGTGCATGAAAGACTCCAACGATTCGATAATCGTCGAAATATAGAATCATGATCACGGGGTCAATGACATTTCGACTATTGTAGAAATATCATTGACCAGGGCCCGCGCCATTTCTGTCCCGGAGAGAAAAACATGCTTCCAACTCTTCCAGTGACAGCAGACTGCATCACCGTTTCGGGTCTCGACTATCTGGAAGATATGCGCAGAAAACAGGTCCCGACCAGCCGCGTTTTGGCGTCAGTCCCGGGCCTCATAGCCGAAAGCATCCTCGGCCAGTTTGACCATTTCCGGGTCGGCCTCGGGCAAATCATCCGGCAGCGCCGCTTCCAGCGTCTCGGCGACATGGGTCATTGCCGCGATCCGCGCCGATTTCTTGTCATTGCCGTCGATCACCTTCCACGGCGCCCAGCGGGTGTCGGTATTTTCGAACATGTCGTGGATCGCCTCGAGATATTCATCTCGCTTTTCCCGGTTGCGAAAATCCTCGGCGGTAATCTTCCAGCGCTTGTGCGGCGTGTCCAGCCGCTTGGCCAGTCGCTCGTCCTGCTCTTCCTGCGTGGTGTGGAAGAACAGCTTCACCAGATTGGTGCCGCCATCGATCTGCTGGGCTTCAAATTCGTTGATCTCGTCATAGCCGCGCTTCCAGTCGGCCTTGGTGCAGAAATTCTCGACCCGTTCGACCAGCACGCGACCGTACCAGCTGCGATCGAACACGCCGATCTCCCGACTTCCCGGCAGTTTCTGCCAGAACCGCCAGAGAAAATGGCGGTCTTTCTCTTCCCTGGTCGGGGCACCGATCGGCCAGACATCAAAATAGCGCGGGTCCCATTCGCCGGTCATTCGGCGGATCGCCCCGCCCTTGCCTGCGGCGTCCCAGCCTTCGAATACCAGGATCGACCGGCTGCCATGGATGATATGTTTGAAATGAACATGCGCCAGCCGGTCCTGCAGCGCCTTCAGCGCCTCGTCATAATCGCCGTCATATTTGTCCCCGGATTCATAATCAGACAGATCTATGGTCATTTGTGCTCCGTCACCCCCATGTTTCCGCCGGGGCCCAGGGTCAGTGGTCACTCCCGTCGCTACCAGACGCTCTGGCCAAAGCGCCCGTTCAGCCGGACGATATACTATAGTCTACGCAATGGGGCCAACCGGTTAACCCTGTTCATCAGCTTTAATTTTCAGCGCTGCCGGATTGACGCAAATCCCATTCATCCAGCGCGCGCTGGTGGGCGCTGACGCGATTTATCGACTGGGTCACTTCAAGCTTTCCCGGCGACAGACTTATTGCCTCATCATAATGAGCCAGCGCCGAGTCAAGGTCGCCGCGCTGTTCTGCACAAAGGCCGCGATTGAACGCCAGCGACAGGTGGATCAGCCCGTTTTCTGCGGCTTCGTCCCACATCCGGCAGGCTTCTGCGGCGTCGGATTTGGTCATCTTGATTGCCGCCTTGAAATATTGCCCCTCCGCCTTGGACATGCCCTTGCGGCTTTCCAATATTCTGACGTCCGACCGATACTCTTTCGGGGCCAGATCATCGCGGACAGCCGTGGCAGCATCCGAGACCATCGACCGGATCACGGTTTCGCTGCTCCTGAATTCCTCGTCATCGCCGAAACAGACGGTCTGCTCGTCCTTGGCCGGAAAGGATTCCGTATAGATGCTGCGACCATCGCTGTAGCGCGTCGCACGCACCTGGGCGCGAAAATCAATCCTGCGGCTCAGACAGTCGACCTCGAGATTCTTGTAGGTGATGCATTTGTCCTTTTCGCCGCGCTTCACGCAGCGCCGCCGCTTGGCGACCGTTTCATATTCTTCAATGCCTGCAGTAACATGGCCCGAAAGACTGGCGTCGGATTCCACTGCAGATCGCCCGCCGATGACATCAAAATAGGGCTGGCCAAATACCGTCACGGCAGAGAGCCGATCTTCCAGTTCAAAGGCCAGCGCCCGACCGTCGCTGCCGCCAAAATCGTCAATCGCAACGGTCTGGATTTCGGCAAATTCGGGAGCACCGGCAGGCGTCAGCCCCTCGATCGTGAGCACCTCGGCCTGCGCGACATGCGACAGGCTGCACAGCATCAGCGTGCCGACGACAGTTGCAGTGAATAATCTGTTCATGTCCATCCCCTCCCAAGGTCTATTCGTTCACAAATATCGGACGCAATATGAATGGACTATTAGCCTGCGAGGATCAAGCCTGCAATCCGCTCCGGATCCTGCATCGGCATGAAATGGGTAAGGTCGGGCAGATAATGGTCGCTACCCCGGGCAAAACTGTCCGCCAGTCCCGGCGGTGTCGGTGAGGAGGCAAAGTCGAAGATACCATCCTGCTTGATCTGCGGCGCGCGCAATATCGTTACCGGCTGGTCGATTCCGTCGATCATCGGCCAGGGATCGATCGATGTGCTGGAGGCATAGATCGAGGCCTCTGTCGCCGGCGGACAGGCCAGTTCGAAGCCGCCCTCGCCGTCCGGTAGCAGACCATATTCACAATAGTCGCGCAACACCGCCGGGTCCCACAGCTTGTAGGGATGACGGTCCTTGAACCGTTCGATCATCTCGTCCGGACCGGCCCAGCTGTTGCGGCGCTTGGCGACCATCTCGTAGGTGGCGCTAAAATCCGCCGAGCTTTCATAGGCCGCACGCTCCATGATTACCGGGTCGATCAGCACCAGCCGTTCGAACAGATCGGGCTGTCGCGCGACAACCTGCACCAGACAGTTGCCGCCCATGCTGTGCCCCGCGCCGACGGTGAACCTGGTATCGAGCGATTCGACCAGTTCGGCAGTGGCACCGGCGATCATTCCCCAGTCGCTGATCGGCGGACTGGCGCTGCGTCCATGACCCAGTTGGTCTACTACGACAACATGTGTACCATCCGGAAAGGCGCCGACAACCTGGTCCCAGCACCGCGCATGGAATCCCGTGGCGTGGAGCAGCAAGACCGACTGGGCGTCTCCTGCCCTGCCCCATTCGAAATAGCAGATGTCGCCGCGGGTGGACGAGAAGCGATGTTCGGTCGGTTGATTACCGGTCAATGCAATAACTCCGTTCGTCTCGAGCGAGGTCGAGAGACATTTTTTCCGACCCGCATGTCTCGACAGCGCTCGACAGGAACAGAACTGATTTTATCGCCGACGCTAGCCTTCCTTCGGCGGTTCCACCACCCGGATGTGCAATTCGCGCAGCTGTTTCGCCGCCACCGGGCTCGGCGCGCTCATCATCAGGTCTTCGGCCTTCTGGTTCATCGGGAAGAGTACGACCTCGCGGATGTTCGGCTCGTTGGCCAGCATCATCACGATCCGGTCGACGCCCGGCGCCGAGCCACCATGCGGCGGCGCGCCATATTTGAGCGCGTTGATCATGCCGGAAAATTCCGTGTCGACCTGCTCCTTGGTGTAACCGGCGATCTCGAACGCCTTGTACATGATGTCGGGCCGGTGGTTCCGGATCGCCCCGGAGGACAGTTCGATGCCGTTGCAGACAATATCATATTGCCACGCGAGAATGTCGAGCGGGTCCTTGCTTTCCAGCGCTTCCAGCTCGCCCTGCGGCATCGAGAAGGGATTGTGCGAGAAATCCATTTTCTTCAG
>TARA_R110002096_G_scaffold278528_1_pt1 | contig 10440 bp, 8 predicted proteins | sample TARA_R110002096 | Tara Oceans TARA_R110002096 (sample SAMEA4397295) | marine metagenome | biome: Polar Biome; feature: [DCM] deep chlorophyll maximum layer (ENVO:01000326); material: water (ENVO:00002006), including particulate matter (ENVO:01000060) such as... | depth 35 m
ACATTCACAGTCTGTTGACATGCGATTGTTCTTTTCTCATCTAAACCAGTTTTTTAATTAAGCGGTAATCGCTAGCATTACACGTTGACTCATATCACAACATTTTGAATTCTCTAAGGGTAAAGCGGGGAATTCGAGTAAAAAAGGATCACAGGAATCAGGGCCATCCATCGTGACAAAATAGCCTCCTCCACAAAGAACACCTCCACGCCAGTGAAAGCCGGTCTGATCTCTCAAACAGATTAAGCCAGCCGCAATCTTCTGATTACCGCAGACATCTGATTCGTACTCACCAAACCAGCTACTGTGCCCGGCGAAGTTTAATGTAAAGGAAATGCCGTCCAGACATTCACAGGAAGCCGAACCTATAGAAATTAGAGTTGCAGTCAGACGCCTTGAAGGCATCGTTGCCCTGGTGCAGCAACCGAAGTTTTTTGACTTAAGTCCTTCCGGATCAAGTCGACGCATGAGTTCATCTTTTAGTGACATGGCAGTCTGAAAACTCCATAGAAGATCGCTGAAGCTTTTCGTTTGAATCAGGATTACGCACTTACAACAACTGTGCTTCCATCCGACATGGCAAATTGATAATTAATAGGATTTGAATAATTGCAATCATCAATCAGTCCTCCAACTCCGTTGTAAAGTACTTCTGCATGGATGGTTACTGCTAAAGGATGGCAATTAAAAAGATATAGGTCTAAAGAATCTTTCCAGGCATAATCTCCTAGATAATCCAGGATTGCATTTTCCCCAGTGTCCAGATTGTGCCAATTGACGGTAGATGGGGGAGTGTCTCCAAAACAACCTCGACAAGTATGTTCTCCTTGTGGATTACAAGCAGGATTTGAATTTGGCACTACCGTCTCCTTTGCACAAGAAGTCCAGTAAATAACATACGATCAACAACATAAGTGTTCATATGAAACACATCATTTTATTTCCATCTGATAACGAGCGTAAACATTGTACATACGATAACATGTCGAATCATGATGTCAACAAAATTATACATGCTATCATTTATTAATAATTTTTGATTTTACTAACACATTGACTTGGTCCGTTAGCAGACCACTGAATCATCCAAACTGCTAAAATCAACTGCATAGTTCAGCGTATTATTTTTGCCAGCATCTAAATTGTCTCTACTGGCGATCGAAGCCTACTACAACTAGATGATTTATAAGCTAGTTTACAAGCTGAATTTGAAATAGGCATAATATTTTTCTCGAAAGAAGAGGTAGACGCGTTTTTGCGAACGCGAAAAACCATATTCAACATGCACCATCGGTTGTAGAAAAATTAGGAAATGTGAGATCAGGGAATGGACCGTCTGTTGCTCTTTCTGAACCTGAAATAATGATAGGAGGCTGCTTTTCCCAGAAAAGCTTCCAGTAGCCTCCATCATTACTATTCACACACTCTAGAAAGTAATTATGGGAAGCCGAGACACCAACCCAATGTACCTCCGAAAGTACACCCGCTACAAATAACGTTACTGGATCTGGTTCCAGTCCACTATCCAGGCATAGTACTGGGTACAATTCTGCAAGTTCCTGTAGTTCGGTAGGGTCACAAAATACTTCTCCTATTGGATTGCAAACAGGATTTGAATTAGGCATTCGCTTCTCCTTTGATCATTAAATCTGATTCGATAATTTGAGTTATTTTTATATACCAGTTGTTAATGCCTTCAATGGTGAAAGCGAACTGAATAAATGATTCCCGTTACGACACAATTTGTAATAGGCAATAAGGTGCACATCAGGAATTCTTTCAATTTCGTTCTGGAGCAGTAGGGTAACAATAATTGGCTTTCAAAGTCTTCGTCCTTTTTATAAATACATATAACTTCCGATCAATTAACTCTAACTCCAGACTCTTCTCCAATGTAACTTCAAGTACCAAAATCATAATACTCGTCCAAGCATGATCCATTGATCATGATAGCTTTCTGACATACCTGCTATCGTAAACTTGAGTTTCAACCAACCTCCAATTAGATTGATAATCTCGGCTTCAGTGAAAACAGTCCGTTTGGCATTTGAGCATACTTCATTCGGCGGTGATCGAAACCAACTGATCCATAGATGACCGCCAGGTTTGAGTATTCTTCGGATTTCATTTAGATAGTTCTTGGCAACCGCCAAAGTTTCAAGGTGTGTAAACAACGAAGCACAAATCACCAAATCTGCTGTGTTCTCTTCAACTGGAATTTGAAATAACTCAGGATCAATGGTTCCTGTTGGGTTATACATGCCATTCCAAATATCAGCATGCAGCCAACGATATTGAGGATAGTGTTGAGAGCCACTTTCGACAGAATCTTTTTTAACATCTAGTCCGACATAATTGATTGTCGGATCCAGGGACATCGCCAGTGAAAATCGTTCCCCACATCCAAGATCAACAACTGTTTCACCTGAGTTTAATGCATCATACTTTTCCCACAAATCAAGTGCCCATTCTGTAGCCCATAATTGTTTTGTCATACTTCGTTCTGTAAACACTGTTTTCAATTCATCACGGTCAATCTTCACCAGTTACTCCTGCTATTCGAAGGAGGATGTTTGAATATTTAAAACAGATCGGCTTACTTTTCAAAATATTTTCTTGTACCGTTGGATACAAAATAAAAATCAATCCATTTTCACATTGCGTACCCATATCGCTCTAGTACATGTTGTTCATGCTGAATCACATCTTGAGCCAAAGCATAAGAGTAGCCAGTAAAACTGACTCCTGTTTTTTGGCCACCTACATTTTGAGATTTCACTGCTCTCAGTCTTCCTTCGTCAAATGATTCCCCTGCCAGCCTTAAAATGCGCACAAGATCATCGACAAGGTACTCCTGTTTTCCGATAACCGAAATTTCTCCCGGCATCGTTCCCGTATACCGTTCATAAAGCATCGAAAGATAACCTCGAGGCTCAACCGTGATACAATTACGGACAAACCTCTCAAATTCATCCGTCTCCACTTTCGGTTCTGTTTCCAAACGGGGGAAACGCCCCGTTTCTTTCCAGTACATCCAGGCAGATCGATACCAGTCCAGTGGATGTCGCACAAAGGTACCGATCAGAGGGATTTCTAATCCTTTTTTCAACAAGATCTGTTTGGCAGTCAGCAAGTCACAATGCCACTCACCAATCTCGGAAATCGGCCCTTGAACCGCTTCTTGACATGCAGCACGCACCCAATCTGAGCCTGTTTTGGGAATATGCAAGATCAAACAATGAGGAAGTAAATAAGCCATTCGTTTCCAAATACCTAATCTTTAGATGAGAGTGATCATATTCATTCTAAGTTTAAAAGTTGTGCAGCTTCTTGATGTTCTGGAAAAAGTCTTAGGGTTTCCTGCCAGGCATTTTTTGCGTTAAAGTAATCGCCTCCATTCTGGTATGCATGTCCAAGTAAGTTCCAGGTTTCTGCTGAATGTGGCCTGAGTTCTAATGATTTACGGTAGTTTTCAATTGCTTCTTCATGCAGATCGAGTTGCATAAATGTGGTCCCTAGATTATGAAATGCAGAAGCATCACAGGGGTCGAGTTCAGTCAAACTTTGCAAGGCAACCAGAGAATCTTCGGGGGTCGATTGTTCAAAGTTGAGACGACAAAGCTCACGTAACAGATCAAGTTCCTGAGGCTTTTGTTTGATTTTTTTCTGGAGCAGGTGAATCGCTTCTTCAGGATTCCCCTGTCGTTCCAGTAGTCGCGCGTTGAGCACAAAGCCATCGATGTGTGTTTCGACTTGACCCCGCATAACCATCGCTAACTGTTTGACATCCTCCAATCTGTTGGCTTTGAGTAGTGTTTCACCTAAACACTTCCAGGCGGTTGTATAGGTAGGTATTTCTTTGATGATCATACGCCATTGTTTTTCAGCCTGATCTAACCTTCCCATGTCGTCATAGACAACGGCTAGATTATGTCGAGTCTTGTAACCACATAAACCTACATCGATGCTCGTAAAGTGGCGGTCCGTCTTTTCATTGAGTACACGTAAATAGACCGTTTCAGCGTCAAACAAGCGCCCAAAATGATGATGCAACATTGCCTGACGAAACAAGAGTTCTTTGTCGTCAGGAAAATGAGACAGCCCCTGACAGCAATAGTCCCAGGCTTCCTGGTGCTGCTCATTCTGAGAGAGGGCATTCACTAATAACGCGTAGGCTTTGCGAACCTGGGATTCACCAGGATGCGAGACGTCCAGACACTGTTTCAGATACTGGATTGCTTCGGGATATTTTTCATCATCCGCGTAAGTCATCCCTAAATTGAAGAGAACAAACGGGTGATTGGGACGTTCCCTGTTATCCAGTTCCAGCAGTCGATAATCCCGCTCCAGCTTTCGCTTTCTCCCTTCGACGCTATGATCAGAGCCTGAATGTACGACATACAAATCAGTCCAGGCTACGTCTCCACCCCGCCTGCGAATTGCGGGAATAATCTGCTCGTGAATCCGGTGTTCAAAACGTAATTCTGGAAAATTACGAAACAGTTTAACATGATCCACGGCCGTCATGCTGACATCGCCTGCAGGTCCCGGACAATGAACCTGCATGATAAATCCCATTAAATGATCCGGGTGATCCTGGGCCGCTAGTTCCTTTATCTTTCGACCACATTCTTCAGTGATCGTATCGTCCGAGTCCATCCAGAAAACCCATTTTCCTAAGGCATGTTTGATGGACTCATTACGGGCAGCCGAGAAATCATCACACCAGGGGAACTCAAACATGTGGGCTCCGTATTCGCGGCAGATATCCGGTGTTCGATCTTTCGAACCGGTATCCACAATGATAATTTCGTCGACCCAGGGACGAATACTTTCCAGGCAGGGGCCGATTGTGTCTTCATTGTCGCGAACAATCATGCACAGGGAGAGTGTATGTGGATACTCGGTATCTGCACTTGGAGAAACAATCTGATTTAGTTCGTTTTGAATCTCAGGTTGATTTTCCGTTGCGTGCCATTTCTGGCGATATTTCTGTTCATTTTCTTGCATGATCCCGGCAAAATCCGCATTGGCCCCAATGAATGAACGACTGCCAAAATGATGCACGAATGAGTCCACTGCGATTACAGTACGGAATCCCGCTGCATTGGCGCGGCGGCAAAAGTCATCGTCTTCAAAACAGCCGATGCCAAACCGTTCATCCAGTGTCCCGATTCGATCAATCAGCTCACGCTTGATGAGCATACAAAACCCGACCAGCCGAGTTTCATCCAGAGATTGCTGGTCATGCTGTTTTCCCCAGTCCCAGGCAAAACCGTCCAGACTTGCTAAGTCAGAATATGGTACAGGGATTCGCTGTGGACCACTGATATTGTTGGACACCGGTCCCACAATACCGATGTCTTCTCCAGAATGGAGTTGCACCAGCAATCGATCTAACCAACCAGTGGTTACGAGTGTGTCATTATTCAACAACAATACATTTTGTCCAGAAGACGCAGCAATTCCCTGGTTCACAGCAGCAGGAAAACCGCGATTATCGGGATTCAATATAATGCGTGCATCAGCAATTGTGTTTAAATAATCTGGTGTGCCGTCCGTTGAGCCATTGTCGATCAGGATCAGTTCATACGGTTCATCGGTTCGCATTCTCAGACTGTCAATACATTGCTGCGTGTAAGGCAGCTGGTTGTGTGTCACAATAATGATTGAAGTCAATCCATAATCAGGTTGAGCTCGTTTTGAAGCAGAAATCAGATACTGATATGCATAGAATTCGGAGACTTCTTCGGGAGGCAAGCCATCAATGTGCAGATTACCAATCTGGACTTTCCCTGGGCAGCCTTGTTTTTGCCATTCCTGGTATCCAGGTCCAGGCACCATCTGAAATTGGTCGATTTGAAAACCCGCACGAAAGAACAGTTTTTCGATCTCGCGACGTGTAAAAAAACGGTAATGGGTCTGATCAAGCAAACCTGCTCGTTCATAAGTCCAGTTCCCCTCAATTAATCCAGTCAGCACACTCTGGTTTCTGGTGTTGGGGATGCTGGCCACGATGGTACCCTCTGGTGTGAGCCAGTTGTTGATCTGCTTCAATGTCAACTCGGGAGTCTGTAGATGTTCTAAAACATCAGCACAGACGATGCAGTCGAATTCTCCTTCGGAAAATTCCTTTGACAGTGTTTCGATATTGTTTTGGACAACACGATCCAGACGTGTGCAAGCATCTCTTGCTGCCAGACCATCTAATTCGACTCCCGTCACATGTGCTGACTGACGCTGCTTTACTGTTTCCCCCAAACGTCCCGTGCCACATCCCAGATCAAGCACGTTTTGTGCAGACTGAGGAATGAGTGCTACGACTTCGGGACGAGGAAATTCGAAATATTGTCGATCCTGTTTTGAATCTGGAATCCCGTCTTGAGAACGAATATTTGTTACAGGAAACGATTTGAGAGTCAGGTCGCTTGAACCTTTCTTGAGCACTGCGAGGGCCCGTTTCACAGCGATCTCACTCATTTCCAGGTGATCATCAAGCACAGAAAGTGCTTCAGATCCACTAGCCCCCTCCAGATCGGTAACTTCAGCCAGCAGGCTCTGATGTCGACGATTGAGCAACAGTGAAAAAATGCGATCTGCTTTTCGGATCAGAAGTTCGTCGACTCCATACTCATCCTGATATAACTCCAGTACACGACACCATTCCTTCTGAAAGAAGGCCCCCCAGCCTACAAGTGACATTTGTGCCTTCCCAAAACAGTTTTCCGCATTCGCAAACAGATGTGGGTGTTTGAGGCCATGGGCAATTCGATCGGGAGATGCTAAAAATGCTTCATACAGTTCCGGGAGATTGTGGACGATACAATCGTCATCTTGAGTAAATATCGTCGAATGCCGTGCATGTTGAGCACATAAGAATCGTCCGTATGTGACCAGGTTCTGATCGGACTGAATAACGCGCACTCCTTCCATTTCGATTTCTAAATGGATTTCCGGATTGTTGTTCCAGATCAGGATGTCATCAATAAACGAATATTGTCTTAAGTGCGTTATGATCTGTCCGATATTGTCGGGGCGTTTCCAGGAGAGCAGGCAGGCAGAAACGGATTTCTCTGGCAAGGGAATGTGGTAGTTTGAAGCGGCTGACTCAATCGGCAATGATTCAATAGATTGGGACTCAGATAGACTCATCGAAACATTGGTTTTCGATTGATCTGTTTCTATCGAAGTCAACAGAGCCCGCATGCGATGCTGATAAGTATGTTGAGTTACCACATTCTCATACCCCTGCCGGGCGATCTTTTCCCGTTCTGCTTCATGACTCAAATAAAAGCCCATTTTGTCCATCAGCTCTTCTGAGCTGGAATAGGTCGCGAGATGTTTTCCATCTCGAAACAGATCTTCCTGACCGTTGTCTGCCAGATCATTTGTAAGTAACAGTCCACCACAGCCTAATGCCTCAAACACACGCATGTTAACGTCATTCTTGACACTGCAATTGAATATCAGTCGTGAAGCAGAATAAACTCGCGCCATCTCCTCGAAATATTTCTGGCCGATAAAGTGAGCGGGATATTTTTTCGAAAGCAAATCCAGCAATGTACGGCGTTCCTGACCGATTAGGTTTCCGATAAATGCAAAGTCATGTATTTTGTCCATCACATGGGGGCGATGTATTTCCTGATCACAGGCTAAAGGTAACCACTGCGCTGTTTTGATCCCTTCTGTGAAAAGCCTGCTGGCACCATCCTGCTGTGCGGCAAACACATAGTCATAATGCGTGGCTTTTTCCAGGCACCATGGGAAATTCATATGGGTATCAATCACCCAGCATGCAGCTGGCCGGAGGTGGTCGGGTAGATGGTATTGAAAGCCATCATCAATATTTAGAAACAGATCAAACTGGTTAACTGGAATTTCCGGAATCTCTTCCGGCAAAAAGTGCTCCACTTCTACAAATTTACCCAGGGCGCGGCGGCAGTAAAAACCGGTAGTCTCGGGGCGTGCCTGATTATCAAAAATGAGAGCAATGCGTTTGATCGTCACGATAAACCCCGGTATCTAATGATTATTGAGCTTTTATGGCAAAGCAGTATAAGTCGCTGACTGAACGATTATGCTTTAGATAGAGTTCCTCAAAGTCAGCCGCCTGAATCCAGGAGAGAAATAGGGACACGCTGACATTTTGGTAGTAGTTCGCATCAGGGCCATAGCGTGTCCCGGTACGAGCTGTTCCATGTTCCTTACGTCCTTCTCCTGCGCAAGTCATGAAGAATAGACCGCCAGGGCGAAGCAATGACAACATATGGGCAACAGTCCGCGCTGCAAATGGATCATGCTCAAACGTTTCGTTCGAGCAGACCACATCAAAGGATTCAGGATCAGCTTTGAATTCATGACCTAAACTGACCTGATCCACGCCGGGACCAGCTTCTACGTCTATCCCGATATAGTCCGCGTTTGTGAATTCATCACGGACAGAGCCATTGATATCACGAGAGCCAACTTCAAGCACCCGCGTCTCCTCAAAGAATTCCGGAAACCGCAGTTTCACCTCATGACAAAACGCCTGTTGAGCGGGATGCGCCATAGGATAACATTCCAGTCCATCATTTTGTTGTTAACGCTGTATTTTGTTTGCAAAAGAGTCGCTGGTAGTCACGGTGGATTACATCACTCCAGCGAAAGTGTTCTTCAAAAACTTCTCTCCCTTTTTGGCCATATGCTTTTAGATGCTCCGGGTGATCCAGTAGCTGATTCAGTTTCTCTATCCAGTCTGACACATCTCCTGGTTCACAAAGGAATCCCGTAATTTCATCCGTAACGCTAAAGGGAAGTCCCCCAATATTACTGGCGATCACGGGCAAACCACTGGCCATCGCTTCTACTGACGTGCGGCTGAGACCATCAGGGACAATTGTCGGTACGGCACACAGATCGCAGTGTCGATACCAGAAGGGAAGTTCAGACTGTGATTTCCAGCCCACATAGTTCACAAACGCGTGACGTTCCTGCGGAGGATCTGAGGTAACTATCAGTTCGAAGTCCTGTCTGGTTTTCCATAACTGTTTACAGGCTGCCAGCAAAATGTGAAAACCTTTAATAGGCTCATAGATAAGCCCTGCAAACAGGATTGAAACTTTTGACTTGTTGATTTCAGGGGGAGCTGATTCTTCAATCGGTAAGGGCCAGGGAAAGCGAGACTCATCCATGCCCCACGTCACCACTTCAACACGCTGACAATAGTCTTCGTACTGTTTGGCAATACCGGGATTCAAGACCAGTACCGCCTCTGCATTCTGAAACGACTGCAATAATAGTTCGTTGTATTCCTCGGAGCCAACACCACTCAGCTGCCGCTCCAGTTGATGCAGTTGACCGGATCGATTTTTGATCAGGCAATTGAAACAAGTTTCAGGATTCAAAAATTGATTGTTGTCACAAGGGGCCAACCCCTGAGGTCCTGGAAGCATTTGCAAATTATTGAGAGGACAAAGACACTCCTGTGCCTGCATCCGCAAAAAATAAGGGAACTCATTGACAGCATCTGCTAAATGTGGTTTGAAGTTCCAGCTATCCGTAATCAGTACACAGTCTGGCCCCCATTCACTGACAGACTCACGAATACGTTCGCGGATTGTATGCGCGTTCCACTTATCCGAAGTAAAATCCAGAACCTGACTTTTGATCGGGGAACCGGGTTCAATTTGGCCAATTTGCCAGGGTTCATAACTGACACAGAAGTGTTGGACTTCATAGTCGGCATGACTTAAGAACTGGAGTAATTCCGTGGTATGAATATTTCCGCCACCGGTTGAAGGCCAGTTATAAAGAAAACTGACAATGGCAATTTTATGATATTTTTGAATCTGTGGAACCTGGTAATCGTGATCTTCAGGTTTGAATAAATCGGCTTCATGTCGATTCAAGTCAAATGGTAATTGGAGCGAGATGTTTTGCTTTGATGCTTCTTTCTCTAATACACGATCTATAATTGTTTTGAATTGTTTTCCGACGTTCTCCCGGGAGAGTTTCTCTCGCAATTCAACAGCTAAATCCAGTGTATGATCACGATATTCCTTTGAGAACCAGAAATCTCGATCTTCGATAGATGCAACCTGAAACCCTCGTCTGGCTAAATGTTTGACACTTGAACTATCCGCATTCATGGCCAGTGGCAGACCGGATGCGAGAGAATCAATGGCCTTAGCCGGAGGTTTGTGCCGTGCTCGAAAATCCATTCCTTTAATATCAATGGCACAGTTGGCAAGTTCAGTCCACGCGATATGCTTTTGGGACTCCCAGTTTTCGATGCGTACGATTTGGCTTCCAGTAAAACCCACTTCCCGAGGCGAGATCGTTGATGTTCCCTGGTCTAAATTCGTCAAAATCCACAATTCTTGATCTAGTGGATTCCGGTTGATCCACTCAATTAAGGGAGGAAGATTGGAACGAATCCCTGTCCACAGAATGGGACCA
>TARA_R110002096_G_scaffold84290_7_pt1 | contig 10434 bp, 11 predicted proteins | sample TARA_R110002096 | Tara Oceans TARA_R110002096 (sample SAMEA4397295) | marine metagenome | biome: Polar Biome; feature: [DCM] deep chlorophyll maximum layer (ENVO:01000326); material: water (ENVO:00002006), including particulate matter (ENVO:01000060) such as... | depth 35 m
AACACCACCAGCGGTGTCACCACCGTCGCCGCCGTCGCCACCACCGTCGCCACCGCCGCTGGGGGCGGTCTGGCTCTTACCCGGCTTGGGTTTGGTGCTCTGGAGGTACGGGGGGTCCAGCCCCTTCACTGGGCCGAACGCCACCCACCCTTTGAGGGGGCTAGTGATGTAGACCCAAAACAGGTTGCCGACTTGGAACGGCACGTCCTCATAGGCGGTCTCCCCGCTAGCAAACGTCACAGGGGCTTTGGCTGTGGGGTCGAAGACGACGGCTGCGCCGTGCTTGAGCTTGCCGACTACAGGAGCCGTAGTGGTAGGGCGCACGCGCACGTTGAGCGCTGTCGCGTGCACGAAACGGGTACTTTTTGCCATGGTTACTTCTTCCCTTTCTTGCGGCCTAGGAACCACCACGCGAGACCTGCCACTGCGGCGAAGCCCAAAAAGCCTAGGCCACCAGTGGTTGTGTCTTCTGGGGTGTACCCGCCGCCGTCTACGGGGGGCGCGCTGCTACCGCCGTCTGCGGGGGGCGCGTTGCCGGGTTTGGGAGCGGTCTTGCTCAGGTAGCGCTTGTTGCTGTGCTTCTCAGCCGCCCACCCTGCTGTCGGGGCTGTGAGGAACACCCACACGTCGCCGTTCTGTAGCAGTCGCGGGGAGCTTAGGGTTATTTTGCCGCCCCCCACAGCTTTGTTGTAGGTGATGTTGTCGTACTTCACCGTCACCTTGGTGCCGTGCGTGAGCTTCCCCACGACAGCCGCAGAGGTCATAGGCGCAGCCCTGACGTTCAGCGCCTCAGAAACAACGTAGAGGGTGGCTGTGCTCATCGGGCAAACCTCTGGTAGGCGAAGTACCCCACGACTGCAAGCGCAGCCAGGGTGTACAGGCTGAGACCTTCGACGCCAGCAGACTTCTTGAGCGCCTGTACCGCTGCCGCCGATGCAGCGTTAAGGCTCGCCACGACGGGAGCAACCAGGGTGTAGACGACCTGCTTCTCGTCCTTCTTGATCGACTTGACGCTGTCGTCAATGAGCTTCTGGTGGTGCCCTTCGCCCAGTGCAATGAGTGTACGCGACAACGACTTACTGCCGCCGTATGCAGGGCTGGCGGCCATCTTGAGCGCGTCGCCCAAGTCCATGCCGTCCTTGCCGCACACGTCAGCGATGCTGCTGGTGCGGGTGAGCTTGCCGGTCTGCATCAGGTGGAGCAGCGCGCCCGCGCCCTCTGCGTACAGCGCGAACGGGTTGAGGATCTTCCAGCCCTGCTCCTGCAAGCTGCGCCACATGTCCGCGATGACCGCGTTGGGGGATGCCCCGCCCAGCCACGCCATGATAGTGCAGACCGCTTTGGGTGGCAGGCTCGTGCTGTTGTGCAGGTACTGGTAGGTGGCGCTCCACTTGTCGGCTGTGAGTGCCCCTGTGACCTGCTGTGGTGTGAAGCTGCCAGCCGTGCCGCAGCACGCAAACGACACCTCGCCGTCCTCATAGGCGGTCTGCCCGCTGAGTTGTGGTGCCCCCGTGCCGCAGCCGCAGTCTGTCCCCGTGCCGCAGCCGCAGCCTGCGGTGCTGCCAGGGGTGGTGCCCGCCGTGCCACAGCACGCAAACGACACCTCGCCGTCCTCGTAGGCGGTCTGACCGGCCAGCCACGGGCCTTTGCCGGTGTTGCTCATCCAGAGGCCGCTGGTCGCACCAGCGGTGGTCTTGCCTGCGTACCACGGGCCGTCGCCTGTGTTGCTGACCCACAGCCCCGCAGTCGAGGTGCTCGTGTTCCACGGGTTGGTGCGGGGGGCTGGTGCGCGCTGCGGGGCGTGCCCTGGGATGTGAGCCATAGTCGGTCCCTCAATTAAGCGCGTCGCGCAGTAGGTCGCGGTACTCGCGAGTGGTGATGCGCCCGCCGGGTAGGGCGACCGCTTCTGGCACGTTAAGCGCAGCTACAAGCGCTGTGCGCCCTCTGCCTAAGTCCTTGACGAAGCCGCGAAAGTAGCCGTCAGCATCGTAGCACACCCAGCCTTTGCGGGTAGTGCCGCCTGCCTTTTTGCCAGCGTTGACGTGGACGCAGTACACCATCGTGGCTAGCGTTTGCGGAATAGGTAGTAGCCCACGACAAGCCCGATCGCCACTGCTGGGAGGGCGACGTTGATCGAGACCTTGTTGATGGCTGCCTTCGCTTCTGGGGTGACGATGAACTTCTGCCCCGCCTTAGACAAGGTCTCTGCCAAGTACTCCTGGCTCTGCTCGCCACCCTTGCCCGACGCAAACGCCGACAGGATGTCATCGAGCGCGCCGTGTGTTGCGCCGAGACCGCGTGGGATGTTGGTGGGGCCTGCCACTGGCATCGTAGTGTGTACGGTGGGCCGTCCGTCCCCCCACATGGCGACGGGGGCGTTGTAGGCGTTGATGTGCTGCATGGTCGGCTCCTAGGCTAGTTGGGCAGCGGCGGCTGCCAGTGCGAGGACCACGGCCCAAGGAAAGCTGCCTGCCGCTTTTGGAGGGTCTCCGTCGTAGTTTGGGATAGGTGGGCACACGCCCCCCTGCTCTTTGATCTTGGCGCACGCCTGCTCTGCGGTGGCGTCGCTCTCCGATGGGTCGTTGTCGAGGTTGTGCGTTACGATGGCGATATGCAGCCCTACGCCGTAGGCGACCACTTTCGCTCCTAGGTCGTTGCTCTCTGCGATGATGTGCTCTGCTCCAGCTTCGCCCTGTTCAATGTTGCTGATGTCCACTGGGTCAGGGGTCAGCGTGGCAATGATGGGTGTGCCGTCAGGCGTGCTCCCCACCTGCACGGGGAGTCCAAACAGCCTCTTGGCCTTCGCGGCGGCTTTCTGGGCATCGTCGGCGCGTTTATAAGTGCCCCCCGCGCCTTGGCGGGCTGCGACGACGCTCGTCCGTGCGCCTTGGCGCAGCGTGACGAGGTGCTCTGCTGATGCCTTGGTTTTGTTGTAGTGCTTGTTAGCTGCTTGGAGTCCCGCCATCTGCGCGAACGCCTTGCAGTTAGCGATGCCCGTTACTTTAGCAAACGCGGCAGGGTCCATCGGGTCGGCTGGTGCGCCAGCTTCAAGCTCTTCAAACGACTTCAAAGGCGGCTCGATAGCATCCGCCGACACCCCGCAAGCCAGCATCGCTTGTAGCTGCGCGTTGTGCAGGGACTCCGCTGCTTGTTGGAACGAGTACAGGTAGCTGCCCGCTGCGGGATTTTTTGCACAGTTCACCATCACCGCTGTCATGGCGTCTGCCTGCGCTTGCGCGTTGGCGTTCTTGGGGTCTAGTTTAAGGTTTTTGAGGTCTTCGACGCACTTGCTGCCGTAGAGCGCCTTGGCGAGTGCGTGCATTTCGTCCGCGTAGAAGTTGACGAGCTTGAGCGCTTTGAGGCCCGCTGCCGCCTTGTCCATGGAGGTGACCGCTTCTGCCTTGGCGTAGCCTAGCTGCTTCGCCCAGAGTTGGATGCCCGCTGGCAGGTCGCTGTCCCGGCATGCCTTGTTGTTCGCAAGCTGTAGCTTTGGTAGGGCTTTCTTCTTGGTGTCTAGGTCGTGCAGTGCCTTAACCACCACGTTCTTGGGGTCGTCTGGGGCAGGTTGGGGGGCACCCCCGCTGCTCCCAAACGGTATCAAGCTTCCTGTTTTGACACCCTTAATCCAGGCTTTAAGCTCCTGGGCGCGGCCATAGTAGCCCCGGTTCTCCAGCGTTGGGTAGATGGTGTCGAACTGCGGTCCTGTGGCTATCTGGGAGGTCAGGGTCGCGATGTCGTTTAGGTTGCCGTTATGCTCCAAGTACTTCTCTTTGAGCACCTTATACAGCAGCTTCTTCGTTTTGTTCCAGTCCCAGCCCAGTTGGTACTCGGCGGCGTAGCGAAACACAGCCAGATCGCCGGTCATCGAGCCTTCGTTTATTTTGCCTGTGAAGGCTCCCTTATCGTGGTCCAGTAGTGGGGCACCGTCCTTCCAGGCGCTGTCCAAGTTACTCGCAGACCAGCTTGAGCCTGCGGTCACGTTTGCAAACAGCTTGCCGTATGGCGGGGCGCATAGCCACTGGTCGCCCCCTTGTTTGGTGCAAAACTTCTCGGCCAGAATTGCCTCGTTGAGCTTTTTGAGGTCGGCAACTTGTTTGAGCTTGCCAGCCGTTGGCTTGCCTCCTTGGGCGAGGGTTAGCAAGTCCTGCAAAGCGCCCTGCTGCTGGCCGTACTGGCTGTCGTACACTATCTGCGCGATCTGGATGCGGTTCACCGCAATCCGGTTAGCCTTCGCAGCGTTGACGCATGCCATGATGCCGGGGTTGGCTAGTAGCTGCGCCTCGATGTTAGCTGCGGGGTCTAGCTTGAACCCTGTGGCTTTGGCTTTGGCTTTGCCTCTGCCGTACTTGCCCCCCTTGAGGTTTGCTGGGGCCAGCGTCACGAGCTTGGGCATTTTGGGAGCCAACATGGCCGCCATGTCGTTGCCCCCGCGCGCCGCGACAGCGCTCGCGATCCACGGGTTTGTGCCCATCGCTGCGCTGAACGCTGGCGTCGCAGGGGTGCTGGCGGGTGGTGCTGCGCTGAACGGGTTGCTGCTCATCGTTACTTCCTGCGTCGCGCCTTTGCTGCTGCTTTCTTCTGGCGGCGGGCTGCCACCTGCTGGCTGAGTGCTGCGCCATATGCTCCCTTGAGGCGCATGGCGTACTCCTTGCGTATCCGTGCAGCAGCAGCGTCGGCGTTGGGGGCGATCTCGCCGTACACGTCCTCGATCTCGGCCTTCTTCTCTACGAGTAGATCCCAGAGCTTCGTGTCCAGCGGCGTGTTCGACAGCATGTACGCGATGTAGACGTTCTTGAACGGGCTGGCAGACCGCGACTTGCGCCAGATGCGATCTTCTGCCTGGAGGTGCCTGGAGGGCATGTAGTCCAAATCATTCACGATAAGCACGTCAGACGCCGTGAGCGTCACGCCCTCGGACGCGGCGACCATCTGCCCGATGAACACGCTGATGCGGTGCGGAGGCCACTTCTTGCGGTTGGGGCCGAACACCGGGTCGCTCTTGGCGCGTGCCTTGTCCGCTGCCGACCACTCATCGTAGGGCACCTTGTCGAGCCACAGCAGCCAGTGGTTGCCCCACTTTTTGCGGACGTAGGCAAGGTCTGCCTTCTCTTTGATCGGGGAGCCTTGAAACAGCGCCACGGCTACCTGCTTGCCTTGCGTGGACACGCTGCCGCTGACCTCGACTGCCAGCAAGTGGTTGTCGATGGCTAGCTCCGTGAACTCACGCATCACGTCCACATAGGTCGTGAAGAGTACGACCTTGCCGTCGTCGTCCACGGCGCGCATCGCCAAGTCCCACGAGGCGGGCGCTTTCGCTTGGGCCAACTTGCGGCGCATGGTCTCGCGGTCTCCTGCTTTCCGCCCAGGGTCTGCTTGTAGATTGCGTGGCACATCGACGTGGATCATGCCCTCGCGGGTGCCCAGGGTGCCGATCTTCTTAGGCAACTGGTCAGCAATGGCTGTCTTGTCACGGATGAGCACTGCGCCGCTCATGGCGTTGCCTAGCTTACGCAGCACCTGACGGTCGAGCACGACAGCGTCGTCACCACCCTCGCCTAGGCGGTCGGGTGTGAACGACTCCATGAACCGCTTGATATTGCTGCCCAGCGGGTGGTTGATGAGCTTCAAGATGCCGAACGCGTCCCGTGGCCTGTTGCTGATGATGGTGCCCGACAACGCCCACAGGCGGTGTGTCTTGAGCTTCTCCACGAACTTGTGGCCCAGGGTCTCGGGCTTTTTGAGCCGGTGGGCCTCGTCCAGAATAACGCAGCCCCATGTGATGCCCATCAGATACTTGCGTAGTGGGGCATCGCCTGCGCGACTGGCAGCCCCTTGGTACGACGCGATGATGAACCGTGCCTTGGACCCTCGGCGGGAAGGCTCGCCGTCCACGAGCTTGCCTGCGAGCGTGCCGTAGGTCTTCTTGTTGTCGGGGTATCGTTTGCCTACTGCGAAGTTGGTGCCGATGGTGTCGTCGCCACCGACGCGGACGGAGTTGGTGACGATGACTGCGGGTGCTCCAGGCGCGAGCCACCGCACTTCTTTTTGCCAGTTGCCTACCACTGCGGCAGGGCATAGCACCAGTATCTGCTCGTTCGCCGGTACGGAGTTGTGCGCGGCGACGATGGCTTGCAGCGTCTTGCCTAGGCCCATGGAGTCAGCAAGCACTGCGCGGTCGCGGCTCATCAGGAACGATATGCCGTCCTTTTGGATCTCCATCTTTTTGCCGGTGTCGGGGTCGGTACCGACCATCAGCTTGACATCGGCGGGCATGGCGATGCCGCCATCCTTGTTGAAGCCCTTTGCGAACTTGCGCTTGGCGGTCTCTGCCTTTTTGTCGAGCGTTCGCATCTTCTTGTCTAGCTGTAGCTTCCACATGCCGCTGATCTCGACACGCGGCGCAAGCCTCTCCACGACGCTCGGCAGGTCGTCCAGGGGCACGCCCCAGTAGCCGTAGGCTCCACGGTACGGGGATAGCTCGGGCGGCGTCGGTTTGCCGAACTTGTCGGTCTCCGCGCGTGGTTTGAGCTTGGGCACATAGTGGTCGAGGATAGCTTCGATGAACGCACCCTCGGGGCCGTGGCGGTCAAAGTACAATCGGGCGATGCCCTCGGCGTCCTCGTTGCGTCCTTGTGCCTCGGGCAATTCGATGAAGACCATGGGAGTCTTCTTTTTACTCCCCTGGCGGATGCGTCGCTTGACCGCTGGTGGGGCCTTGTGGGTCTCGCGCTTCTCAGGTGGTGCACGCTTGGGCGTCAACTCTTGGATCTGCTCGATGAGGCTACCGCGCTCGCGGTCGAGCATTTTGAGGTGGGTGTCCGCGCGTTTGGCGGCTTCCATCTTCTTGTCGCGTTGGCCAGCGGTCAGGCCCTGCTGTGCTACCTCGCGGCGGATGCGGGCCTCGACGGCGCGCTCTTGGTTGTTGATCTCGACTTGGATCTCGGCAGCCGCGTTCTCTGCCGCCTGACGGGCTTCTGCGATGGCGCTGGACGGCTTGTCCCGCTTGGACACGGCGATCGAAAACCACGCCTCACGGTTGGGGTCGTAGTAGGCGTCTGCCTGCTCATCGTAGTAGTACGTCGCGCCCACCTTGAGTCCGCGTGCAGCGGAGGCTACCGCCTTGGTGACGCGCTTGGGGCCTTCCAGGCGGCTTAGGTCGGGGGCGCTCGATGTCGGCACCCAGGGGTTGCGCTGCTTGCGCTTCACGTCGTCGATGTGGATGCCGCCGCGTACAGGTCGCCGCCCGCGCCCATACTTGGGGACAGCCGCGCCCGTCATCTCGGTGTACAGCCTCTTGAGGATGGCCATCGCTGCGGGGGCTGGGCGCGTCCCCACCTTCTGCTTTTTGTTCAGTAGTGCCTTGTCGCTGGGAGACAGGGCGCGATACGCCCGTCCTAGCGCTGCGAACACTACTCGCGCCACGCGAGGCGGCGCGCGATATAGCGATGCACCAGATGGGACGTGGGTGATCGCTTCTGCGCGTTTTGGGTCTGCTTCCCCCTTGACCACCGTCGCCGATCGCTGGAACGGTCCCACGGGTTCACCGAACAGCACGATCTCGTGATCTTTGTCCAGTCCCGTAGGGATGCGCTTGCGCTTGGCAGGGTTGCGCCTCCCTGGCTTGCCGTCGTCGTACTCCGCATAGCCACCTTTGACGGACGGCTCGTGGTCGAGCAGGTCGTTCGCCTCCGTTTTGCTGGAGGTCTCAAAGCACGGGGTGCCGTTCTTGTTGCAGACGGTGTACTTGAACTGGGCGGCCATGGACGGCTCCTGCTTGCGGTTTTAATGCGCGGCGTGTTCGATGATCTGGCGGGCCTTGGCGGCTGCTGCTTCGCGGGTGTCGCGGACGCCGTGTGTGGCGCTACCTAGGAGGTGCACGGCTTTGCCTAGCTGCTGGGCAGCGTGCGCTGTTGGTGCGTGATACCCGTCGCACTGCGCGATGACTTCCACGACAGCCTTGGCGAGGTCAGGGGCTTTGAGCGCGGCCTTGATCGCTTTGCGTAGGTTGTTGCCCTTCAGCATTTTGGGCGCAGGCGGCGCAGGCGGCGGGGTCTTGGGAGCGCGTAGGGTGCCACTTGGTTTGGCGTGTTTCGGGACGGGCATGTGGTGCTCCTGCTAGGTGTTCTGTCTGCGCCAGAGCAGCACACCAACTACGGCTGCGGCGGCCCAGCCCCAAGTGTTGCTGTTGCGGGGCGTGAGCTTGTCTGCGAGATTATGCGCGATATGGTCGGCGGTGTCACCCCTAACGTGGATGCCGTCAGCCTGCGGGGGGAACGGCCCGAACGCTGTCCGCACATCGTAGTAGACGGCGTGGCTGCCTTGCACAACTGCTTTGAAGGCGGTGTTTTTGGCCTCGCGCTTGGTGGCGGTGCCGCTGTCGTACCAGTAGGTCGGGGTTTTGACCTTGCCACCGAACACCTTGCGCGCCAGCGGTAGGTTTGTGATGCGGGTGGCGGGTGGCGGGCCTATCCACACGACGCGCTTGGCAGGGCGTAGGTAGTCCAGCAGCGCAGAGGTGGGGCCTGTGTCTGGCGAAGGGTCGTTGCCTCCGCTGAAGACGTATATGGCGTCATAGCTAGCCGGGTCGATCTTGCTGCGCGCCTCTGTCAGTAGTTTGGCTGTGCTGCGACCGGGTTTGTGCAGATACTGAACGACGTGACCGCGCTGCTGAAGCAGCGCGCCCAGCGCCTTGCCGATGCTTTGGCTTTGGCTGTCGCCAAACACGAGCACGCGCATGGCTGCTATTGCCCCCTCTTGCCTAGGCCCTGTGCAAACATCAGCGGGATGGCGATAGGCCAAAACATGCCGCCCAGCAGTGCCCAGCCGATCGCCCAGCCAGTGCTGTTGGTGCGCTTGTAGCCGTGCCATGCGCCCAAGCCCGTGCCAGCCATAAAGCCCGCCCACTTGACGGCGTCAGGCACCAGTTGTTTATCACCGTCGTCGTCGCTGCCTGCGAGGCTACGGTGATAGCCAGCGGTGACCCCGGCGACGTGCGTGATGGCTGTGCTCGGGGGTCGCGGGGTGCCCGTCATCTGGGCTGTGTGGTGTGGTCCGTTCATCATGTGTCACGTCCTTTGGTAGCTTGATGTCGTACCCCGAAAGGTGATCGTGAACTTGGTGTTCTTCTTGACGAAACGGTCGGCCCACTTCTTGGCGGCGGCGACCGACGTGAAGGTTGCCGTGCGTGTGCCGGTCTTGAGCTTCACGGGGCGTGCTTTGGTCTTGGGCTTCATGTCAGTAGCCTCGTGTGTCGGGAGTCAGTGGAGTCCGCGTACTCCTTCGCTCCACGAAGTGTGGTGTGTGCTGTACCGTTCGCTTCCCCTGGGAAGTTCAACACCCAGTACGGGGTGCGGTAGTGGTACTTTTTGGTGATGGTCGCGCTGCCGCGTTTGTAGCGTGTGCGTCCCCCGCTGACCTCGCGCTTCCACTCACCTGTGAGCTTCTTGGTCACTGGAGCGCCTACGGTGATCGGGTCGCTACGCCCGCCAGGGTAGGTCTCGTAGGTCACTGTTGTAGTGGGGAACAGTTTGTGCAGTCGTTCTGCCAGCTTTCGGGCTTTGACCTTCGCTTCTTTTTTGGTTTTGATCGCTGTTGGGTTCTGGTAGTCGCTGCCTAAGCCGTTGACGTTGCGCTTGTACATGAGCACGTCGCGGACGTTTGTGGGGAACCCGCTGTCGCCTACATGCGCCTGCTGCACCCCGTAGTCGAAGGGGTTCCACGGGTACTCAGGGGCCGCCTGCCACCGCGCTAGGTTTTTGGCGGTGCCATACGTCACCTCCACCCAGAGGACGTACCCTTTGTTGTAGTCGTGGTCCATGACCGACACTTCGATGCTGTACACCATGTCAGTACCCTTCCTTAAAGCCTTTGCTTCGCTTTGCCCCTGTGATGGCGTGCGTGTACGGCGCGGCTGCGCTGCCTTTGCCGCCGCGTCCGTAGACGCTGCGTGCCACCGCTGGGCTGCCGTAGCGGTCAGCGATGTAGCGTAGCATGCCCACGGCTTCGTTGAGCGGGTTGCCGATGCCGTCGAGGCCATCAGGGTAGAACTTCATCACGTTGCTGGGGTACAGCTTACCCTTCTGCCACTTGGGCATGGCCAACAGTTGCCCTAGCCCGGTTGCGCTGCTGGATGTCGGAAAGCTGGCGTTTTTGCCGCTGGTGATGCGCGCCTGGGCTATCTGCTGGATGAGCGCCCACGCTGCTGGCCACATCGCCAGGGGGCCGTAGCCTTGCGCGGATGTCCGCATTGTGTAGTTGGGTTTGCCCACGTTGCCACCTGACTCGCGGCCTAGGATGTAGTGCAGCGCAGGGTCGTCGCCCCACGCCGTGGGTAGCCCTGCCTGCACCGCTGCCGTGCGGAATAGCTCGCGGGCCTTCGCGCTGCCCGGTGGGTAGACGCCGCCCCTTGTAGTGCTGCTGCTGCTGCTGCTGCTG
>TARA_R110002096_G_scaffold317854_1_pt1 | contig 10433 bp, 7 predicted proteins | sample TARA_R110002096 | Tara Oceans TARA_R110002096 (sample SAMEA4397295) | marine metagenome | biome: Polar Biome; feature: [DCM] deep chlorophyll maximum layer (ENVO:01000326); material: water (ENVO:00002006), including particulate matter (ENVO:01000060) such as... | depth 35 m
AAATTGATATTGGAGTGAATTTAAAATTGGTTTTTTGGGTTGAGTAGAGTTTTTTAAATAGTGAAAAGTATTAGTTTGTGGTTATAAAATCGTTTTTGGGCTTCCCTGAATAAAGACTATAAATCAATAAATTTGAATCTAGAGGAATTGGTAGACACGTTAGACTTAGGATCTAATGCAGCAATGTGTGGGAGTTCGAGTCTCCCCACCTGTACTTTTTAAATCGCGAATTTGCGGTGAAAAGCTTCTCAATTTGAGAAGCTTTTTTTGTTTAGGTACAACATTAGGTACAACATTTTGATGTTTTTCTTTTACTTAATAGCATTTGGTTTAGTTTAAACCCGTTTAGTGTTAAGTGTAAAAGTTTAATTACGTTTTTCTTAATAACACCATTTTTTTTAACCAAAACCGTCTCTTAGATTAACAAGCTACTCTATTATTGTTAGGAACTTATCTGTGCTTTTTCTAACTTTTTTTAAATCCACTAACCAATCCTTTTCAGCATCTCTGTACCCTATGGGTAGTAAAACAGTACTACGCAAACCTTTTTCTCTTAATCCTAAAATTTTAGCTACAGCATCTGCGGCAAAACCTTCCATAGGTGTAGTATCTACTTTTTCGTAAGTAGCTGCTACCATAGCTATTCCTAAAGCAATATAAGCTTGTTTTGCAGCATGATTAAAATTTACCTCGGCATCTTTTTGCGGATATGAGTTAAGTAATTGTTGTCTGTAGTTTTTCCAACCTTCGTTTTCAAACCCACGAATCTCGTTTGTTAAATCAAATATATAATTAATACGTTCTGTGGTATAGGTATCCCAAGCAGCGAAAACTAAAAGATGAGAACAGTCAGTGACAACAGATTGATTCCAGGCTACTGGTTTTATTTGTTTTTTGACAGCATTGTTTGTAATTACAATGATTTCAAAAGGCTATAAACCACTCGATGTAGGTGCTAAACGAGCAGCCTCTAATATTCTATCTATTTTATCTTGAGCTACTTTTTTTCCATTCATAGCTTTTGCAGCATAACGCCAATTCAATTTATCTAATAATTTCATTTTCTTTTACTTATTTTTTTAATTTAATTTATTAAAAGCAGTTCTTATTTAGGTCTGAAACAATTCAAACTTTATATTTTACAATATGATTTTTGGTTCTGTCGCATCTATTGAAAATCAGTTAAATATATAATAATGAAAACATTTTTTTCTTATCCGATATTTACGTTATTTTATTTCTGATAATATTAAAACAGGAATAGGACTATGGAAACTCACTTTTTTAATTACATTTTCTTCTGTAATTTTGTTAAAGAAGTTGTGTTTATGGTTAATTAGAGCTAAAAGTTCACTATCTGTATTTTGTATATGATTTTGAACCGTTTTGGTTTCAGAACCTTCCCAATCAAGATTATTAAAATCGAACTCAAAATCCTCTAAATATCCTTGTAACTCTAGTTGATTAATTAAGAGCTAGCTATCGATTAATTTTCGTAATGTTTGCTTAATTTAAAAAAAAACAGATATTTTATTTAATCCCTCTTATATCAGAAAAAAATAAAAACTTTACGAGTTTAATACTATTTTAATTAGGGTTTAATCAATATACCATTAAAAAAAATTATTTTTTTCTGATTCTATTCTATTGTTTTTTAGAGTAAGAACACATTGGTAATAGTGTTTTATCCCTTTCTAGCTTATTAATTTTTTCAAAATTCATGACATCTTTAATAAACTACAACGTTCTTGTTATCGTGTTTTTTTTTGTGTGCTATTAATAAGATTAATTCGGAATTAACCAGATATTAATAGTTAATTAATCAACAAACTAATCAATTGAATTTACATTTACAAAATAATTTTATTGATTGTTTTTCTGCTAGTTTTATTTAAAATAAGATTTAAATCTTATTTGTTTAAAATTAAGTTTTATAACTTTTATAATCAGACACATATTGTAATTTCAAAAAAGCACACTTAAATTTTTAGTAATGAAGAGATTAATAATCATTTTAACTAAAGTAATCTATATGTTTGGAAACGAATACACACAAACCGGCAGTTACTGGATAGAAAATCCTTCAAACACTTCTAGCGCTGAGTTATCAAATTAGTAATAACCTTATGAAAATTATTAAACTTTTAATTCTTAGCGTTTTTGTATCAACTGTTTCCTGTAAGTCGAAAATAGATAAAATAACTAAGAAAAAAACTCAAAAAATTGAAGTACATGGACATCGCGGAGAACGTGGAAATTTACCAGAGAATTCTATTGAAGCTTTTTTAGGAGCGCTTCATAAAGGTGTTGATGTTCTTGAATTAGATATTGTAATTTCTAAAGACCGCAAGGTAGTAGTGTCGCACGAACCGTTTATGTCTTCGGTATATATGTCGAAACCTTCTGGCAAACCTATAAATAAGGATGAAGAGAAAAACTTCAATTTATACCAAATGGATTATGATAGCATTAAAACCTTTGACGGCGGTTCAAGAGGGAATTATAAGTTTCCGCAACAGCAAAAGTTAAAGACGTATAAACCGCTTTTAAGTGAAGTTTTTAATGTAATTGAAACTGAAATTAAGAATAATAATTTAAAGCAGGTAAAGTATAATATAGAAATTAAATCGGTTGAAGATGTTTATGATGTGTATCAACCACAACCTGACGATTTTGTTAATTTAGTCATGCAGATTATAGTTGAAAAGAATATGGAACACAGAGTCAATATTCAGTCGTTCGATCCTACCATTCTTAATATCTTGCATAAAAAGTATCCCGAAATTGAAATAGCATATTTGGTTTCAAAAGGTAGTATTCAAAATAATTTAAAGCATCTTGATTTTAAACCTAATATTTACAGTCCGAATTTTAAATTAATCAGTAATCAACAATCGGTCGATTCTTTAAAAGCGATGGTCATAAAAGTGATTCCATGGATTGTTAACGAAGAAGCTGATATAAAACAACAAATGCAATTGCAAGTAGATGGGATTATTACCGATTACCCGGAACGTGTTATAATCCAATGTAAAAATATAATACAATAAAAATAATAATAGGAATCATTTTCAGTATTTGTATTTTGAATACCACGTGCTTAACATCAATATTGTTTGTGGCGGCATTGGGTATTGCTAACGCCTTGGTGTTGCCAGATATTTGGCCTTTAACCTTGCAAGGCTTAGGTAAGTTTACCAAAACGGCATCAGCTCTGCTAATTATGGCTATATCTGGTGGTGCTGTAATTCTACCTTTATACGGCAGAATAGTAGATGCTAATAAGCAAGAATTAGTGAGTCAAGGGTTGCAAGAAGCGGAAGCCATGGCAACGGCAGCAACAAGTAGCTATTGGATTTTAATCCCTTGTTATTTGATGATCTTTTTATTTGCTGTATGGGGATATAAATTCAAAAGTTGGACTAAAAATTAAAATAATCTCACAGTAATAAAAAATACATTATGTTAAAGAGTAATATAGATAAGGCAACAGGATTCGAAAAGCGCTTTGAGAATATAGGTACCATTGTTTACGAAAATTCAACTACAGCATCTAAATCTGTGGCGAAACAAATATCTGATCTTATAAGAGTAAAACAAGCTCAAAAACAACCGTGTATATTAGGATTAGCAACAGGTTCGTCACCAAAAGGTTTATATGCGGAGTTAGTAAGACTTCATAAAGAAGAAGGCTTAAATTTTAAAAACGTTGTGTCATTCAACTTGGATGAGTATTATCCTATGGAACCAGATTCTGTAAATAGTTATGTTCGATTTATGAAAGAACAATTGTTTAATCATATTGATATATTACCAGAAAACTATCATGTTCCTGACGGCCTATTATCAAAGGAGGATATCGCGGATTACTGTGATGCCTATGAAGCCAAAATAGAAGCCTTAGGAGGAATCGATTTACAAATATTAGGTATTGGAGGTAATGGGCATATAGGGTTCAATGAATCTGGTTCATTACAGAATTCAAAAACTAGATTAGTAGCGCTAGACCATATAACCAGAGTTGCCGCAAGCGGTGACTTTGGAGGTTTAGAAAACACACCAAGAACGGCTATTACTTTGGGTGTTAAAAAAATAATGGAGGCTAAAAGAGTTGTTCTTATGGCTTGGGGTGAAGGGAAGTCTAATATCATAAAAGCTTCAGCTGAAGGCGAGGTAACAAGCGCCGTTCCAGCTTCTTTTTTACAAGAACATAATAACGCCACCTTTATTTTAGATAAAGCAGCAGCATCAAAATTAACTAGAATAAATACACCATGGCTCGTTGAAAAAATTGATTGGACTGATCAGTTAATAAGAAAGGCAGTATTAAGTTTAGCACAACATTTAAAGAAACCCATTTTAATGTTAACCGATGCGGATTATATTGAAAATGGGATGAGTGATTTATTGGCTGATTCAGGTCCTGCTTACGATATCAATATCAAAATATTTAACAATCTACAAAGCACTATTACGGGTTGGCCAGGAGGTAAACCCAATGCTGATGATAGTAAACGACCTGAAAGAACAGAACCAGCAAAAAAAAGAGTGTTGATTTTTAGTCCACATCCAGATGATGATATCATTAGTATGGGTGGCACTTTTAAAAGGTTACAAGAGCAAGGGCACGAAGTGCATGTAGGGTATCAAACGTCTGGAAACATTGCGGTTTCTGATGATGAAGCTTTAAGATTTGCCAGTTTTGTATGCGATTACAATGATAAGTTTGGAATAAAAGGCGATGAAGCCGAAAAAATATACAAAAAAGCAATCACATTTCTTAAAAACAAAAAGGCAAGTGAGATTGATATACAAGAGGTAAGATATATTAAAGGCTTAATAAGAAAAGGAGAAGCAAAATCTACATGTTGTTTTATTGGTGTTCCAGAAAGCCAGATTCATTTTATGGAATTACCATTTTATGAAACAGGTGCAATAAAAAAGAATCCAGTTGGAACAAGGGATGTGAAGATAACTTCAGATCTAATCGAGAAAATAAAACCACATCAAATATATGCTGCGGGTGATTTACAAGATCCACATGGTACACATAACGTATGTTTAGATGTCATTTTTGAAGCTGTGAAACAATTAAAAACTAAAAAATTCATGAATGATTGCTGGGTTTGGCTTTACCGAGGTGCATGGCAAGAATGGGGCATTGATGAAATTGAGATGGCTGTACCTATGGGACCAGACCAAGTACTCGAAAAACGAAAAGGTATTTTCAAACATCAATCGCAAAAAGATGGTGTTGTGTTTCAAGGAACAGATAGTAGAGAATTTTGGCAACGTGCGGAAGATAGAAATAAAGAAACTGCAGATTTGTACGATCAATTAGGTATGTCTCGATATGCGGCTATGGAAGCTTTTGTAAGGTGGAAATATTAACATGTTATTTTAAAATAGAGCATGTTTGTTTGAGTTAGTTTTAATAAGGACTATTAAAGATAACAGAGTATTTTCTCATAATTAGTTCGCTCTAATTGTAGTCTTGTTACTCAAATAAACTGGTTGATATTTAATCAAAAATTAAAAATTAATCAGTAATGAGTTTTAATAACGATATACTATTTTCTGAACCCTATTATAAATGGGTTTTTATGGAAAATATAGAAAGTATAGACGTGTACAATAATTTTTCTAATTGGGTCTCAGGTGAATTCGATTTATAGCTTCAAGATGAAACTCCAAATTTAAAAATCTATTATCCGACTGAATGGTTTAGTATTACCAGTTTAAAGAATGAACCTATGAAAGATGTTCTTAAAATTGAAATTATAGGAAAATCAAAAATAACTATTTAAGAATTAATAAAGGAATTATATGAGTAATTATCACATAAAACATTTAGAAGAATATTACCAAGTTTATAGAAAATCGGTAAGAGAACCAGAAAGTTTTTGGGAAGAAATTGCTGAAGAACATTTTATGTGGCAAAAAAAATGGGACAATGTACTAAGCTGGGATTTCTCAAAACCAGAAGTAAAATGGTTTGAAGGCGCACAACTAAACATTACAGAAAACTGTATTGATAGGCATTTAGCAACACGAGGCGAAAAAACCGCCATTCTTTTTGAACCAAACGACCCAAAAGAAGCAGCAGAACATATTACATACAACCAATTGCACAAACGTGTTAATCAGTTTGCCAATGTGTTGAAAGACCAAGGCATCAAAAAAGGCGATCGGGTTTGTATCTATCTGCCTATGATTCCAGAATTAGCTATTTCAGTTTTGGCATGTGCTCGCATTGGTGCTATTCATTCCGTAGTATTCGCAGGATTTTCGGCAACAGCCTTATCGACGAGAATTAACGATTCCGATTGTAAAATGGTTGTTACTAGCGATGGCTCATATCGTGGTGCGAAAACTATAGATTTAAAAGGCATTGTAGATGAAGCTTTAGAAAGTTGTGATGGTATTGATACCGTTTTAGTCGCCAAGCGAATTAATACGGATATCAATATGAAATCGGGTCGTGACAAATGGTTGCAACCACTTTTAGATAATGCTTCAGAAGGGTGTAAAGCTGAGGTTATGGATGCTGAAGATCCATTATTCATATTATACACCTCAGGTTCTACAGGAAAACCAAAAGGCATGGTGCACACTACGGCTGGTTATATGGTGCATACGGCGTATACGTTTAAAAATGTATTTCAATATAAAGAAGATGATGTGTATTGGTGTACTGCCGATATTGGTTGGATAACAGGACACAGTTACATCGTTTACGGCCCATTAGCAAACGGTGCTACTACCGTTATGTTTGAAGGCGTACCAAGTTATCCAGATTTTGGTCGTTTTTGGGAGATTGTAGAAAAGCATAAAGTCAATCAGTTTTACACCGCTCCAACAGCAATTAGAGCTTTAGCAAAACAAGGTTTAGAGTTTGTTGAAAAATACGATTTATCATCTCTTAAAGTTTTAGGATCCGTAGGCGAACCTATTAACGAAGAAGCGTGGCACTGGTATAATGACAATATAGGAAAAAAGAAAAGCCCTATTGTAGATACCTGGTGGCAAACCGAAACAGGCGCTATTATGATTACACCAATTCCGTTTGTAACACCAACAAAACCAACATACGCCACATTACCATTTATTGGTATTCAACCAGCGTTAATGGACGAAAACGGAAAAGAATTAAAAGGCAATCAAGTCGATGGACGACTGTGTATAAAATTCCCTTGGCCAAGTATGGCAAGAACTATTTGGGGAAATCACCAGCGTTATAAAGACACCTATTTTTCAGCCTATGAAAATAAATATTTTACAGGTGATGGCGCATTGCGCGATGAAGTAGGGTATTACAGAATTACGGGTCGTGTAGATGATGTCATTATAGTTTCTGGACATAATTTAGGCACAGCACCTATTGAAGATGCAATTAACGAGCATCCTGCAGTATCAGAATCTGCTATTGTTGGTTTCCCTCATGATGTAAAAGGGAGTGCGCTTTATGGCTATGTTACCTTAAAAGATACTGGCGAATCTAGAGATCAAAATAACCTACGTAAAGAAATCAATCAAATTATCACCGAACATATTGGTCCTATAGCCAAGCTTGATAAAATTCAGTTTACTAGTGGATTACCAAAAACCCGAAGCGGAAAAATTATGAGACGTATTTTACGTAAAATAGCACATGAAGACACCAGTAATCTAGGAGATACTAGTACCCTATTGAACCCTGAAGTGGTGAAGGATATTATGGATAATGTTTTGTAGTATAACAGCGGATAAGGTAAATATATATTATATTTGATTTTTTTGTCTTTAATTTGCTAATAATGGACTAAATATAAAAACAAAAAATACTAACTAATAGGAAATCAATTGATAGAGTTTTGTTATAGCGGAGAAAGAGGATTCTCAGTTACTTTTAGTTTTGATTGTTGGGAAAATATCGAGAAAATATATAAAAAATTAAACTCAAATAAATGACAATCAAATAGTTGAGTTTTTTAAAATTGGAGTAAGAGACAACAACGAGAATTTCAGCTTTCTAATGTTAATAAGGTGTTTAAAAGGTTTCCTTTTCAGTGGTCACCGAATTGATCTCAATTTAACAAACTTTAAAATTTGGTTTTTAATTCAGAAATCAAAATACCTCAAATTGCTATAAAACTTAATTTAGATTTGCATAACAACAATATGGCTACTAAAATCTCTCAACTTTATATCTAATCTTATTTATAGTAAGTCTATAACAAAACATAAGCGTTTTTGTTTTAAGCTACAATTTCTATCTTAAAAAATACAGTAAACTACTAAGAATACCTCAATTAATTTAATTAATCAAAACTTAATTCATTATTAATCGATAATTAATCTTTAACTTAATTAGACACAAGTATATTTACTTCAGTAAGTTTCCAATAAAATCAGATTTTGGATTGGTTTAAAATAAGCTTGCTAATTAATTCATGAGAAGCATTTTAATTACAGTATATAGCAAGTCTAAGCATAAACAGTTAATAACCGAATTCAGAAAACTGACGGGTATTTTTGCAATAGTTTATTTGCTTTTTTTTAATGACTTTACTTTAAATGCGCAACAATATGCCAAACTTGTAAATCCAGAAATAGGGTCTCAAGGGAGTGGATTGGGCTGTGGATTTAATTATGTAGGTGCTACTTATCCTTTTGGAATGGTTCAGTTTACGCCAAGTTTTTTTTCACCACAAAAAGGTTTTGTGGTAAATCAACTTAGTGGTGCTGGTTGTCCTCACATGGGGAATTTTCCTGTACTTCCTATTTCGGGTAATCTAATACATTCACCAAAGAATATGGAGGGTTTTAAAAAATATAAAGCTATAAACCAAGCTCATGCTGGGTTTTTATCTGTTGATATGGCAGACCATACTACTGCTAAATTGACTGCAAATAAGCGGGCAGGAATTGCCAATTTTAAGTTTGACAAATTTGCTAAAACAGGAACTGTTATAATTGGTGCCGGCATTAGTTCAACTAGTATAAACAATGCCATGGTAAAGATAACATCTAATAAAACCTGTGAAGGTTTTGCTGAGGGCGGCGATTTTTGTGGCACTTCTACAAAATACAGAGTGTATTTTGTAGCCGAATTTGATAGACCAGCCAATACTAAAGGGACCTGGATTAAAGATGCATTATTAGCAGATGCAAATCATGCATACGGAAAAGATTCTGGTGCATATTTCACATTTGATACTAACGAAAATAGTGAAGTGAATTATCGCATTGCAATTTCATATGTTTCAATAGCAAATGCAAAAGAGAACTTAAAAGCTAATATATTTGAAGGTGGTTTTGAAACCTATCAAGCAAATGCAGAAAAAGCTTGGGATTCAAGTTTATCAAAAATTGCTATTGAAACATCTAATGAAGATCGCGCTATACAATTTTATACGCATTTATATCATTCTCTAATTCATCCCAATATAGTTAGTGATGAAAATGGTGACTATATGGGGTCTGATTTTAAAGTTCACAAAACTAAAGGTAAAGCACAATACAGTTCATTTAGTGTTTGGGATACCTATCGTACACAAGCACAACTAATTGCAATGTTATATCCCAATGAAAGCAGTGATATGATGCAATCCTTGGTCGATTTTGCTGAACAAAGTGGCGGTTATGGCCGTTGGATTTTAGCTAATATTGAAACTGGTATCATGCAAGGTGATCCTACACCAATTCTAATTGCAAATTCGTATGTTTTTGGAGCTACTAATTTCGATGTAAAGAAGGCATATAAGCATATGAAACGAGGAGCTACCATTCCTTTATTGCGTTCACAAGATCAAGAAATTCGTCCGCATTTAACCGAGTATTTAAGAGACGGACACACTTTTGCATCTATGATGTTGGAATACACATCGGCAGATTTTGCCATTGGACAATTTGCACTTCAAGGTTTAAATAATAAAGAGGATGCTGAGTATTTTATTAACCGTTCTCAAAATTGGAAAAATATTTACAACCCAAAAAATAAATGGTTGAACTCTAAATATCCTAATGGGAAATGGAAAGATATAAAAGATGATTGGCGTGAGGCTACTCACAAAAATTACTTTTGGATGGTACCCTATAATTTAAAAGGATTGATTGATACTATCGGCGGATCTAAAGTTGCCGTAAAACGATTGGATACTTTGTTTGAGCGTTTAGATGCAACGTATGAAGACGATTGGTTTGCAGCAGGGAATGAACCCGATTTTCAAGTGCCTTGGATTTATAACTGGACTAATTCACCTTATAAAACATCAGAAGTTGTTCATAGAATATTTGATGAAATGTACACAGGTAAACCAACAGGTTTGCCGGGGAACGATGATTTAGGAACTATGGGTGCTTGGTATGTATATGCTTCTATAGGGCTTTACCCTTCAATTCCCGGAGTGGCAGGTTTTTCTATTAACGCACCTCAATTTGAAAAAGTAATA
>TARA_R110002096_G_scaffold318039_2_pt1 | contig 10428 bp, 9 predicted proteins | sample TARA_R110002096 | Tara Oceans TARA_R110002096 (sample SAMEA4397295) | marine metagenome | biome: Polar Biome; feature: [DCM] deep chlorophyll maximum layer (ENVO:01000326); material: water (ENVO:00002006), including particulate matter (ENVO:01000060) such as... | depth 35 m
TTTCTTCACAATATAATCCAATTAAAGTCAGAAAAATAATATCATGATAAATTATTTTCTTCAAAGAAAACATAAGCTTACCTGAACCATATCGAACCAAACCTAACTATACAGAACCAAACCAAACATTCGATTAATTGGCTGAACACCCGAATATTATCAGTAATCTACGTTGGATGGATAGAATCACTTCTCTGAACTGAGCTGCTAACAGCGCGGGGCAACAATAGGGCAACAAACTCGACAGAATTAAACCGAACGGAACCAAACCAAACCGAACGGTAATTATCTGCTAACGTCATATTTAGAAAAGATAAACTGTACCAAACCGAACCAAACCATACATTTCCAAACGATAATCGGACTCGTTGAAAATCCGCGTGTCGGTGGTTCAAATCCGCCCCCGGGCACCACTTATTTCCCCTATAAATCATATAGTTATAAGAATTATTCTGTTCTAAAAAATTTCACGATTTTTGCCCGGGGCAACACTGGGGCAACAAAACGCATTTTTATGGCAGTGTTTAGCAACAGCTTTCAATCAATTTACATATTTTTCGAAGTGATCTTCTTAAACTCTTTTATCGCAGCCATGGCCGTCCCATCTTAATCGTCATAATCTCTGATCGTTCTGATGGCTGTGAATAACAATATTTGAGGTAAGTGTCGTACCGCCCCTGAGCGAATTTGCTTAACTGTCACAAGGAGGGGCTATTAAAAACAAATCACTTCACCATCGGTTTTTCAGATAGCTTTGATTTCTTAAATGCCGAGCCTCGTGATAAAGTGACTGATGGATTCTCCACCAACAGCATGATTATTAATAGAATAAATAGTATGATATCAATTAGATAATACACAAAGCGTATTATTTCTTGACATAATACGTTTCGCGTATTATATTAAATTCATGATTAAAAGCTTTAAATGCAGAGAAACAAAGAAATTTTTTGTAGAAGGGAAGTCTCGGAAGTTTATAAACATTAAGAATGTTGCTTTGCGAAAGCTCGATATGATCGAAGCGGCTGTAATATTAAATGATTTAAAATCACCGCCAGGAAATATGTTAGAATCTCTAAAGCGGGATAGGGTTGGTCAACATAGCATTAGAATAAACGAACAATACCGCATCTGTTTTATTTGGAATGAAGGTGCGGAAGAAGTGGAAATAGTAGATTATCATTAATTACCAAGGAGGGTAAAAATGACACGTATAACAACACATCCAGGCATCATTCTATTTGAGGAATTCTTAAAACCTCTTAAAATGAGCGCTCGTGGTTTATCAAAAATCATCGATGTTCCGGCGAACCGCTTGACTGAGATCATCCGCGGCAAACGCTCTCTGACTGCGCCGACCGCACTACGCCTTGGTAAAGCCTTCGGAACAACGCCAGGTTTTTGGATGAACCTTCAAATAAATCACGATTTATCCAAAGTAGCTATGAAAGAAGCCAAAAATCTAAAAAAAATAAAAATGATTGAAATGGCCGCGGCCTAAAAATAACGCTATTTGGCGGAATTCGTGATCTGCTTCCATTTTGAGAATTCGAAACATAGCGTACAAAATGTAGCCTATTGTTTATGATGAGTTTTATAGGATATCCATTTTGAATTAATGCAATGTATTAAAGCGAAATTCTAATGTTAATTGAGCCTTTGCGAAAAATGAATGATAATGGAGTGCTATACACGCGCAGCGCTTTGATTACAGATTTCATAGAAAAAGCAAGCAAGTGGTCTTTTGATGAAATAATAGAGTTTGCAAAAAACAAAGACAACCGAAGCCCAGGCTATATTCCATCTGAAGTTTTGATTTATTTTTTGAGACAAACCAAAACTGATAATTCTGACGATCGGTTTCTTGACCTCTTTAACATAGTACAAGAACGGGTAAGAGGGGCTTGTCCACGTGCATTTTCAAAACTAGGGGATAAGGAATTAGAAGATACAAGACTTGCAGAAATTAGAGACTTGATATTGGATCACGTTACTGAACTCATATTTACCGACCGATCGCAATACAATGATAAGCTTGACTATTATGAAGTGCGATTTAACCGGGCTGTTAAAATGCTTCGCATAGACAAATTCAGAAGCGTTAGGCGTAGGGAAGAATTTAAAGAACCACTCGAATACTCAGATGGATCAGGTGAATTTTCTGCTGAAGTTGAAGAAGCGGTTGAGAAACTTAAAAGCGCCCGCTGGAGCAAAGAAGAGGATTTGACTTACCGGATTAATGTCCGCCGAGCGATTAATGCATTACCCGATAACGAGAGAGAAGTAATTGACATGCTATTAGCTGACATACCGATTGAAACAAAGAATGAAGAAGAAACTTCGATCTCCAAACTACTAAATTGTTCTGAGAAGACCGTCAGGAACCGTAGAGATCGAGCGATCGAAAAGATTAGAACTGCATTGAACGAGGAGAATGTAGATGGCTTGTAGAGAGGACGTCCTTGGTGATTTTGCGATGGAAGAAGAGATTAGTGCTCAAATTTTAATAAGCTATTTAGAGCGTTATCCAATCTATACAGAAGATCTCTTAGCTTTGTTCAATGAGCTTACACTAACGGACCTTGAACTTGAGCAAGAACCGCTTGAACAAGAGATCGGTCAGTCTGATGCAGAGCTAACGCGCTTGCAACGAGTAGAAACCGCTCTTTATGGCCAAGGCGCTCGCGAGTTGTCGAAGCAGTTGTCGCTGCCCAGAACGTTTCTCATGGGTTTACAAGCAAATATGATTCATCTCGGAACCTTACCTGCAGCCTTTCTTAAAAATCTTGCTGACGCGATCGATGTGAGAATGCACGACGTTGTGAATGCGATGCAACGCGGAGATGATCAATCTTATGCATTTAAATCTGACGGCAAGCCAAAAATTGATAAAGCTATTCCATTTGAGTCCTACGTAGAGAATGCCAAACTGACCGAGACCGAGAAAAATGCATTGAAAAGATTGATTATTAGTGATGGATCAGATTGAATTTATTAGACATCGCGCTGCGCAGTTACATGATGCAGCAGTAGAAAATAAAGGTGACCCTACCGATCCTTATCAATTTGCCCTTTCGGAAGCAAAAAAAAGAGATATTGAAGTAACAAAACTTCCAGCTGGCCACCAAATGTTGTGTGGGGGAAAAGCTTTGTATCAAAAGGGCGCTGGTGTAATTCTTCACGAGGATACTGAGGATGCCTTTTTAAACGCATTTTTGCTAGCCCACGAATTAGGGCACGCAGAATTTGGCGGTCATGTTGATCTTACTCCGACAATGAATGTTGATCCGGCGCGCTCTTCAGATCCTGCTTCAATAGGTTCTGAGCGCGTTGTCGACTATAGTTCTCGAGCGCGAGAAGAGATCCAAATGGATCTATTTGCCAGAGAATTCTTATTGCCGCGCGAACTTGCAAGAATATGGCATATGAAGCACGATCTGAATGCTAAAGCAATTTCTGAAAAGCTTGGTGCTCCTTATAACATGGTTGCAGTACAATTATTCGATGCGCTACTTTTGCCTAAAGTAGAGTTTACCAAGAACACTAACTTTCAGTCCAAACCGCTAAATGCTGAGCAGCAAAAAGCAGCGAGACATCAAGGGGCCGCTCTTCTATTGAAGGCGGGGCCGGGTACTGGAAAAACACAAACCCTAGTTGGTCGTCTAAAAGTTCTAAAAGATATTGAAACTAACGCAAAGTCCATCTTGCTACTTACGTTTTCGAACAAAGCTGCTAGCGAAATGACTGAGCGCGCGCTTCAAATATGGCCTGAAGCGGCAGGTGCAACCTGGATTGGAACACTACATTCTTTTGGCCAAGATATTCTTAAGCGGTTCCACGATAGAATTGGACTACCCGAAAAGTTTAGACTCATTGATGCAACAGAAGCTATAGAATTTTTGGGGGCTGAATTTCCAAGCCTTCAGTTAAACCACTTTAACGACCTATGGGATCCAACAGACAATCTAAGAAAAATCCTGTCAGCAATTTCCAGAGCTAAAGATGAAGTGGTTGATAACGATAATTACCGCAAATTAGCCGAAGATATGAAGGCTGCTGCAACGGATATAGATGAGATTATTGAGGCGGAAAAATGCCTTGAGATTTCTCGTGCTTACGATTTATACGAGAAAATCAAGAAAGATAGGGGACTGGTTGATTTTGGTGATCTCGTTGCGCTGCCAACGATTTTGGTTGAGAACGATAAAGAGGTTCGAAATCAATTACAGGATCTATACCAGCATATTCTTGTTGATGAGTATCAGGATGTCAATCGCGCCAGTGTCCGATTGCTACGCGCTTTAAAACCACATGGTCAAAACCTATGGGCTGTTGGTGATGAAAAGCAATCTATATATCGGTTTCGCGGAGCATCTTCTTATAATATTGACAGATTTGAGACAGATGACTTTCCAGGAGGGGTTTCTCTTCAACTAAGCACTAATTACCGTTCGTCCCAAGAAATATGCGACACTTTCATGGGGTTTGCGAACAAGAAAATGCTAGAGAATAAACCTCGGTTTAAAGCTAACTCTCACATAGGCAATACTGGAGATCAGCCTATTTTTGTTAGCGCTGGAACAAAGGAAGATGAAATTGATGAAATAGCGTCACGAATAAAAAATGAATGTGACAACAATACTTCTTATCGCGATCAAGCGGTGCTGTGCAAGGGAAATGCTCGACTTGCAGAAATTGCCCTCGGGTTGGAGAAGAGGGGAATCCCAGTGTTGTTCTTAGGACCGCTGTTTGACCGAACAGAAATTAAACAGGCAATGTCATTATTATCTCTTGTTACGGACCCTCGTATAATGGGACTGACTTGTGTGGCAACGATGGCACCGTTTGAAATACCGCTTCAAGATGTCGCACTATGTATGGACGAAATGCGCAATCATGATCAACCAGAAGCACTGGAATGGCGCGTAATTCTGCCTAAACTACAAAATTTAAGCGAGACAGGAAAAAAAGGTATTAAAGCCCTCAGTGACGCTTTTTCTGGAATTAAAGTCACATCAAGCGCTTGGCAAGTCATTTCACAAATATACCTCAACGAAACGAATTTGGCGGCTACGGCGTCCGAGGACGCCTTGTCAGGAAATGCAAACCCGGCCCTTGCGTTATGGCAGCTACAAAACTTTTTGAGATCCGCTTTGCCAGAAAAATCAGGTTATCCAATCAAAGATCTATTGGAACATGTTCGACGGCTTGTAATATTATCAGACGAAAGAGATTTAAGAGATTTACCATTGGCAGCGCGCAGCCTTGACGCTGTTCGTCTTATGACAATTCATGGCAGCAAAGGCCTTGAATTTAAGGTTCTTCATTTGCCAAGTTTGACCAAAGGCTCCATTCCGCGTTCGGCTAGACAAAGTCAGGCTACTTTACCGCCAGACGGAATGATCGAGGGCGCACCCTTCAAAGGTGTCGAGGCCATTAGGGCCGGTCACGATGAAGAGCAGAAATGTTTGTTCTTTGTCGCCTTATCAAGGGCGGAGAAAAAATTAGCTCTGTATGCTCCTAGTAGGCGTGCTGATGGAAAAAATCAGGGCTGGTCGCCTTTTGTTGATGAAATTGATAAGTATGTAAAGAAGGGGGCTTTGTTATCAAAAACATATGATGTTAATCCCTTGAATGATGGAATAGAGCTAAGCCAAGACGGACCTTGCCGAATTACCCCCTCACAACTGGCAACACATGAAAAATGTCCAAGAAGGTTTTTCTATGCACACGTCCTACAATTAGGAGGACGGCGGGTCGAAACAGCACCAATGAAAATGTACAATGTAGTTCAAGCTGTCGTGGATGGACTTACTTTGAAGCCCGACGCAGAATTAAATACAGATCAAATGGATACACTCTTGCATGCCGCATGGGAGGAGCACGGGCCAATGGACGATGGTCATGCTGAACAATACAAAACAGCTGCCACTAAACTTGTAGACTTTTTTACGAATCTTCGAAAAGGCGAAAAGCGCAAAGTCGCTTCATCATCAGTGCTTACTTTTGATCGAATTGAGGTCATAGTCACGGCTAATGAAGAAGTTTCTGCAGGGCCTTCCGTTACACTAAGGCGCATACGAACAGGCAGAAAAACAAGTATAGCAACAACTTCACTTGAAGCGGCGACATTTCAATTGGCCGCCCAAACAAAAGGGGAAGCTGAACTAGTTTTCTTGACTGGTGGGGTTCGTCATCGACTTAATATGAGTGAGCGACAATTGAATACTAGGCGCGGCAAAATAGAAGCAGCGTCAAAATCAATTGCTGAAGGCCAATTCCCCCCTGTGCGCAACGACAGATGCTCACGTTGCCCATATTTTTTTATATGCGGGCCAATGCCGATCGGCGTTCTTGAAAAAAATATTGGCGCAGACTTACCGGTTATTGTTTTCTCTGACGATTAACCTATTGCAAGCGGGAATAAAATGTTCTCGCTATAGAATAGGAATATTTACATGAAGAAAACTAAAAATAAATCTGGGTATAAAGTCTTTATCGGAGACGAAGAACTCAATTTTCAATCTAAAACCTTTAACGATCCTCTCGTGCTTGGTCGACAAATCATTGAAGCTGTTGAAGCAAGACCAGTTGAGGAACACGCCGCAGTCGCGATACTTCAAAATGGTGATTTTGAGGACATCCGTCTGGATGAACAACATGACCTGAGCAAACGTGGGGTCGAAAAATTTCTGGTGTTCAGATCAGATCGCAGTTTTAAGTTTAAAATTGATGATAAAGACCTGGAATGGCCTCGTGCTTGCATCAGTGGCTTTGTTTTAAAAAAATTAGCAAATTTAGATACTGGCTTTACTCTTTGGCTCGAGGTGAAAGGAGGACGAGATCAGAAAATTTCTGATATCGACCTTGTAAGTCTTGACGGCCGGGGCGTAGAACATTTTTTCTCCTTAAAAGAGAAACAAATCTGCATTTTTGTGAATTCTCGACGAAAGTCTGTTGAGCCGGGCGTGATTACTTTTGAAGAAATAGTAAAGATTGCATTTCCTAATACAAATCCAGGACCAAACATATGTAACACGATTGGTTTTACACACGGACCGTCGGAAAACCCTACAGGTGCGCTGGAGGCTGGTGAATCAACAAAGTTAACGAAAGGAATGCGTTTCCATGTCACAGAAACAGACAAATCTTAGAAAAGATATAGCTCGCCTGATTGAGGAAGGATATGAAGTCTACATCGCACATAATCATCTGATTATGCGCGGTGTACCTTACGTAGATTCAACAGGAAAAATAAAGTTTGGTACATTGGTTTCAACCTTATCTGGTTCTAGAACAGAGGTGGAAAAGCCAGATACGCATGTCGTAATGTTTGCGGGTGAATATCCCTGCGACAAAAACGGCGCGCCGCTGGAAAAGATAAGAAATACTACTAAACAATGTGCCATAGACGAAGATTTAACAACCAATCATCAATTCTCTAGTAAACCGAAGTCTGGCTATATAGATTATTATGATAAAATGTCGACCTACGCGGCCATTATTAGCAGTCCTGCCATTGCGATCGATAGCAATGTTACCCCATGTACGTTTCGCGTGATCGAAACAGCAGACGATTCAACTTTTGAATATTTCGACAATGCTTCAGCGCGTGCTGGAATTTCCGCTATATCGGCGAAATTGCGGGCGAAATCAATCACCATAATAGGTTTGGGTGGTACAGGTTCATATGTTTTAGATTTCGTCGCGAAAACGCCTGTTGAAAAAATTCAATTGATTGATGGTGATGTTTTTAAGCAACATAACAGCTTTCGAGCTCCGGGAGCCGCATCAATTGATGTGCTTAGATCACATCCCTTTAAAGTGGATTATCTGGCAAGCATCTATGGACGCATGCACAAAGGAATCGTCACGCACAGCTGTTACATCACACAGGACAATCTCGAGCTCTTACAGGGCCAGGACATGGTCTTCCTGTGCATTGATGCTAAATCTATAAAAGCCTCAATTATTGAGACTTTAGAAGAGCAAGGAATACCATTTATTGATGTTGGTATGGGGGTTGAAGTTGTAAACGACGGTTTAACAGCGTTGTTACGCACCACCACTAGCACAAGCGGACACCGTAGCCATGTTCACGATAAAAATAGAGTTCCTATGACCGATACAGAAGGCGACAACGTGTACGCTCAAAATATTCAAATTAGTGAGCTAAACGCGATGAATGCATGTTTGGCAGTCATTCGCTGGAAAAAAATGTGCGGTTTCTACAGGGACTTGGAAGGTGAATTCTACAGTCTTTACGCCTTGGAAAGTAATCAGATTATTAATGAGGATGACCAATGAGGAAAATAACTAGCTTCAAGCATCACTTTGTGGAAAATATACCAGATAATCTGAAACGTGGCGTACTCTACATATCAATTGATTTTTCAACAATGATCCATTTATGTGCTTGTGGGTGTGATCATGAGGTTGTTACGCCTCTTTCTCCGTTAGACTGGAAGTTTCTGTTTGACGGTGAAACCGTATCTGTAACGCCATCCATCGGTAGTTGGTCTCTTCCTTGTCGTTCACACTATAACATCAGAACTGGGGCTGTCATTTGGGCAGCAGGTTGGTCAGATGAAATGATAGCAGAGGGAAGAAAAATAGACTTGCTTAAAAAGCGTGGGCGCTATGGCAGTGTTTCCAAATCAAAAGTTGCGGCGCATGAAACAGTGAAATCGTCAGCGGAAGTAAGTACATTTCGACGCGTGTTTTTGTGGTTTAAAGGCAATTGATAATGAGGGTCTCGGATTTAAATATTTATAGTAGTTCATTTTAGCCCCTCGTCTCGTGAGGGATACAGGATAAACTGTACCGATGACCGAAATAGCATTAGTGACCCGGAAAACTGGGGGTGTCGACATTGAGGGGGGATACTGTTTAACCAATGTCCGCTCCTTTAATCGGGCGTTTATGTCAAGTTGTTTTTAACATAATGTATTCTCTTAGTTTGTCTCTGATGTGGGTCACGCTCCTTTACGCAGTCATTTGTATATTCATACATGCTGCACGCATTTGTCAGACAGTATGGAGAACCTTCGCTTTGGGACGCGCTTATAAGCACAGCAGACATTTACGGCTTCATCCAGACATCGTCCACATAAGGGACTTATTTCATTATGGTTTATGGTTATTGAGCTATTTTGTTGGCTCAACGGCCCCAAAATGGAAATCTGTGCCGTTTATCCACATTTTATGAAGGATAACGGCAAGTTTACGGGCCACAGCGGTAACAGCACGCCTATGGCCTTTTGTTTTTGAAAGTTTCAATCCCCAAACCCGCAATGATGACCATTCGGATGATCGGATCACAAGAGAATGTGCCGCAATATATAAGGCGGCCCTCACATCGGGATCTCCAGCCTTTGATATCCGGCCATTATTGTCTTTCTCACCGGACTGGAACCGTCTTGGTGTTAAACCAAAATGGGCGGCAACTGTTCTTGAACTTTTAAACCTTGTAGGATCATCAACAGCGGCTTTGAAGGTAAGTGCCGTAATAGCACCAACACCAGGTACTGACATCAATCGCTGACATATGGGGTCTTTTCGTGTTTCTCCCTTGGCTTGGTTGTCCAGTTTCAGATACGTTTTATACAGAACCAAACGGGCATCAAGCAGAGGAATAAGCGCAGCAGCCAGTGCGGGATGACCTTCTACAACGTCCCTCACTGTTTGGTCGAATATACCATGTTTCAAAGTGCCGGGTAATTTAAGGCCAATTAACCGAATTAAACCACGCAGTTCATTTTCAAGATCAACACACTTTCTAAGAACAGCCTTTCGACTGGTCAGCAAGGCACGAATAAGATGGCTATCAAAACTTTTAACATGAACACGGCTATACCATCCCGTGCGCAGAATTTGTGCAATACCCCGGGCATCATTCTTATCGGTTTTATTGCGCATCGCACTAAGTGCCGCACTGACCTGTCGTGCCTCCAAACAGATAACTTCAAAATCGGCCGCTTGAAAACCATACGTCAGATATTGTGTTAACGTCCCCGCTTCAAAACCAACGCTATCAATATCCGGGTGGAACCTCCTGATACAATCAATAATATCATCAACTTCTGATAAGGCTGTTCCTTCAAAACAAATATTGCCCTTCTCATCGATGATACAAATGGAAACAGAACGTAATGAAACATCAAGTGCTGTGTAATAGTGCATGGTAATCTCTCCTCAGTTGAAAAATAAACAGCTTAACATCTTTATAAGCCCGATTACTCATGCTTTGGGTCAGAAGCAGTGATTCATTTTTGTCAAAACATCTTCTAATACAGGGTATTTGTTGCCCTATTGGTACCCAGAACTTATCACTCAAAAACAATAAGTTGTAGTTTCAATCACTTAACAGTTGCGACACGCGGTTTATTAGACCGTATGTCTAAGTATGTGCCTTAATTGACTATTTTC
>TARA_R110002096_G_scaffold104771_11_pt1 | contig 10422 bp, 8 predicted proteins | sample TARA_R110002096 | Tara Oceans TARA_R110002096 (sample SAMEA4397295) | marine metagenome | biome: Polar Biome; feature: [DCM] deep chlorophyll maximum layer (ENVO:01000326); material: water (ENVO:00002006), including particulate matter (ENVO:01000060) such as... | depth 35 m
CGAAGTGGAGCCTCAGGTTCCGGTGAAGAACGGCGATGGCGTGGTGTTTGATACCGGAGGCAACACGGACAAGGAGCAGGGTGGCCGAATTTATGGCGTCCATGGCAAGCGGCTCAGTTTCCAGCGGGAGAAGATTCGGTTTCAGGATCTGAAAGAGGGTGACCGGATTTGGAAAACGGATGATCCGGCCCTGAACGCGGAACTGCAGAAGTCGTGGAACGAATCGCGGCTCAAGCCTCAAAAGCAGATGTTGACCTGGGCGGTGGCTGGGCGGGCCGGGGATCCCTTGATCCTCACCGACTCAGGAACGGGAGCGAAGGTTGCTTCCTCGATTCCGCTGCAGGTCGCGGAACAACGGCCGCTGGCGGCCGAGTTTCTCCAGAAGCAGTTTGGCCGGCTCGGCAACACGGCTTACCAATTGGAGTCGCTGGATGTCGATCTGGAAGGCGAGGTGATGCTCCCGGTGAGCGAGCTGAACCGGATGCGGCGGGCGATGGTCGAGAAACTGGAGCAGGAGCCTGACGCGGCCAAACCGGCTCGTGTTTCGACGAACGTTTCCGTTGCGGAGTTGCTTCCCAAGCTTCCTGAGAACGACCGGGGTGCCGAACCGGTTCTTTATGTGTTGTGCCGCAATCAGGAGCAGGTTGATGCGGCGCTTTCCGCCAAGGTGGAACGCATCTACGCCGACTTCGAGGATGTTCGGCGTTATCGCGACGTCGTGCGATCGGTTCGCGAGAGCGGTGTGAACTCGCGCATTTATCTGGCGACACCGCGCATCCAAAAAGCGGGCGAATCCGGCTTGTTCCGAGTCGTTGAAAAAGCGAAGCCGGACGGCGTTCTGGTTCGCAACCTGGGCGGAGTGCAGCACTTTCGCGAGCACGGCGAACTCGAGATGATCGGTGATTTTTCGCTCAACGTGGCCAACCCGATCAGCGCGGAATTTTTCCGGGGCCAGGGCTGTCGGAACCTGACGATTTCCTACGATCTCAACATTGGCCAGGTGCTTGATCTCCTGGCGAAAGCGCCACCGGCCTGGTTCGAGATCACGCTGCATCAACACATGCCGATGTTTCACATGGAGCACTGCGTGTTTTGCTCGTTCATCTCCGAAGGGACGGACGTCACCAATTGCGGGCGTCCCTGCGATACCCACGAAGTCGAGTTACGCGATCGCGTTGGTCAGCGCCATATTCTGAGCGCGGACGTGGGTTGCCGCAATACGCTCTACAATGGCCGGGCGCAAAGCGGCGCCCGATTCTTTGGGAACCTGCTCGATTCCGGGTTGAGACAGTATCGCGTGGAGTTGCTCAAGGAGAATCGCGAGGAGGCGGCCGCGACGATCACGGCCTATCAGGATCTCCTGAGAGGGAGTGAGGGCGGGACCCAACTCTGGGAACGCCTCCAAGTGGAGTCGAAGCTGGGAGTGGTCGAGGGAACGTTGGCCTGAGCTGGTTGCGGTTAGGCGGCGCCACCGCGTTTCTTCTTTTTCGGAGCGTCCGTCACCCTTGCCTCCAGCAGTCCGCGATGAGCCTCGCCACCGATTTGATCCAGCACCCGCTGGTAGATTTTGCCCATTTGCTCGGCTTCTTCTTCCGTGAGGTATTGAACGAAATTTTGTTCGATCAAGGGGCGGTAGGTTTTCCAGGCTTGATTGAGGGCCCGGCGGCCGGCTGCGCTCAGGCTGACCTGGAAGACTCTTCCATCGCTGCGGCTCTGCTTGCGCAATAGCAGGCCGCGTTCGGCCAGGCGGGCGGCGCGGCGGGACATTCCGCTTTTGCTGAGAAGCACCGCATCCGCCAGTTCCCCCATGGTCATGGTCTCATTCGTGGCCTCGTTGACGGTGAGAAGCACGTCGTAATCGCCGAAGGAGATGCAGCCCTCGGCCTGTAATCCTTCGTCAATCTTTTGGCAGGTCAAAGCATGGACGGTGAGGAACAGTCGCCATGCCACTTGCTGCGGCAGTTTGTCCGGAAAATTGGATGCTGGAGGATTCATGAAGATGGGACAAGAACCCCGATCGGGGCTGTCTGCAAGTGCTGAGCAAATAGTTGCACATGCAAATAAATGTCTGGGTTGGCATTGAAGATGCTCGATGGTTGAGGCGACTAGCAAGTCTTTTCCAATGTCCACGCCTTTTGCCAACTCTTCACCACTCACGCGTCATCGTGTGATTCTGTAATGATTGATTTCGGAAGTTCCATCAACAGCGGATCTCGTCTCGGGTTAGGCGTAGCTGCGTGGGTCTGCTTTCTGGGAGGTTGGTACCTCCTGGCCACGTCCGGTTTGGCCAATGCCGCTCTCCTTCCGGATCCGCTTCAAGTGGGACGAGCGTGGTGCGAACTCTTTGCGGAGCGGGGGTTCCTTCATGACGTTGCACAGAGTGTAAAGCGGATCTTCCTGAGTTTTGGAATCGCGCTGTTGATCGCTCTTCCCCTTGGAATGTTGATGGGGGCGTTTGTCCCGGTGGAAGCATTCTTGAATGCTCTCGTTTCTCCTTTTCGATATCTTCCGGCTCCGTCTTTTGTTCCGCTTCTACTGATGTGGTTGGGAACAGGGGATGGTCAAAAAGTGGCACTTCTGGTGATTGGGGTGGTCTTTTTTTTGACAACGATGTTCATGGATAACACCCGGGCGGTGCGTCCGGAACTGATTGATTGTTCGCGAACGCTTGGTGCGAATCGATTGCGTGTTCTTACCCATGTAATACTTCCAGCCGCCCTACCCAGCTATGTAGATACGGCCAGGCAAATGCTGGCGGTGAGCTGGACCTATCTGGTGATCGCGGAAATCGTCGCCGCCAGCAACGGGATCGGAGCGATGATGATGCGGGCCAAACGCTTTGTTCAGGTAGACGACATCATGGCGGGCATCCTGACCATTGGAATTCTTGGGCTGCTGACCGATGCCGCGATTCGCTATCTCCATCGCCTGTTCTTTCGCTATCTCCACTAACTAAACATCAATACCACCACCAAACCTATGACTACAATACATCGAAACCTGAGCGTCATTGCCGGCTGCTGCCTGCTCTTCTCTGGTTGCAGCAAACCTGAGGGCGGGGAGGCGGCTTCCACGGAAGCCTCCGTGACGCCGCAAACCGTGAAAATCTCTCTCTTCTCCTGGCCGGGATACGCCTTCTGGTTCGTTGCGAAAGAGAAGAACCTCGTTCCGGAGTTGGATCTGGATCTTGTGATTATTGAGGATCCCTACGAGAGCTTTGCCCAGATGGCGGCCGGCCAGTTGGACGTGACCTCTTCCACCGTGGAATACGGCCCGATCGCAGCTGATCAGGATGTGCCCGTAAAGTTGGTGACCTACACCAACCCTTCTTATGGAACGGATAAGATCATCCTCGGCCCGGGAGTGACCAGTGCGGCAGATCTCAAGGGAAAGGAAGTTGCCGTTCTCGAAGGAGGCCTGACCCAGATCTATATGGGAATCTGGCTCGAGGAAAATGGCGTCAAATTTGACGAGGTAAAGTATAGCAACCTGATCATGGACGATGCGGTTGCAGCCATGGTCAGTGGCAAAGTGGCCGCTGGTGAGTTCTGGGAGCCTTTCGGCAGTAATGTATTATCCAGTCTTCCCGGTTGCACGGTCGCGGCGACCTCAAAAGATCCGTATTATAAGAAAACCGCGCTCCTCGGAGACGGGATGTACATGAGTGGCTCTTTTTTGTCCGAGAAGCCGGAGCTCGCAAAGTTGACCTTGAAGGCTTACTTCAAAGCGGTTGAATTCTGGGAGGCCAACCCGGCCGAGGCCAATGCGATCATGGCAAAAGGCCTGAACTTTCCGTTGGAAGACGTCGAAACCGTGATTGGAGCCTCCGGGGAGTCGAGCGACGGCGGAGTCTACGCATTCAACTATGAAGAAGCCGGCCAGTTCATGGGTGTCCTGGAAGGGGTGCCTCCCTTTGGCGGGAATGGCGAGATCAAGAATCATTGGAAGCTCACCAACGACTGGTGGGTGAAGTTCGGAGCGGTCGGGAAAGACTATCCGATGGAATCCGGCGTCGATCTGGCACCCTTCACGGCGCTTGCTGAAGAAGGCCTCTAAGGAAGACCCGCTCACCCCTTTTATAGTGCTTGTTTCATCCTTGCCCATGCCCAAGCCCGCGGGCCCTGGCTGTCTCCGGTTTCCGGAGATGGTCAGGGTTCCGCAAGGGGAAGGCATCATGGGCGCCGTTACGGAAGACAAGTTTGCAACCTCGGTGGAGCTTCCGCCGACACGAACCCATTTTTCGCGGGAGTTTGCGCTCAGCCGAACGCCGGTGACCCAGGCGCAATGGAGCGAGGTGATGGGGGAGCTTCCGCGGGAGTGTCCTACTGGGGTTGATGCGACCTGCCCGGTTGTGGGAGTGTCCTTTGCCGATGTCATGATCTATCTGGAGAAACTTTCCCAGTTGCGTGGGGAGACCTACCGTCTTCCGAGCGAGGCTGAGTGGGAGTATGCCTGCCGCGCGGGTTCGGTCTCCATTTTTCCCTTTGGATCCAACATCAGCCTGGGTGATGCCAATTATCTGTATGATGAGCGGGGGACGGCCATCGGCTGCGGCGCCCTCACTCCAGTGATGACGTATCCCGCGAACGCGTTTGGGTTCTGCGACCTGTTGGGAAACGTCTGTGAGTGGACCGCCGATCTGTGGCATCCGAGTCACGACGGCGCTTCTCCCAACGGCGCGGCGCGGACCGGCGGAGCGAAAACGAATTGCCGGACCATCCGCGGCGGTGCGTGGGATCATCTTCCCCGGGTTCTGCGCGCTTCCTGGCGCGATTGGGCTCCGGAAGAGGCCCGCTGGGACAATCTGGGCTTTCGCGTAGCCCATAACCTTTGAAGAACCAATGAAACTCTCTCTTTTTAAAACACTCTGGGGACATGAGTCCTCGCTTTCGGATGCGATCCAATGCTGCCACGATGCCGGCTTTCAAGGCATTGAAAGTCCCGCCCCGCGCGATGGGTCCGAGCGGAAGGCCTTCTTTGAGGCGCTGGAGGCTGCCGACCTGAAATGGATTGCGGAAGTCAGCACCTGCACCCTGGACGGGACCTACGTTCCGCAGCCTGGTCGCAGCGTTACCGATCACCTGGATTCGCTTCGCGAGGGGGTGGAGCGGAGCCTCACTGGAACCCCACTTTTTATCAATACCATGGCTGGGTACGATGCGTGGAGCATTGCCGATGCCATTGCGTTTTATCAGGGGGTTGTGAAGCTGGAGGAGGAACTGGGAATCCCGATCTCTGCGGAGACGCATCGAGGTCGGTCCACTTACAGCCCGTGGATTACGCGGGACATTTTATTGGAGACACCGGACTTGCGACTCACCTGTGATTTCAGTCACTGGTGCGTGGTGAGCGAGCGCCTGATTCTCGACGAAGAACCAGAGATTCTCCAGCTTGCCGCGAAGCACGCGTATCACATTCAGCCGCGGATTGGGTATGGCCAGGGGCCCCAGGTTCCCGACCCCCGTGCTCCGGAATATCAGGAAGCGCTCCAGGCTCACGAACGTTGGTGGACGGTGCTTTGGGAGGCGATGGCGGCTCGCGGGAGGCGGGAAATGACCATGACGCCTGAGTTTGGGCCGGATGGTTACCTTCAATGTGCACCGTTCACCAGGGTGCCTGTCGCCGACCTTTGGGACATCAACACCTGGGTCGGGCATCGCCAGTTGGAACGCTTTCAGAACCACTTTCAAAATCAAACCATCGTATCCTCATGACAACACTAACCGAACCATTACCTCCCGTCCAATCCACCAAGGACGAGTCCCTTTTCGCGGCGATTCTCGCTTCGGCGGAGAAACCGCGCGAAAAATCAACCAGCCTTCCCTCTGCGGCTTACCACGATCCTGAGTTCCTCAAGTTCGAGGAAGCTGAGATATTCAGGAAAGAATGGATCTCACTCTGCCATGTTTCACAGGTGGCCAAGGCAGGCGATTTCGTTCGTGTCGATGTCGCCGGCGAACCGATGTTGGTCGTTCGCGGAAAAGACATGGAGATCAAGGTCCTGTCCCGCACCTGTCGTCACCGGGGCATGGAAATCATGCCTTCCGGGTTTGGGCATCCGAATGAAGGGAACCAACGCGTCATCCTTTGCCCTTATCATCTCTGGAGTTATGATCTCAACGGCAAATTGGTTGGAGCTCCGGAAATGCAGGAGGCCGCGGAGTTCGACCGCAGCGAGGTCTGTCTCCACCAATATAGAAGCGAGGTTTGGGAAGGGTTTGTCTTTGTGACACTCTCCGACGACATTCCTCCCGTCGCCGAAAAGTATGCTCAATTGAAGGACGACTTTGTCGGGAGATGGGACATGGGGGATGGAGAGTTGGTTTGGTCAGCTCATTGGGAATGCAATTTCAACTGGAAGATTCTTCTGGAGAACTTCATGGAGGCCTACCATCACCTCGGTGCCCACATGAAGACGCTGGAGCCGTTCCTGCCGGCCAAGGGATGCTGGACGGAGCCTTACGATCCGGAATTCTCCTGCATGCATCTTCCGCTCAAGGACAGCATGATCGAGGAAATTCAAAAAACGAAAGACGCCGGCACTCCGTTTCCGGTCTTTCCGACCCTGGAACTGGATGACTACTGCAAGTGGTGGGTCTTCCTGGGGAACCCGAACTTCCTGCTCTTCTCCGCACCGGACCGGGTTTACTGGTATCGCCTGCTTCCCACCGGGCCGGAGACCTGCACGCTCATGACCACCATGATTGTGCCGAAGGCGGCCTTGGAAATGCCGGACTACGAAGCCGTGCTCGAGAAGGAAATCGCCGCGGGAATCGAGTTTCACATGGAAGACATGGAAGTCTGCGCCGCCACCCAGCGCGGTGTCAAATCAACGGGCTTCACCCCGGGACGTCTCAGTCATTTGGAGCAACCCATCTGGCACTTTCAAAAATACCTGGCTGAGGTGATTCGGAAATCCTCAGTTGGTCAATCCCTTGCCCAGTAACATCAAGATGATATCCAATTCAAAAATTCAGGCTCTCCAGGAGTCGCTCAAGGCGCAGGGCGTCAAGTACTGTGTCGGCGCCTATGTCGATATCCACGGAGTGCCGAAGGGGAAGTTCGTTCCGATCGATCACTTCCAGCATTTTGCCCACGGGTCCGAGCTTTACACCGGCTATGCGCTGGATGGCCTGGGACAGCGACCGAATGATGACGAGATTGCCTCCGTTCCTGACGTTGATTCAATCACGATCCTGCCGTGGAACAAGGAAGTCGCCTGGATGCCGGCGGACAACACGTTCAAAGGGGAGCCTTATCCCATCAATACGCGGGTTGCCTTGAAGAAGCAGTTGCAAGCCGCCGCCGACATGGGGTTTGGATTCAATCTGGGGATTGAGTGTGAAGTCTTTGTCGTCAAACAAAGGGAGGATGGAAGTCTGGAGATCCCGAACGACGACGATGATCTGGAGAAGTCGTGTTATGATGTGAAACGCTTCCTCGACCGCTACACGTGGTTGGATAAGGTCTCGACCACGATCAACGATCTGGGTTGGGGACTCTATTCCCTCGATCATGAAGATGCGAACTCGCAGTTCGAGTTCGACTTCAATTATGCAGATGCGTTGACGATGTGTGATCGCTACATCTTCTTCCGTCTCATGGCCAAGCAGTATGCTGCCGAGGAAGGATTGCTCGCCACCTTCATGCCGAAGCCGTTCGCCGATAAAACGGGTTCGGGCGCGCATTTTAACATGTCCCTGTTCGACAAGGATACCGGGGAGAACCTTTTCAAGTGTGCCCCTGAAGCCGATCCGCGTGGATTGGGTTTGACCGAGCTGGGCTACCAATTTATTGGCGGAATTCTCAAGCACGGCCGGGCGCTGTGCTGTGCTTATGCACCAACGGTAAATAGTTACAAACGACTGGTTCGTCGGGGCTTGATGTCCTACTACACATGGGCACCCGTGTTCAATAGTTACGGCAAGAACAACCGGACGAATGCGATGAGGGTGCCAATGGGTGGCGGTCGCGTTGAGTCCCGCAATGCCGACGCCTCCTGCAATCCCTACCTCGCGGCGACCCTTGCCCTCGCGGCGGGTCTGGAAGGAATTCGCGAAAACCTGGATCCCGGCGAGGCGATCGAGGACAACCTTTACGAACTCACTCCGGAGCAATTCGCAGAACGGGGAATCGAAGAATTACCAACCACGCTGAAGGAGGCGGTGGAAGCATTCTCGGCTTCGCCCTTTGTGGAGGATGTGTTGGGTTCGGAACTCCGACAGGAATTCATCACTTATAAATCCGAGGAATGGCGTCAATACCACCAGCGAATCAGTCAGTGGGAATATGAGCAGTATGCAAGGTTGTTTTGATGCAGCAGAGCGTGGATGCCAATGAACTCGATTTCTTTTACGTAGGTAAGGTTTCTTAGTCCGTGAGCACCGGCGCCAGATAGAGGTTGCGATAGGAAACCGCAGTGTGGTCACCCTGAATATAGATGGGGCCGGGCGCCGAGGGATCGGTATGGATGGCCCCGGCCGTCGGTCCCGGCACGGGCTGATTGTCGATCACGGTGACGCCGTTCAAAACGACGGTGACATGGCGATCCACCAGGGTAAGATCATAGGTTTGCCATTCACCTCCGGGTTTTCCGGCATTCGTCGATGGGGGAATCCTCCCAAAGATTGCCCCAACGCCCTGGAGGCCCTGCATCCGGCTGTCGCGATCCACGACCTGAGCCTCATACATCCCCCGAAGATAGATGCCGCTGTTGCGCTGCGCGCCGACCAGGAATTCGACATGTAGCCAGAAATCCTCAAAAACCGCTTCGGTCTTCAGGTTCGCATGATCGCCTGTGGCGCTGAAGTCGGTTTTCGGGGTGCTGTTGACGAGCATGCCATCCTTGACGCTCCATCCGTTGATTTTGTCAGGCTCATGAGGGATCCAGCCGGTCAGGTCCCTGCCATTGAAGAGCGCAATGGGATGCCCAAATCGAACCTTGGAGAGGTCCGGTGCTTTGGTTGGCATGGGCGGAATCTTCGTGCCTGTAAACGCGACGTTCTCCGCGGTGCCATCAGGAAAGGTCTGCAAAATTGTCCCGTCGAGTTTTCCATCGACGATCCCAACGTCGACCGTTTGCGTTGGCACGCCCTCCTTCTTCCGTTTCTTGAGCGCAAATTTGATCCGGCCATCAACGACTTCGACGTTTTCAAACGGACCGGCAGATCCAACATACAATCGGAAGAACACGACCGGATTTCCTTCCTTTTCCTGAATGCTCATCCAACCGGGAACACCGGATTCAACCTCGAGCGACCAGTCCCCCCAAAGGCTCTCGGGAATCGATTGAGCATGCACCGAAGAGATGAAGAGCAGGAACAGGCAGGGCAGGAGTTTGCGATGGAGAGTCATGAACATGGGGTTGGGAAGTGAGCGTTAAAGGGGCCATCAAGGAGATGCCCGCCGCGTTTGAAATGCCAACGTTTTTCTGAGTGGGGATTCGAAAAATGACGGGGCGGTAATGAAAATAGAATCGATTTGAAGGAAACTGGGGTTTCATCTTTTTGACCAGCCGCAAATTCCCCATGAAATGGTTCCCCCAACTCTTCCTCGCTCTGACCGTGTTCTCCAGTAGTGCACTCGGTCAGGATCAGCCCAACTTCCTGTTTCTGCTTTCCGACGACCAGGCCTGGAACGAACTCTCCTGCCAGATGCATCCGGAAATGCCGGAGTCGAAGAGCCAAATCGTGCAGACTCCAAACATCGCGAAACTGGCGAGCCAGGGGATGCGATTCAGCGCGGCATATTCACCGACATCCGTGTGTTCGCCCTCGCGCATCAGCCTGCAAACGGGGAAGAGTCCGGCCCAATGTGGTTGGACCAAGGCGGGGCCGGTGATGAGAGCTGGAGCCGGGTTCAAGCTCATTCCGCCGCCGAGCCGGAGCCACATCGAAGCTGGCGAAGTGACGATTGGCGAGCTGCTGCAATCCGCCGGCTATCGCACGGCACATTATGGCAAGTGGCATCTTGGGGGCGGCGGTCCCGGGAATCATGGTTACGACGAGAGCGATGGAGATACTGGAAACCGGGACGCAGCTCCACACGTCGAGCCCAATCCGGTCGATATCTTTGGGATGAGCAGTCGCGCTCAGGCGTTCATGGAGACGAGCCGGAACGCTGGCAAACCCTTCTTCATCCAGATGTCGTTTTACGCCCTGCATTATCCGCAGAATGCGAGCAGGTCGCTGGTCGAGAAATATCAGGCCTTGAATCCGCGCGGTAGGGAAAGGGAGATTGGGCGTGCTGCGATTTCCGAAGATCTGGATCGTGGGGTGGGGGAGTTGATGGCCAAAATCGAGGAATTGGGGATCGGGGACCGCACCTACGTGATTTACATGTCGGACAATGGCAGCTCGACCGGCAACACGCTGAATGGCGGGAAAGGCGACGTTTGGGAAGGAGGGATCCGGGTGCCGCTGA
>TARA_R110002096_G_scaffold293892_1_pt1 | contig 10422 bp, 6 predicted proteins | sample TARA_R110002096 | Tara Oceans TARA_R110002096 (sample SAMEA4397295) | marine metagenome | biome: Polar Biome; feature: [DCM] deep chlorophyll maximum layer (ENVO:01000326); material: water (ENVO:00002006), including particulate matter (ENVO:01000060) such as... | depth 35 m
CTAAATTCCACCCTGTACATTAGACAGCTCTTGGTTTAGTTCGTTTAGCAATTCATCTTGACTACTTTCATATTTTTCTTCAGCAAACTCTGCTGATTCACGAAGTAAGATAGCGTTTACAACACTTTTATTTAATAATTTTTCAAGCGTTGAGTTGCTTATATTATCTTTATAAATATTATCACTTTCTAATACTTTACGAACAACTCCTGCTAACTCTGGGCTTTTAATAAGTTCTTCCATCATGTGTGCTTTTGATTTTCTAAATCTTTGTAAAGATACTTCAGTTGCTACATACTTAGGTGAAATAATACCTCTGTTAATTGAGTATAATCTACTTATTAAACTCTCTACAGATAAAGATTGTGGCAGTTTACCTTTAGTTATATCACTAGTGCTTACACCACTCTTTAATAATACAACATTAAGTATTGCATCTATATTATCAATATGCTCTTTACCAAATATACCTACTAAATTTTTATTGTTTTTTTGTAGAAAATCTTTTGCACCTATTGCATTTTCAAAAAATGAACTTGCTACATTTAATTTAGCAACAGGCTTATCATTTACAGTTTTTAGAGTATTTTTAGCTTGAGCAGGTCTTGAAAATCTTTCAAAAAATTCTTTTGCAAATAGCTCTTTTGTTATAGTATCAAATTCATCTGCACTTATTTTTCCGGGGCCAGTCCCTACAATAACTTCTCTTAATTTATTGTACTGAGATAAATCACCATTACCTATTATAATTGAATCAACAAAAAATTTACTGTCTTTTAAATCATTTGAAAAATTTAGAAGGATAGCATTTCCACCTAATTGTGTTTTAGCATACTGGTATTCTTCTAACTGTTTTTTAGTTTCTTTTTTAGCATTTTTAAAAACCTTAGAAAAAGACTTATTGCTTTTTACTGTTAGTTCTCCTATAAATGTATTTCTTGCTAACAGCATATCAAAAGATAAATTAGTATTTATTAAATTGTTAATGTTTAATAAGTTTATTTCTTTTCCATCTGTACTTGTTAATTTATACCAACTACTTGCTTCGTCACTAATTCTCATTTTATTATCAACATCAAGTTTTACTGGTTGTCCAGTTAAATTTAATTTATCTTCTGCTAGTATTTTTTTAGTAGCGTTTTCGCCTATTATTAATTGTCCTTGAGGGCTTCTTCTAAAATGATTAGCCATTCCCTCTTGTAAAAATCCTCTAACAACTTCTAATCTTTTAATTGTTTCTGGGTCTGTCATATCTATAATGTAAGGTATGTCATCCATTGACCCCTCAACAATTTTAGAAACATCTCGTTTACCAACTAAAGGAGCAACAACTTCTTTCATAAAGTCATCGGCGTAATCTTTATCATACAATAACTTATCATATTGAATCCAAGTGCTAGGATTACTTTCTGTTCCAAATCTAGCTATACCATCAGCATCATCATTACCTGTTACTTGTTTGTATATATTATTTGCGTAGTCATCTTGTTCAACATGTTTTTCTAATTTTTTAGTACTGTTAGCACCTTTATCTTGTGTAACTTTTAATTGACCCCCATTGTCAGTAGTCTTTGTCCATTTTTTTAAATCTGTAAATCTTCTACTATTATACTTACCTATGTAATTTCTAAATAAATTTATAGCTTCAGCGTAATTTGTAATTAGCTCATCATTTCCAGAGTTATTCATAGCTGTTAATAGAACATTTTCTACTTGGTTGTACATTTCCATAAATGTTTTTGATTTAGGTGCAGATTTTTCAGATGCTAAGAAAGCAAAAGTTCCTAATCCACTTTTAAATTCCATAGATTCTTGTAAATTCATTTTTATTGGTATGTTTACATTTTCAAAACCTAAAAAGAAATCACGAACATCAATACCCGTTATAGCAGAATCTGGTACGTCTTTGTAAAATTTATTGTTAAACTTTAAAACAGATTTAAATGTTTCAAAAACTTTTATAGCTTCATCATCTGTTAGCGTTCTACTAGCAGATACACCATTTAGCAAATCCCTCGTATCATCTACTGCATCAAAAAATATTTCTGGTGCAGTTTTAGGTTCACCAAATCTTCCTCCTGTTTGTGCAATAGGCAAATCTCTTATTAATTTTTGAAGAACTTTTCTATTATCACTATTTTTTATCCAATCTAATGTATTTCTTTCTACAGAAGCCTGTATAACATCAACAAATTTTTTAGTCTCACTTGATGAGGGTAGTTTATTAGATATTAATCCAGTAGCTATTTTTAATTTACCAAATCTACCTTCGGGAAATAGCCCTCCCATAATATCATCAAAGTATTCAGTAAAATCTAATGTAAAGTTTTTATCAGTATCGTACAGTTTGCTGTATGCTTGTTTGTATTTTACTTTATCCACCTGTTTAAGAGCAAATATAATACTAGCAAAACCATTTATTTTGTAATCTTCACCATCATTACCAAGATTATCGGCTATGGATTTCATGTCGTCTAATATTTTTTGGTCTAAATTTTGTAAAAGGTTATTAGCTGTTTGTTTTGCACTATCACTAAACCCATTACTTTTAATATCTTCTAGCATTTCTACCATGCTTTTTACATTTTTGTCTAGTGCACCGGCGTTATCAAATAGATTTAAACCTTTTTCTAAATCAATCATTGCTTCTAAAGCCGCATCAAATTCAGATGCTTTTAAATCTAAATCATCATTTATAAGTCTTATGTTTTCCTGCATCTTATCAACAAAATTTTGTACTTGTGGATTGTTAGGATTTTTTTCAAGAAGGGTAGACATACTGTTGTTTATAACAGTTATTAAATTTGTGCTCTCAGCCATTTGATTATTTATTTTTACCAAATCACTACTAGTAAAAACTGTAGAAAGTTTTTGTACGTTATACATTTCAGCAACTGCTTGTAAAGCCGCTAATCCAGTATATTGTGAGAGTGTAAATTTAACTGCGTCTTGTTGGTCTTCTGGTAAATCTTTTAGTAAAACTTTTAATGATTCATCAGCCATATTCATACTAGAAAGAATGTCTAATCGTTGGTCACTAGGCATACCATCTACAATACTGATAAACTTTTTTATTGATTTTGTTTCAGATACTGTTAGTTTTCTTTGTAATCCCGTAGCGGCATCTGTTATTAATATTTCTTCGGGTTTTAAACTTATTGATTTTCCTAATAAATAATCTCTAACTCCGGGAACTGTGGGTATAAAACTTGCACTATCTAAAATTCTAGCAGTCATAAGGGCCGCACTTTTACCAATACCTTTAACTCCTTGAGTAAACATAAAAGGCTCTGCAAAAGCACCGGTTATTTCAAGAAATGCGGCTGTACCACCATCACCAAAAATATCTCTTCCTACTCCACCAAACACAGATGCAAATACTTCGTTTTTAAATAAACTTTTGTCTCCTTTTGTCCAGTATCGAGGTGTTAAATCCAATTGATTTTTAATTAAAGTATCTCTAGCTACACTTAGTTTTTCTATTAAGGTAGAATCTCCTTTAGCCATAGCATCATCAATTTGTTTATTAACACTGTTAATTTCTTTTTCTAAATTAGCTTTTAATTTTGTAGTTCCAAATTTAGATGCTTGTCTTTCATCAAGACGTTTCATTGTTTTTTGTATAAACTTACTTGGATTACTTTTCATTTTTTCATTTGTTACATGATTTTTAAGAAAGTAATTTAATGCTTTTATTGGGTTACTGTGTTTTAATCCTTGACCTGTATTAGCTAAAACATAATCTGTAGCATCATTGTATACCATCGTTCCTCGTATACCATATGCGGTTGCAACTCCCTCAATAGTTGCAATGTAAGGCAATCCTTCTGCAATAATATCAGTAGCATGATACATAAAACTATCGGTAGGGTTTTCAAATGCTTCTACCATTTTACCTGTCATTTCAAAACCTGTATTGTTGTAAACAATATTTTTGTGTAAGTTTTTAAATGGGGCCCATAAAGAACTAGTTTGTTTTTTCTCATCAAAATAACTAGTAAGTTCTGTTACAAAATCTAATTCTACTTGTTTTTGTTGGTCATATAAATTTACATCAGCACGCAAATCTTCATCACTTTTTAATAAGTTATTTCCTTTAGGAAATTCAAGTATACCTTCTTTTAGTTTTTTAACATCCATCCCAAAAATATTAGTTTGTTTTTCTGGGTTAAGTAAATTTTCGTTAGGAGCCATGTCACTAGTTTGGTAGCCTTTACTAATAGCGGCGTACCCACTCATTAACAACGATGGAAAATCATCTACCATGTTACCTAATATTTGACGAAATTGAAATTGAAAAGATTGGTATTTTCCATCTGGTATAAGATAAGATAAATCCATTGTTTCTTCGTTGTATTGTAATTTTCCGTCTTTAACATACCAATGTGATTCTTTTAATTGTTCACGAATGTTTTTTGCTTCTTCTGGTTTTAGTCCTAAATTTTCTAATTCTAATTCAACTCTTTTACGATTCTGTGCTTCTTCACGACTGTCTACAAATAAATTTATAATTGGAACATACTTACCAAAAATATTTTGAACTTTTCCTATTTCTTCTTCTTTAGTCCAATCAATTAAAAATGTTTTACCATCGTCTGTTGAGTTCCATGTTTTACCTTTATTGTCTCTGTAATCAATTACAGCGTCTACATCTCTTGCTTCTGATACAGCATCACGATTGTAAGTAACAGTGTTATAAATATACTCTAATTTTTCTGCATTACTTGCGTCTTCTCCTATAGCTTCATGTATGTATATAGGCTTTCCACCAATACTATTATCATAACCAATGGGTTTTGTACTATTAAATATAGGTATATAAGCTTCAAGACCTTTTTCATCGCCTCCAATTCCTAAAGAAGATTGACTACTCCAAAATTGGCTAGATTCAAAATCTAAGTTACCTATTTCTTTTGATAGTAAATCTTTAAATGGAATAGCCTCTGTATTAGGATAATCATAATCTGTTCCTTCTATTACATTAGACCCACCTAACACATCTTTCATCTGTTTTTCTGTTGGTTGAATTTTTACTTGAGGTGCTTCATCCATTGTATTAAAATCAATGTGACCGGGTTCATGTGGCATACTATATACTCCTATCCTGTAAACTGTGAATCGTCTGCTTGGCCTACTAATTCTGAAAATAATCCTTTAACTTTAAACCCTCCATAACTTTCTTTCTCAATATCCATTGAAAAATTTGGTTCTGAGTTATCAAACATATTATTGTTGTTACCTTGTGCTGTACTTAAAAAATTATCCCACTCAGTTTTATCCATTAGATAAGATTCTTTTGGATTTTTTTTCTTTCCTTCATATAAAACATAAACAGGTGCGTTATTAGAAGTAAATTCAACACTCCATGTTTTACGATAGTTGTTGGTATATTCTGTTCCCCAATCAAACCCACCTTCTTCGGTTAAAGTCATACCTACTCCAGTTCGTTCAATCATTTGGTCTTTAAAATCTTCTAAGTCTGTACCAACACCACCAATATTATTTAGTGCACTTATTACTTCACTAGCGGCTACATAAGTTCTATACCCTTTCATTGTGTTTTGTGATAGGTATCTACTTTGTAATTCAATACTTTCTAAAAATTCTGTTAAAGTATTTAAAGATGCAGTAGTTGATTCTTTTGTAGCTGTTGAGAAAAATGTATCTGGCATTGCTAAAGATTGTAAAATATTATCTACGTCTTGGTCAGATATTGTTCTACCACCAGAACCGCCTTGTAATGCCATAGATACTTGATAAGCTAAAGTAAATTTAAGTAATGTCATTTTAGCTTTTTTCTTAGCGGCATCTTTAGTGTCACTATTTAATGTTCTTTGTGCTTTAGCAATTTCTGAGTTTATTTCATTTTGTTTAGATTGAGAAATACCCCCCGTTTCTTTACTATTACTTCCATCTCCAATTCGTAAATTACTACCAAAATTATTTCTAGTTCCTCCCCATAATGCTGATAGTTGTTCATACTGAGTTGTAATACCATATACTTTAGCCGCTATGTTTAAGGCTAAACCTATTTTATCACTACTAGGGTCATTTAATACATTTTTTAATTTTATTGCTGTAGCTATAGCTGTTTTAGATGAATCATTTTGTGCTTTAGCATCTTTTGCATTAACAGTTTCTTTTAAGCCATATGCATCTGGGCTAGAACTAGATGGTTGTATTGTTACACCACTCTTAGTTGCGTATTCTTGTTTAGGTTGCATCATAAAAATAAAATCAATTAGTTGTGATTCACCCTGTATATGACCATTACTATCTCTAGTTAATATACCAAACTCAAATGCTTTTTCTACTAGTTCTACATAATCAGTAGCTATACCAATATCAGTGTAGGTTGCTTCTTGTATGTTATCAACGTACGGCGATAGTTTTAAAACAGATAAATCTATATTTTTATCGTTTAGCGAAGAGATAAGTGTTTCTCTACTTTCAAAAGGGTTAAGGTTATCTTCGTACATAGCACTTGTTGCTTTCTTTTTACTAATAGTAACTAATGAATCTAATGCACTTGTAAATTCTTCTGCCGATTCAAAACCATGTGTTACCGCTAAATCTTCATATTTTATTGGAACAGGCACAATTTTAGTTTTACCATCTCCAGAGTTTTCAGCGTTTACTATTACAGTATCTGCATCTTTGTTTTCTTCAGTTTCTAATTCAACTTTTTTAATTGTTTCTTTTAAATCTAATGCACCCGGTAAATATTGTGCCATAGCAAAAGCATTGTTATACTTGTCTTCTGCTAAATCAATAAATGTACCATCTGTTTGTTTTGAATTTAACACCATTCTTTCTGTAGCAATATTAAATTCAGTAACTAATGCTAGCTTTCCTTCGTTTGTTAAACCATCAATTACTTCTTTACTTAAATTATAGTTAGCCCAACTTAAAAATGCCGCCGGTTGTTCTTTAGGTTCGTAAGAACCTTTGTTAAAAGTAAGTCCTTTACTAAAATCAACTTTACCCTTACTTGCTTCGTCAAAAGCTTTTTGCATATCTGCGTCATTCTCAACATCTACTTTGTACTTTTTAAAATCTAATTCATCTATATCAAATTGATTTTGTATTTCATCTTGTTTTTGATTCCAGTTTCGGTCTAGTACTTTTAATGAAAGTTCTGTTTCTGCTCGTTCATCAGCATTTTTAGCTAAATCTAATTTTGCTTCTAAATCTGATTTTTTTAAATTATAATCATCAAGTTGTAATGTATAAGTGTCATGCCATTTTTCTTTTTCAAATTCAAATTTATTTAATGATAGTTTATTTGTTTGTCTAAACTCATACTCTTTTTGTTTTTGCTCTTTACTTTTTATATCAGCTAATGATTCTGATACTGTTATTTTTCTTTCTTCTAAACCAGTAGTAATATCAAATTGTCTTAGCTCTTCATTAAGTTCAGCTTGTTTTGTACGCTCTTCAGCATCAGATATTGCTTTATCAGCTTTTCTTTTGTTAGCTAAATCAATTTCTTCTCTAAGTCCTGTAGAAAGCCCGCCGGCAAAAGAAAATAGTCCACTTGCAAAACTCATTTTATTGTCCTCCCATATTTATAAATCCTTGCCCTTGCTCAGTATCTTGTTCTGGGCTTTCCATAGGAGGTCTACTTTCTCTACTCATCATAGCACTTTTTATTTTTTCAAATTCTTCTGGGTTACGTTCTTTCATCATATCGAAAGTATTTCTTTTAGACATCATAACATTTTCTTCTTTTATTGCTTCTTTGTTAAACGCCATTACTGGCACTTTATTTTCTATAGCTAACCCAATAAAGTAAACTGCTAAAGGTGGTTTAATAACTTCTGCTACGTCTGGGCTAAATTCACCTGCGGTAAATCCTCCTAATGCTACAGTATTAACTATCTCTTCTACAGTAGTTCCACCTGCCATTAGTCGTAAAAAATGTTCTTTTGTATCAGCATTGTTGTCTACTTTATCAATAACAAAATCAACAACTCTTTCTGGGTCAGTCATTCTAGGTTGTTTATCCCATGCCCATTGGTCGGGTGCATCTGTTAAAGAATGTCCGGGAACAGGAAAATTGAAAGAATCTTCTTTTGCAGTATCTGCACCTTGTACTAAATTATTATTAGGGTCGTTAATATTTTCTTTCATTTTTACCTACGCCTGTTTTAGTGATGATAATCTTGAACCACCAACTTTTATTGTTGTGCCTTTAGGGCCTTCTGCATACAAAGCACTACTGTCAATTCTTCCGTTATCTTGTAAGTCAGCCATGTACTGAGCCATATTACCTAGTGATTCCTGTACTCTACTGTTAGCAAAGCCGGGAGAAGCTACTGCACTAGCTTGAAAATTTCCTGCATTAATAGGGCTACCACTAAATTTATTAGAAGTATATCTAGATTCTAGTGCTCTCATCTGTGCCATATACATATCATTTTCAGCTTTAGTGTCTGGCTGTCCACCTTTTCCAACTGTTGTACCTACTATTCCTTTACCAAATTTTACTAAAGGGTTGTCTTTGTATTTATCAAATGTACTTCCAATACTAGATACAGTATTCATAAAACCACCAGAAGTTCCCGGTATAAAACCTTTTGTACCCGGAATAGCTCCTCTAGTAAAACCTTGTTCTGCCGCACCAAACAAAAACTCAGATGCTTTTGGTGCATACTTAAATCCTGCATATCCCATACCTGCGGCTAACGCAATTTTACCTAAGTTACCTTTTAACTCATTAGGTATTATATTATCTAAAAAACTTTTTAAGCCCATATTTTTCTCCTAAAATAAATTGAATATACCTTTGATAACGCCACGCCCTAACTCTGCTAATGCAATATCTTTTGTTTTTGTGTCGTACATACTCTGGTCAAAACTTGATTCTTGTGCAAACATAGCTACTTGATGTGCTCTAGCTTTAGCGTTTTCTGAACTTTGCATAAGCCAACTTGCTTCATCACGATACCTTTGCCACACATTGTTTAGTTGGTTTTGATTCATCTGTAATAAATTTTGTGCATTAATTCTGTTTGTTTCATTCTGGAGACTTGTATTTGCTGTGTTAATATTTCTTCTCCACTGTGCATTGTTTTGATTTATTTGTAGTTGCATATTCTGATTAAATTTTTCACGGGAATCTTGTAGTTGAGATACAAATCTTGATTGAGCATTTGTTTGGTCTGAATTAAATTGAGTTTGTGCCGCTACTCTATTTTTATTTGCATTTTCTACTTGCGTTCCTAGCTCACTAAAAAACATGTCAACTTCATTTTGTGTTTTAGCGTTAAACTGTGATGCCGCATTTGTTGCCGCTTGGTTAGTAAATAGTGTCTGTAAAGTTCCTTGGTAGTTTATTTCGTTTGTTTTTTGTTGGTTTGTAAGATTAGCTAAATCAATAGATAAAAAGTTACGAGCATTGTTTACTCCTGCCTGTAGCCTAGCATCTAGATTAGCTCTATCCATTGCCGCTACTGTTAACGCATTTTGCATTGTAGCTTGCTGTTGGTTAGAAAGATTTTGTACATCTATAGCCGCATATGTTTTTGCATCTGCCGCCGCAATAGGTATAGCTGATTCCATTACAGCTTGTGTCATTGCCGCAGAAGCCATACTAGAAGCCCCTAAACCTCGTTGAGCCATAATAGCTGAAACTTTTGTAACAGCAGGAGAGGCCCAACCGGGTAGGTTTGTACCAGTTCCTATAGACTTAAATAATTCTGATAGTTGATATTGAACAGTAGCCTCTTTACTAACAGTTCCTTGAGCGGCATTTGCTAATGAGGCATTAGAAACAGCACCTTGTATATTTCCTATAATAGCCTGCGAATTTAGTGTACCTTGAGCCGCCGCCGCTTGAGTTGTATTAGGAGAAGTATATGCAGTATACGTCTGAATATTTGGGGCAGGAGGAGTAGCAACATTTAAATTAGCTGTAGAAGCAGTAGAGATGTATGTAGTTGGAGCAGTTCCTAAATTTTGTTGACTAATAATTTCATCAGTTTGTTCAACTAATTTAGTAGGTGTAACCTCTGTATCTTTAGGTAAAGACGCATCAGTTGTTCCTAGACCCGCTTGTCCAGTTACCTTTTCTTCTAATTTTTCTGTTACTGTTGGTGCTGTTGTCATTACTATTTATCCTTTTTATTATTCTCCTTAAATAACTTATTGCCTTCTAATTCAGCTTTCAATGCCTGTATCTCTCTTTTGGTAGATTCTATAATTATCTCTAACTGAGCTATACGATTATGGGCTTCATTACGTTGTGAAGAAACCTTTTTATTTATTTCGTTTAGTAACTGAATTTGGTAGCTACTATCATTTGTCGTTTCTTTAGTCATATGTTCTCCGTTATTAAAGCGACCACTCACCTATTTTACGAATTACCTTGTTTTATAGCCATTATCTCGCTGTTGTTGGTACACCCTCTGATGATACAAA
>TARA_R110002096_G_scaffold16994_3_pt1 | contig 10417 bp, 5 predicted proteins | sample TARA_R110002096 | Tara Oceans TARA_R110002096 (sample SAMEA4397295) | marine metagenome | biome: Polar Biome; feature: [DCM] deep chlorophyll maximum layer (ENVO:01000326); material: water (ENVO:00002006), including particulate matter (ENVO:01000060) such as... | depth 35 m
AAGACGAGGCGAACCCTGCTTCCCGGCGTCACGCGAAGTTGCGTTGGGGCAAACTGAAGGCCGGCGGCGGCCTGGATGTGGAGCACATTGCCCCGCTCCGCAACGAGCTGATCATATTGGGCAGCAGAAGCCCGAAGACTGGCGAGATCCGTGGGATACTTCGCTCCACCCAGCGCCTGCCCGACCGGGTCATGGAGAAAAACGGGTGGCATGGTCTTGGAAGCGCGGCGCCCTTTCAACAACCGAATCTCGATCACGTTGAGGCCGGACGACAGTTCGACATTCACCTGTTGGTCGCCGCTCCAGAGGGAATCCTGGCTGAACACGAGGGAATCATTGAGACGAATTTCGAGGCTCTTGTGGTTGATCGCGATGATCGCCGATTGCGGTTGCTCAGAGTGGACGAAGGTTCGAAACAGCCCGACTCCGGGAAGCTTCCCAACCCCCACCTGGAATTCAGCCGGGGCGCTTTCACCTTCCTTACCCAGCCAAAGCCAGTTGGTGAGCTGGGATTCCCCGGAAACTTCGAGCACCGGCACGCTGCGCCCCTTGGCCGGTTCGATGCCGTAATCGAGAGTGGCGAGCGACGCCTTCACCGTCTCGTCCGTTGACGTGATTCCAGTAAGAACGGTTTCCACGTCCGGGAAACTCGGGCGGAGGTGCGCCACCGCGTCCACCACCTCAACCTGAACGCGCGGATGCGGATCATTGACGACTGAAGCCAGCATTTCCCGGACCCGGGAGAGCCGGTCCGCCTGCAGGCGGATGGCATGAACCGCAGCACTTCGATACCGCGGCGATTCTGACTTCAGCAAATGATCGATCAGCTCTGGGCGGGTTTCGCCAAGCCCCTCACCAACGAAGACCGCCTCGAGCGCGGCTTGATCGAAATCCGGATCGGTTCGATCAAACTCCGCAATCCATTGATCAACGGCCTTGAGCCCCGCCGCTCCGTTCCTGCGAAGCTCGATTCTTGCGTGATGCCGCACCAATTTTTGGGGATGTGTCAGGAGCTCACACAGCGCATCCACTTCCGCCCCTTCGATCTCCGGCCAATCGGTCACGAGCGGCTTCCCGGTATGGACCACCCTCCAGATTCTGCCGAAATCGTGATCCCAGTAAGGGTCGCGCATCGCGTGCTGCGCATGACCGATGATGGGGCTGCAGAAATCCGAGACATAAAGCGCGCCATCCATCCCGAACTCGACATCGGCAGGGCGAAAGGCGGCATTGGGGGACACCAGGATGGGAAGCGGATCAACCGGCGTGATCAATCCGCCGTCGCGGTTAAAACCCGTGAGCGTGACCGCATAACGTCCCAACAGAGAAGCTGAGGCGACGCCTTGTTGATAGGCATCCGGGAAGTTGGGGCTCGAAACAACGGTGACACCCGATCCCTTCCCATAGCTGGCGACGTGCCCATATCGGAACGGTTGATACGCGCCGAGTGGCGTCCAGATCAGAGGCGTGCCGTCGTAAACATGCCCGTCTCCATACATCTGAATGATATTGCCCCATCGATCGAACGTCACCTTCCACGGATTCGGAGTGGTGTGTTGCCACTCGGTGACAATCTTCCCGGAAATGGGATCCAGTCGATAAGTCGTGGCATCGATCCCGCGATGAACACCAAACGGCGTTTCCAATTGAGAACGGTGAAACACGCCATCACTGAAAATCACGTCGCCGAAGGGATCGGTCGCGATCATCCCACCATGATGGGAATCCGTCACATCGATCCCGCGAAGGAGTTCGCGTTTGGTGTCGGCCCGGTCATCCCCATCGGTATCCTGAACCAGCCAGAGGCGCGGTTGCTCCGAAATGATGACACCGTCCCGATGAAAGGCGACACCATCCAAGGCATCGAGTCCCTCCATGAAGGGCGTCACTTTGTCCGCTTTTCCGTCGCGATCCGTGTCTTCCAGAATCAGGATCTTATCCGGGGGCGTTAACCCTGGAACGGTGTGAGGAAAGGACGGCATCGTCACGACCCAGAGACGGCCGCGGGCATCGAAGGTGATCTGCACCGGGTTCCGCAAATCCGGGAACTCTTCCTCCGAGGCAAACAGGTTGACCTCGAACCCCTCTGCCGTGGTGAACTCCGCCATCGATTCGGCGACCGTTTTCAGAATCCCTGTACGATCACCGTCACTGCGCCCTTTCCGCTCCGGCAATGGCGGAAGCGAGGGATCCGGAATCTCGGCAAAGGTCAGCCCGGGGTTTTGGGCGAGGTTGTGGACCACCTCCTCGGTGAGCCGAATCATCTCATGATAACGCGGCATCTCCTCGGCGTATTCCTGGGGCCGAGCTCGCACGCCAAAGTAGACCACCGCGTTCTTGGGTCGAACGACCTCCGCAACCCGATGATGTTTGGCTGACGCGGCCAACGCGACTTCGCGGAGATGATTCGCATCGGTCTGTTCCAGCCTGGAGGCACTGAGACCGCGAGCGATCAAGAGTTCCTCCGCCAGCGCCCGGGCGACAAGACGGTTGCCTCTCTCGTTGAGATGAATGCCATTGTTGGTTAGCCGAGCATCACCATCAGCATAGGCCTGTTCCGTCAGGGCAAAGAGATCGACGAAAGCCGCTTCATGCTCCTCTGCCAGTTCGGCGATCGCCTGACTGTAGAGTTTCACATTCGCCTGACTGGTCTCGCTCGCCCCTTCAATCGCGATCGGAGAAAGCAATACAAAGCGCGCCCCGGAATGGATCCGGGAAAGCTGGTTCAGATGAACGGCGTATTGCTTCCGGAATTCCGCGAGCCCGGCCCTGCCCGCGAAGGATTCGTACAGACCGTAGCCGAGAACAATGGTGTTCGCGGGCCATTGATCGAGCAGGTTCCTCAGATGCTTGGCATAGCCTTCGAGTCGAAGACGATTCCCAACTTCATCGCCAGTCCAGGCGAGACTGCGAATCTTAAGCCCCGCGTCGGGCATGGCAATCTGGAGTCGCGCCTCCAACTCGCCCTGCTCGAGCAACCGCTCGACCATCGAGTTCCCGTAGAACAGAATGGTCGCTTCCTTCTCATCCGCCTTCGCATCGGCGTAACCAAAGAGAGAAGCCGCCAGTAAGCCGACGATCCAAAGGGTGTTTTTTTTCATATCGGTTTTTTGTCAACTTCAGGGCGTCACCCACTCCAATTTCGAAATTAGATCTCGATGGGTTTCGTCCTTGAAATCCAGGGTGATTTTGGCAGCGCCGTCATAGATGGAGAAGGTAAACGTGCTGATGTTCGCCCAATCCTTCATCGCGTACTTGTCGCCGTCCTTGAAGTCGGATGCGGCCAACAGCAGGGCCTCCTCCGGAATCGCCTTGCTGTAGTTCTTCGTGAACGCATAGCTGGCCTGCGGTTCACGAACACCGGTGAGGTATTTGTTCTTAGTGATGCGGAAGCGAAAACTCAGGCGCTCACGGGGAACCGTCGCCGCCACTTTGAGCCGGGCTTCCGGACCGGGAAGCGATGCACGCGGATCGCGGAACTTGTAGGTCGTCATGCCGCCGCCCGAGGGACGAAATCCCCAATCGCGAAACCCCTCCGCCGCGAGGTCGGAAAAGACGGGTTGCGGTTTCGCCTCTGCAAAAAGACGATCCGCTTCGATCACTTCAGGAAAGTAGACTTCCTCGTTCGAGGTGAGGGTAAAGTTCTTGGCGACTCCCTGAAAGGCCTCGATCGGTTCTTCCAACGGATAGGCACAGTTCGCGAACACGAAGAGCGGGAGCTTTTCGCGGACCGGCAACGTTGCCGTCCAGGTTCCGCCATTCCTCTCCGCAGCCGCGTGGATCCAGAACCGGGACTTCGGGTTGGGGTCGTGACTGTAATACACATCCAACGCGGCGACCTCATCCCCGCGATCCGGCGTCACGGCGAACACCGCCGATCCATGCTCCGCATCCACCTTGAGTTCGGACGCCGCCGTTTTGGGAATGTCGATCGCCTCCCCTTTCAGATACTTGTCGAACCATTGATTGATCAGAATCCATTGCTCCGGCCCGAGGCTGTGACTGAAGTGCAGGTTCTGACTCACCCGCCAGTCGTCGTGAGGCAAGGCATCCATGCATTGGTAGATGAACTCAAACCGGGAGTGAAAATCGTCGCTCGCGCTGAGCAGCAGAACCGGACACTTGGTGTGCGGATAGTAGGACTGCGACTCCATCGTCTTCGCGAACAAGACGACGTAATCCTTGAAGGCTCGGCCCATCCCGGAATTCGGCACGCCTGGTGAATCGGCCGTGATGAATCCCGCTCCACCGACCATCGGAACCACGGCCTTCAATCGCGGATCGATCGAAACATAGGAGGTGATGTTTCCCCCCATCGAATAGCCGGTGAAGCCGATCTTTTCCGGATCGACCTCGGGCTGTTGCTCGAGAAACGTGATCGCCCGTCGTCCCGCATAGGCGAGCAGAAACCAATTCCCGTTTCTCGGGCTGAGAACCGGATCGATGGTGTGTTCGTCAGGCAGGAAACTCAGCTTGGTTCCCTGCCGCTTGGCTCCGGGATAAAACTTCGGCCCCTGACTCGGATCAACCGCGCCCCAGTCCGTGTTCTTCTCAATTCCCTCGAGGATCTCCCGGCCTCCCCAGTTGAGATCGACCATGGCATAGCCGTGCTGCGCAAAATATTTCCCGCGGATCACTTCGGCGCGTTGCCCCCCACCGTGCGCCCAGACCGCCGCCGGAGCGTACTTAGCTCCTTCGGGAAACGTGTAGAAGGCTGCGATCCGCGATTTTTCGCCTTTGAAGGTGCCGACGTTGAAGATCACGTAGCGACAAACGACTCCATCCTCCGTCCATTCCTTGACGACCTCCGTTTCGAGCGCGTCTTTGCGGGCATCGACCTCTTTCCACAGATCGTTGACGTTGTCCGGAACGTTTTCCGCCGTGTAGGGTGTGAAGGTATCGGCGGCACCTGCGCCAACCGCAAGCAGGCACAAAACCGAGCCGGCAAGGCCGAGGGAGTTTTTGAGGGGATTCATTTTCGTATTCCGATCGGTCACGATCGAGGCGAACCAGGTCGCGGAGGTCGCCATTCCGTTGGGGGTTCAGGGACGATGATTCTTGTAGATTCTGCGAATCTCGACGGCGTCCAGCGCCGTGTTCCAAATCGTCATCTCATCCATTCGACCGACAAAATTTCGCAGCGGCCGCGGCTTCTCCGGACGTTCCAAGGGCACGCTCCAATTTCCAATATCGCCGGATCCAATGTGCAGCGGAATCGGGGAAACTCCTTGGTGCCGGGAAACTTCGCGGCCGTTGTAGTAGTGCCGAACTTCGCCGGCCTGCCGATCAAAAGTCGTGCAGACAAAGCTCCAGACGCCCAGCCGGTTCTGATTGAACAGTCGCGCCGGTGACGCGCCGCCCAGAGTTCGGCCTTTCTTGTTCTCCCTGATCCGCGATCCAAAGCGAAGGTCTCCCGACGGCCCAATTTGCCAGTGAATGTGGCCAACCTTGTATTCATCCGTCAGCAACAAGGCCTGGTGCCGTGGCGCGAGCGCATCCAGTCGAATCCAGGCCGACATCGTCAGCGCATCAAACTCACCGGGAACGTCGACCCTGACACGATCGCCGGAACGCCGAAATTCCAGGGCGCCCTTGCCCGGCCACCGCCCGTCCGCCCAATGGCATCCGACGATGGCTCCGTTTTCGATCTCGCGACTCTCAAAATCATAACGCGCCACGATTCTGGGATCCCCTTGCAGGGACTCATTCCAGCGCAGCCAGCTTTCGAGCTTCGCGCTGGCGTGATGTTGCGCACGGCTCTTCATTTCTTCGAAGCTGGGATACCGCGTTTCCGTTTCGGAGATCGGGTTCGACTCTCCCGTGCGCTCAAATTTCAAGGCTTGCCCGCCCAGAAGCGACTGCTTGCGATCGGAAGAATGCAACTCGACTTCGCCGTCGAACACCTTGACCTTCGCCTCGCCGGTTGCCGCCACATCCATCCCGAATTCGGTGCCCAGATCCACCAACTCAAAGGTCGGCGTCAACACCGAGAACCCGCGAGCCTGGGGCGGAACGCGCGCTCGAATCCGGCCACTCCGGCAATCGGCTCGATACGCGGTGATCAGTTCCAATTCCGCAGGTCCCTCCACGATCACCTGGGCACCACTGTAGAATTCAATCTGGACGAGCCCTTCGCTGAATTTCAACGTCCCGGGCAACAGCGAAGCTCCCGCCGCCGGTCGATTGTCGCCTTCCCACTGAACACCGATGGATTGGGCCAACTGAGCCACGCTGTCGTCCGTCGAATCAGCGATCGAGGTGTTTTGGGAGCGAATCCCCACATTCCAGAGGACCAAACTGGCGAGCAAAATCAAACCGGCGGCCACCGCCGCGATTCCCGGAATCTGCCGCTTTCTCCCAAGGGAAGCGGTCAGCCACGAAGGACGCGTTGCTGAGGCGGCAGGCCCCGGCGCGACAAAATCAACCAGGGCGGCGACGGATTCGCTGCCGCCTTCCTCAATCAGGAGCGACGCGATCAGGGCGTGATCGACGAGCTGCTCCAGGCGATCGCGATTGCCCTTGGCCAGCTCCTGCAGGCGCAGCCCTTCTTCCTTGGAAAGCGTGTCGTCAATCGCCTGCTGAAGCAGTTGCTGAAACTCTCGGTCGGTGGATTCAGGCATCATTCAGGTGGTTGGAGCTTCGGCGATTCGTTGCTCGATGCACGAACGCAACGCCGTGCGGATGCGGTAGAGCGTTTGCTTGATCGAGCCGGCGGGACGCTCGGTGGTTTCGGCAACCTGATCGATCGATTGCCCCTCAAAATAGCGCAGATCGAGAAGTCGGCGCTGGGTCGTCGGCAATTGCCGCAAACATTGGTCCAAGGCGCCGCGCCGATGGTCAATCTCCGCAAAGCGATCTTCGGCCACATCCGCCAGTTCCGCCAAAAACGCGTCATCAAAGACAAAACGTTCCCGTCCGTATTTGCGCAGCTGATTCAGCACCTTGAACCGGGCGATCTGGCTCGCCCACGCCCAAAAACTGGACCCCAGCTTGAATTGATCCGCCTTCTCCCAGAGAACCAGATTCACCTCCTGCACGAGGTCCTCGACATCTTCCGCTCTGACGAGGAGACAACGCACAAACCCGCGCAACTGGCTCTGGTGCTGCGCAATCAGCTGAACGATCTCAGCCTGGTGCTTGGAGGAGGAATCCATGGTTTTTCACAAAACCAATGTCTGCTCCCGCCATTTGGTCAACAGATCAGGGCCTTTTACGGCTCCAGCTCTTCCAGTTCCTCCGGAAACGGTGGCGGCAAATGCTTCCCTCGATTCACGGCCACGTAACCGATCATGAACAGGAATCCGGCGACCATTCCCGCGAGGTGACCCGAATGGGAAATTCCCCCGAGACTCCGGCCCGTCGTCATGGAATGCACCATCAGCCCCAACGAAATCGCGGCAAACAACGCCGTGAAAATTCGTGACGGAATGAAGATGGGAATAAACAACAGCCCCATCCGCGATTCGGGAAACAACCAGGCAAAGGCGATCAACAACCCGCAAATCGCGCCCGATGCGCCGAGCGAGGGATTGGCGACCGTATCAAAGAACGCCCCGAGAAATCCCCCCACGATCGCGCAGAATAAGTAGAGGCCGAGAAATGGCAGGGAACCCATTCGCCTCTCCAGCGAAGGACCGAAAAAGAAGAGGCAGAGCATGTTCAGGAAAATGTGATAGAGCCCGACCGGATCGTGGGCAAAGGACGAGCCCAAGGGTTGGAGCGGATGAAATTTGGGCGTGCCCGGGGGCATTTGGTATTTGTGAAGCCCGAGCGTGTCCACCTTCTGCAACCGCATGTACTTCTCCTGCACCTCGGTCCATTGCTCATTGTCGGTGATGAAGACCGCCGCGAGATGGATGGCTATGTTAATAACCATAAGGCCAAGTACGACAGGAGTGATGGACCGTGACATAGCTCAGTCTGGGAGGTCAGGCGAAAAGATCAACTAGCAAAAAGGAGGAACAACTTGCGCGTCCGCCATCATTTTCAGACGCTGCCGAGGTTCTCGGGTTGGATTCAAAGCCTTACCTTCCCGCGAATCCGAACTTGAGGATCTGCCGATCTCATCGACACTGAAGGCTTTTACCTTCGCAACCACGAATCCCTCAATCATGCAGTTCGGCGACCTTCGAGGAATCCTCAATTACGTGCCCCAGTTTCGCGGCGAGACGTTCGTCCTGGCTGCGGAGGGCGAGGTGATTGCGTCCGGGCAGCAACGGACGCTTCTGCAGGATATCGCGGTGATGCATTCCCTGAACATGAGGGTCATTCTCGTTCATGGAGTCGGGAAGCAGCTGCTGGACGCGGCTGCCAACGCGGGAATCGAAATCTCGAATCACGACGGGACCGGTCGAACCGACGCCGCCACCCTGGATTTGGGCGTGCAAACCATCTCCCGTCTCAACCTTGAGTTGCTGCATCGCCTTCGGGCCGTCGGACTCAAGGGCGTTTCCGGAAGTTTCGTCGAGGCGAATGCCGCCGGCGTCCTGGGCGGGAAGGAATTGGAGCATACCGGCCGCGTTTCCCACATCGATCAACCCTTGCTGGAGTCCCTGCTCGCCAATGACTTGATCCCTCTCGTTTCTCCCCTGGCCCGCGATGCCAAAGGCCGCATGTATCGGATGAACTCCGATCAGATCGCCGCGCAGATCGCGATCGCGGTGGGTGCCTGCAAGCTCATCTTCCTGGGTTCACGTCCCGTTGCCGAAATGCTGCAAACCGATCAACGCGAGTTTACGGTGGATGGCGCGTTGGCCCATGCCGAGGGGCTCGATCACCTGAACAAGGCGAGAATGAAGGAAGGAGCCAAGGCCTGCCGCAATGGAGTGCCCCGCGTCCACTTTCTCAACGGGGTCGACGATAGCGCGCTGCTCCGCGAGTTGTTCGACAACGATGGCGTTGGAGCCATGATCTACGCGGATGTCTATCGCAAGATTCGGCCGATGGAGAAGTCGGACGTGACTGTCTTGATCAGCATGATGCGCGATTCCATCGATGACGAAGCGGTTCTGAATCGATCGACCGAAACCGTCCTCAACGATTTGGAACGCTTTTCGGTCCTGGTCGTCGATGGCAACCTGGTTGGCGCCGCCGCGCTTTATCCTGACGAACCTTCCGGTTCTGCGGAAATCGCGTCGTTGTTCGTGCAATCCGGCCAGCGCAAAAAAGGTTACGGCGCGCGATTGATCGAACACCTGGAAGACCGGGCGCGGGAGCTCGGTTGTCAGAAAGTCTACGCGCTCACCACCCAGGCCGCGGGGTTCTTCTCCCGCGATCCGTATCAGCAAGGCAGTCTTGACGACATCCCGAAAGCGCGTCAGGAAAAGGCCAAGGCGAGTGGCCGGAATTCCTACGTATTTTATCGCAACCTATGAACGAGTTTTCTTCAGAAGCGGAACACCGCGCCTGGCTTCACGCCCAATCGCAACTTCCCCAGGGGTTTCGCGTCGGCACCCGGAAATTCGAATTCAAGTCCGTCGAACTCCGGAAGCCCGCCTCGATGACGCTCACCGTGATCGCGCTCGACGAAGCAACGGACACCTTTTCCTGCCTGTTCACGAGCAACGCGTTTCCCGGCGCCCCCATCACCGTCGGTCGCGAAGTTGCCGCGTCCGGAAAGATCGGCGCGATCCTCGTAAACAACAAGATTTCCAACGTTTGCGCGCCTCAAGGCGTGGAAGACTGCCGTGCAACCTGTGAAAAGCTCGCGGAGTTGCTCAACCAGGACGCGACCGAAATCCTCCCCGGCTCAACCGGCGTGATTGGTTGGAAATTGCCGGTTCCGGCGATGATCGAGCAGCTGCCCGCAGCCGTGGCCAACCTTCAGGCAGACTCGATCTATCCGGCAGCCGAAGGCATCGTCACCACCGACCTCTACCCGAAAGTCCGGTCGCAACAGGTTGGAGACGCGAGGATTGTCGGCATCGCCAAGGGCGCGGGAATGATCGAGCCGAACCTGGCGACCATGTTGGTCTACATCTTCACCGACGCCAAGATCGAAAAGGACGAGCTCGACGCCATGTTCCGGACCGCGGTCCAATCCAGCTTCAACCGCATCACCATCGATAGCGACCAAAGCACCTCCGACATCGCAGCGGTGCTTTCGAGCAAGAAGGTCGCCGTTCCGGACGCTAACGCGTTTCAAACCGCGCTCACCCAGGTTTGTCACGACCTGGCCCTCGATCTGGTTCGCAACGGAGAAGGCGTCAAGCACGTCGTCCAGGTTTCCGTGGCGGGAGCTCCGTCCAGGGAAGCCGCGCATCGGCTCGGCAAAGACGTCGCCAACTCGCCACTCGTGCAAACCGCCATTTGCGGCAACGATCCCAACATCGGTCGCCTGCTCATGGCGCTCGGCAAGAACATGGCCACGGCCTGTCCAGGCTACGATGTCACCCAATGCCACCTCCAGATCGGCGGT
>TARA_R110002096_G_scaffold147671_24_pt1 | contig 10414 bp, 4 predicted proteins | sample TARA_R110002096 | Tara Oceans TARA_R110002096 (sample SAMEA4397295) | marine metagenome | biome: Polar Biome; feature: [DCM] deep chlorophyll maximum layer (ENVO:01000326); material: water (ENVO:00002006), including particulate matter (ENVO:01000060) such as... | depth 35 m
TCTGGCGGTTGCCGGTTCCGTGGATATCGTCCCAGAGATCGGAGACATGGACCGACCAGATATCCACGCTTCCAGCCAGTGAGCCAAACGCCGTTTGATCGGGTTGCGGTTGTTCCGTGAGAAGCATCGGAAGTCGAACTTCGAACAGTTCTTCCAACTCGTTGTAGAATTGCCCCCATTCTCTTGCCTGTTGATATTCCGAAAGGCTATCCGGCTCATCAATATATCCGCAATGTGCGATCAGAGATGAGGACGGTTGGCTCGTGGAAAAGGCGGATATATAGTTGGAAAGGTAAGTCTGCGCGCTCAGCCGGTCACGGCCGAGTGGGTCAGAAAAGGGCCAGTCTGGCCAAAACGGAATCGTAAAGGTTGTGAGTCGGTGGTCTTCGAGAAAGTGCGAAGCTACATCAGCCGGTGTCCCGATCCATGGGGAATTGGGTGCGTCCAGGGTGGCCGATGATGAATCAGTATCTGGATCGATCGAACCAATGAATCCCTCGGGTGAGAGATAATGCTGAGCAAGCAGGTCCTCAAACTGGCGGGTGATTTTGTTCAATGGCGCTGTGTTTCGATCGTAGGCATAGATCTCAGCGAGACGCTGATGATCGAGCCCGAAACAGGATTGGAGGGTGGGGTGGGACGGAAGCTTAAAATCCCAAACCTTGAGCGTTATGGGAATGGAGATCTCCTTCGGCCCCAGTTGGAAGGAAAATCGGCTAGTATAGATTCCTGGCCTGGTTTCCTCTGGGATATGAACATCGACCCAGAAGGGCTGGTTTATGGACTTTTCCGGCGATTGAATGATCGGAAGCGATTTCCCTTTGGATACGGGAATCAACGCATCTGGATAGAAACCGGTCGGCAGTGCCGACCTTTCGGAAGACTGGGTGACTTCGACGTAGTGTTGGAGAAATATTTCAGGTTCCGTTTCCAAGAGGGAATTGTTACTTTGAAACGGGGCAAGGGAGGGCTTGCCTGCCGAGAGGTCTGCACTGTTTCCGGTGGCGATGACTTGGAACGATTCCCACTCGTTGATGGCTGCCTCCAGAAAGACGTGATTGTTGTTCCTGAGCGCCTCGGTGGGAGATATCCGCGTCATGCTATCCACGGTCCACAATCGGACCTGATCGCTGGCAAAACATGCGAACACGCATGCAATCTGCACGACCAAAACGTAGATAATACCTTTGAGAGACAACATTCCCGAATCAATTCCTTCGGGAATATATAATTTCTATAATTACAAGCAATCGGATAATGCCGAAAAGTGGCGGCCGATCCAAGGTGGGAGATCGTCAGCAGGTAATCAGTATAAAGAGAGCCAGTGAAATAGCGCGCTTTCGACAATGAGAATGAAGAGCGCCACGGCGAGAATAATGGTCAATATATCCATCCGCGGAAGGGCTGTAGCGGTGCTTGGGGGTAATTGCGGCGTGGCTTCTGCGGAACCAGATAACATGGTTTCGTTGATCGATAAAAGATGTGCCGTTCCCTGTTGCCCTGTGTTGGTTTTCCAAATTCCCGATCTCTGGAGATCAAGAAGGTGGTTATCGACCTTTTCTGTTGTGGAAACGACTCGCTCACCAGATAGCGAAGTCCAGGTAACTTCCGAGGCCAAAACCGGAACCACGCCGCCGGTTGTTTGGTTCAGGCTTCGTGATGGAGCGTTCTCTTCTTCGTCGGCACACCAATAAATCGCATTTCCGAGAAGCAGGGGGAAAGATGCGGTGAGGGGGAGTCGCTCTGAATATTGAGGGGAAAATGCCATCAACACAACTCGCTGACCATCGGATGCACCTGCAGCCAGAACAGGTTCGTCACCGGCGAGCCAGAGAGGCTCGAAGGTGTCCCCGGTATTCAGAATGCATGTTTGAGTGAGGGCCAGTCTTGATGCCGCGACACGAAACACGACCGGATGATTGGCATTGAGCAACCGGATGTCTCGATGAGGAATCCCTCCCTTCTGAAGTGGAAACGCGTGGACCGGACCAACGCTCTTTGGCGGGTTGATCACGATGGCCGGAACGTCCGTAGGCCACTCTTCGGGAAGCCAGTTGTCGAAAATGGCCACGTCGATGTTTTTCATCGGCCATTTTTCTGGAGAGACTGACCAAACTTGTAAATCGCCTTCCTTGATGAGGGATTGAAGGGCCAGTTGAGTGAAAGGGTCGATCGTATCACTACTGCCGATGTGCGCTGCTACGATTGGCTGCGATGTCGGTAATGGGACAAGGATGAAGTTGTCCAGCGGTAGACAATCATCAGTGGGCTGAAGGGTGAGTTGCAGCAATTGTCCCTGGGCCCCTTCAATTGGAAGCTCGAAACCAATTGTCTCTCCCGGTGCGATCTCATACTGACGGGGAGCGAGGTAGATACCTCCAACCCGAACTTCAACCAGACCCTTGACAGGCTCAGGTGCTGATGGATTGCAACTGACTTGGACGAAGGCTGTGTATCTCGAACTCTCCAAGGGAAGTTTACGGATTTGAAAAGCCGTAAATCCAACATTGCTGATGTCCTGGAGCGCAACCGAGATGGGGAGAAAGGTTGTATGACCTTCCGGAGAAAACTCCTGCACTGAATCGGAGACCTGCCAAATTTCAGAAGGACTTTCCAGCTCAGCCAGGATTTTTGCGGTTTCCAGCGCCGCCTCGAAATTATCGGTAGTTGGCCGAACTTGAACGCGTTCGAGTTCGGAGACTAGAGATCGGCGTTTTAACGTTCTCGGCTGAAGGATTTCGGCTCTCGAATCATAGGTTACTAGTGACACGCCGATTCCCGGTGGCAGGCTCTCCAAGCGAGAAATGATGGCCTCCTTCGCAATTTCCAGCCTGGTGCGTCCATCGGGTCCTTGGGCCGCCATCGAGGCAGAGCGATCCAATACGATCACGACGCTTCTCGTGTCGTTGTTGGAGGACGAAGAAACTATTCTTGCCAAGGAGAAAACTGCCGCTAACAGGAGCAATAAAGTAAGGAGCAGGGACACCAACCGTTTGAGTTTTCGTAGCCAGTCACTTTCCTGATGTTCTCGTGCAACGCTTTTGAAGAAAACCAAAGTGCTGACTTCAACGCTTTTGGATCGGCGCCTGAAGAGGTAAAGTGCGATTGGGACGATGGCCAGCAATCCCAGCCATCCGAGTTGAGGATAGAGAAAATGCATCTTTAACTATTTCCTGCTAACACCGAACCTCGGCCTAACAACTCCATAAACAAGTCTTCGAAAGCTCCGTCTGTCGACCACTGCATATAATCGATTTGGCGGGACTTACATTCGTGCTCGATCGTATTCAGGTAATGCTCAAACGCTGCAACATAGTTTTCCAATTCGCGCTTCGTAAACCACATCTTGCGTGATTCATTGGTCTCAGTGTCAATCAGCTGAATTTCACCTTCCAGTTCCGGCCTGCGCTCCAGCGGATGAAAAATATGAATAAGATGACTCTCGCCTGGCCAACTTACGGTGTGCTTAATGGCTGATTCCGCAGAATGAATGTCTTGTCCGAAAAGATCTGAAAGTACGAAGATTACTCCGTAACGCTGCCTGCTAGGCTTGAAATCAGCAAAGCATTGGCGCAGATGGGTTTGGCCGCCAAACTCGAGATTTTTCAGGAAGTTGATGACGCGCTGGATGTTGCCTTGCCCTTTGATTGGAGGCATGGAGTCCACAACCCTGTCACGCATCCCGTATAGGGAAACTTTGTGTTGGCTGACTAGTCCAAGGTAGGAAAGGGCGACTCCAAGTCTCAATGCATTGAGGCGCTTTTCTCCATAAGGCTTTTCCATGGAGGCACTGGCATCAATGACGATATGAACGTGGAACTCCTGAACTTCTTCATAGAGTCGAATGAAGAGGCGCTCAAGGCGTGCATAGAGTCTCCAGTCAATACTCCGGTAATCGTCATCAGGCGTGTACTGGCGATAGTCCTTGAACTCTCGGGTGTAACCAGTCGATGGCGAATTCTGTAGACCTTTCTTTTTCAGTTGCCGGCGTTTTCTGAGGCGCAGAAACATGGCCCTTAAACGGTCCAGGAACTGAGGGTCAAAGAGTTCTTCGCGGGAGTTGGGTTTTGCCATGCTATTTTACAACGGGGGTGTTTTTGTCGCCCAAAGCTGCGATTGCTCGACGTCCAACTTGAAAAACAAGGAGGTCTCTGGCCGCAATTGCGACTGATACGGAAGGGGCGGTCGTAGGAGGCGGGGAGTTCGCAGAAGGAGGGGATTCGATGGCGAAATGGTGTTTCCAGTAGGACTCCAAATCCCCGGGCGTTGGGGTTGAGGACCGTTCGTTTCCGGTATTTGGGTTCCAGGAAATGGTGTTCGTATGATTAGTGAGAGCCAATGAATGGTCGCCCAGTAGTGCCGCAGCAGGACCCCGATGCTCTGGAAGTCGAATGGAGAAAACGCCGGCGGTATCCGTATTCAAGATAGCTATGGTATGATCGTCCATGAATGCAGCATTGGATCCTGCGCTTCCTATAAACGTCCCTCGAATGGAGAGTCGTTGTGAGGCGATTGGAAAATCAGCGGCCAAAATCGCCATCTCTTCCGGTCCTTGGAGTAAGAGTCGATCCTCCACAAAAATAGCGATGTGACGCAGCGGGTCCAAGCACCTTCGATGATACCATTCCACTAATGAAGGGACCAAGGATGAGGGAGAGTTTAGAGCGGGGAAACCGGTAGATCGGGACTGATCCACATAGTTGACAGTTTGGTTGGAGGTCGGGGGAAACCTGGAGCTTGGCTGCTCTGTGGAGCGGAGTGGAATTGGAAAGCGTGTCAATTCAGATGTCTCGAAACGCCAAAGGGCTTGACCACTTCGATTGTCTAAAATTGCCGGGTGGTTGCCGAAAAAGAAGGAATAATGCTCTCCAAATGCAGCGCCCGATGTTTCGGAAGACTTGGGATTCTGCGTAGGGTGCTGAGCCAAGTGGGTTTCCCATAACATTTTTCCAGATTCCGGGTGCAAAGCCGTCACGCTGTCCTGAATTGGATCAAAAGCGAGCAAGCGGCCGCCAACGACTTCCATTTCAAGTCGGGATTGGGATGCGAGGGTTGTTTGGCGAGGCTGTTTGGCGAGGTTCGCCTCCCAAAGAATTTGACCGCTGGCGCTTTCGAGGCAGAGGACTTTCCCGTTCTCATTGCAGAAAACACGGCCGGAGGTTGTCGTGATAAAACGGCCATTTCTTTTGCGGAGGCGGGCGTTCGGATGGTTCAGAAATTGTGGATGGGAATCGGAGCGAGCAAAGGGCGATGCCGCACGACGCCACGTTAGTTTCCCGTTGGTGATATCGATGGCATACAGGCTTTGCCGATCATCCAAGACGATGATGTGCGATCCTGCGTTCGCAATTTGCACAATCACCGTTTCCGGGGCTGTCTCAAAACCCCATCTGAATGAGGTAGGATCAATGATTTGCGAATCCGGGGGAGCCGGAGGAGTGGACACTGATGATTTTTTGAGGAGGCGCTGAGTTGCGTGGAGTGAAATGGAAAGTCCGTCCGGAAAGATTATTCTCTCCAATTGCTCCTGGTTAGCCAAATCAAGGATCCGCTGGATGGCTTCATCCCTTGATGCTGTCTGAGATTGCTGATTGAAAATGTAGGCCCGGATCCACGTGGGCCAGAGAAGGTGGCTCGTTAGAGGAATCTCATGTTCTACGCGGTCGAGTAGGTCAATTACGGTTGGATAATCTTGAGCGGTCAGTGCGAAGGAGATGGAACGCCAATACGAGTGTGCAAGGTGCTGGAGTAAGGTTTGAATGCTGTCATCACTCACGCCAAATGCTGACTGGTTGCTTATCAGGCCGGCAATGGTTCTGCGAAATCGAATTTCGTCCCGAGAACCAGCTAACAAATTGAGCAAGGGCTCCTGATATTGAAGGTTGGAGGGCTTGATCTTGGTTAATTGATCCAGTGCCGCGATCGCGCTGTCGTGCATTCCCAACTCTTCGAAAATAGGGTATGCGGTGTCCAACAGAAGCTCCTTTTGGACCGATCGAGGATCGACTTGTTGGAGTAATTGTCGAGCCAGGTCGGGACGTTGGTTCCGAAAATATAGCAGGCCAAGCTGCAGCCGGTATTCGTCAGCTTGAGGTGAATCGTGTTGCAGCAGTTCTGACAATTGGGATTCAACTTCCAAACTGAAATTGGGGTCTTCGCCCAATGTATCAACCAAGGCCGTGCGAACCTTCCGATTGAGCGGTGTCGAAAGCCGATCCGAGTCCAGTTGGCGACGAAGGACTTCTGCGACTCGCTCGCGCTGCCGGTGGGTCTTGCCAACCTCACAAAGAACCAAAAAGCGGTCGATCTCTGATTCGTCCAGGTTTTCGCCGGCATCTCCCAGATAGTAGCTGTACTCCTCCTCGAAAAACGTTGCTGAGCGGTCGAATTCCGTAAAAAAGACCATGCCACCTTCGAGCCAATTTTGATATTTGATGCGACTATCGATGAGGGCTCTTGATTCGCGATGAAGTCGTTCGCCTTCCGAGTAGTTGCCTGCTTTTCCAAGAACGGCGACAAGCCGCATCTTGAGGTCTAGATTGTCCGGCTCAATGTCGCTTCGTGCTTTCAACGCCACCTCAGCCTCAGCCAGAAAATTCTGAGAAACGAGGAAGTCGATATATTCAACAAAGTCTTCAACCTCAATATCAGGCGGGACTCCGGCGTTGATGAGTTTTTGGGCGCGATCAAGCTGTTCCAGTTGGATGTAGAGATCGGCCAAGTCCGTTCGGATCGTAAGGGCGTTGGGGGCGATGTGGAGAGCCCTATCCAGCAGGTCAGCCGCATGCTCACGGAGTCGGTGTCGTTCCAGGAAACGCGCAAGGCTAACCAATTGGTCAACCTTTTCAGAGTCTGGGAGATCCTGAAGTAATAGGTGAAGTTCGGCCTCCGCTTTTGTGATGTCGCCTTGTTGATAAAGGATTTGGATGAGCCGAACTCTGAGATCCGAGCGGTCCGGATATTCGACCAGCCGGTCTCGCAATAGGACGAGAATTCGTTGGTGGTCCTCAAGCTTCTCCAGAAGGTCGATGGCCTTCTTCTCCAGAGTTTGAACGTGAGGGAGGCGTTGGGACGCTTCAAAAAGAATTCTCGAGGCCTTTTTCCTCAGGCCCATTCCCTCCAATATCTCGGCGTAAGCAATTGCGGCCTCGGTATTCTTCGGCTCCGCTTCATGGCGGCGTTTTGCGAGATCGAGCATGGAATCTCGATCGTGATCGCTTTCCAGAAGCTGCATTCGAAGTTTCGAGATGTCGCCTCGCCGCCAGTAATCGGGAGCAAGTTTCTCGAGGAGTTGTTGCAGCCTGTGATCGGCTTCCTTCTGTTGATCGAGAGCCGATTCAAATTTTGCGGCGAGGATCTGTAGGTCGACGTTTTGCTCCGGATTCGAATTGAGTTGGATCAGTTCCGTCGCGATTTCCAGACCGGGTTTATGAAATTCAAAACGCAGGAGCTTTTCGGCGAGGTCGAAAAGTGCCTCAGTATCCTGATCCAGGCTTTTGCGAAGAGTCGCGAGATGGGGAAGGACCAGTTGTCGTTGTTCAGCTTCGACCGCTGTTTCAAGAAGGGTTCCAATCCATTTCAACTTGCGATCGGCCCGCGTCTCCAAATCGATCGCTTTGGACAGTGAGTTGAGGTTTCCGGTTACCTGATAGTGAAGGAAATGGAGAAATGGCTGATCAGGATGAGCTGCAATGGCTTGCGTCGCGAGTTGCTCTGCTTCTGGATTTTTTAACGCGGTGAGAATGCGAATCAGGACAGCCTTGGCTCCGGCGTCGGCGGGATACTGTGCAATATGTGCTTCGTAAATCGATATCAGTTCCTCCCCGCGTTCCGCGCTTCGATAGAGTTCTACCAACTGGGAAAGAGGAGTCGCGAGTGACGGATCATAATGAAGGGCGGTTCGGAAGGCGATGGAGTCTTTATCAAATTCAGCAGCTTCTTCCTGTTGGGCGACAAGCGATAGCAGCCCACAAATCCAAATCACAAGACCTGTCGCGGCTTGCCTCATGCCGCGATCTGAGCCGAAGTCGGAACGTGGTCGAGCAATTCCGCAATAATGGCGTCCACGTCGAGCGACTCAGCTTCTCCTTCAAAATTAAGGATCATTCGATGTCGCAATGCCGATGCGGCGACTTTGCGAATATCTTCTTCGGCGACGGCCGTGCGATTGTCGAGAACCGCATGGACACGAGCTCCCTTGATAAGCGCCTGCAATCCCCGCGGGCTGGAGCCGTAAGCAATGTAGCGGCGAACCTTTTCGTCGTGGGTTTGGTCCGGATGGGTTGCAAGAACAAGGCTCGCTGCATATTTGGTGATCGGATCGGCAACGGGAACGTGTGAGAGGGCATCCTGAAAATGAATCACTTCTTCTCCTTTCATCACCGCCTCCACATTGGCTTGCTTGAAGCCGGTCGTTCGTTTGGAGATATCGACCAATTCATCCAGCGTGGGAAAAGGAACTCTCAGCTTAAAAAGAAAGCGATCCAACTGGGCCTCCGGGAGTGGATACGTGCCTTCCATTTCCATCGGATTCTGCGTGGCCATCACGAAGAAGGGTTCTGGCATTTGGTGGCGTTCGCCTCCTGAAGTCACGGCGTGTTCCTGCATGACTTCGAGAAGCGCGGCCTGAGTCTTGGGAGTCGCCCGATTGATTTCATCGACGAGCACGATATTGGCAAAAACGGGTCCTTTCTCGAAGCGAAGATAGCGGTGTCCCTGATCGTCGCTGACGATTTGGGTGCCGAGGATATCGGCTGGCATCAAATCCGGTGTACACTGAATTCGGCCAGGCTCCAGGCCGAGCACTTTGCCCAACACCTTGACAAGAAACGTTTTGCCCAAGCCGGGGACGCCTTCCAAAAGAACGTGACCATGGCTGAAGATCGCGACGAGCGTGTCCGTTAGAAGCTCGTCGTGGCCCACAATTGCCTTTTGAATCTCGGCTTTCAGGCCTTTAAAGCGATTTCGGAAGTCGTGAAGTTGGGTTTCGAGTTCTTGCGGAGTCATTCTGTAGGTTCACCAATGGCCGAGATTTCGAGTGGCGTCAAAACCCGATGTTCGTTGCCGTTTGAACGTCCCGTGAGGAACGGCCCATGTGTGGAATCGACACGTTTCCAAGGAGGTTGACAGTTGAAGGGAGTCTTCGCCGTGTTTTGGACTCATGAGATCCCTTTCCATCGCTTTTCTGATTTGGTGTTCGCTGTCGTTTTCGCTTCTCGCAAAACCAAACATCATCTTGGTGATGGCCGATGACCAAGGGTGGGGGGACATGGGCTACAATGGCCACCCGGATCTGATTACTCCGAACTTTGACTTGGCCGCAGCGTCCGGGGTGCGTTTTGACCGCTTTTACGCGGCAGCTCCGGTTTGTTCACCGACTCGGGCGAGTGTTCTGACCGGGCGCCACCCCAATCGGATGGGCGTTTTCAAATGGGGGAACACCCTTCGCCCGCAGGAAATCACGATCGCGGAAGCCTTGCAGACAGCCGGTTATGCGACGGCGCATTTTGGGAAGTGGCACCTTGGTTCGGTGCGCAAGGGGAGCCCGGTGAGTCCCGGAGGCAGCGGGTTTGAGGAGTGGTTGAGCGCCCCGAACTATTATGACAATGACCCAATTCTCAGTCATCGGGGAAAAGCGGTGCAGCTCGAAGGGGAAAGCTCGGAAATCGCGGCGCAGGCATCCATTGACTGGATGGCTGAGCAGGTTGCGGCAAAAAAGCCGTTTTTCTCGGTCGTGTGGTTTGGTTCGCCCCATGGTCCTCATGTGGCTGCGAGCGAAGATCGTGCGCTGTATCCAGGTCATCCACATGCTCATTTTCTGGGAGAGATTACCGGGATGGACCGGGCTTTCGGGATGATTCGCGATTCCCTGGAGGATTTGGGAATTCGGGAGGATACCCTTCTCTGGTATTGCAGCGACAACGGGGCATTGCCAAAAGTCGGTGCGACAGGTGGATTTCGGGGAAACAAGGGCAAAGTCTATGAAGGAGGCCTGTTGGTGCCAGCAATTCTCGAGTGGCCGGCCAAGATCCAGGATCCTCGGATTGTGGCTCAGCGGTGCAATACCGTGGATATTTTCCCGACGTTGCTGGAGGTGGCCGGATTGCCTCAGCAGAAAAAGCCTCACCTCGACGGCATCAGTTTGGCCCCGATTCTTGAAGGACGCCCAATTGGGGACGGAGAGCGCAAGATGGGATTTTGGGACTTCCCGATAGGAGGAAAATCCATGCGTGCCTACGAAATGATGAAGGAGGTGCTCGAAGCGCAGGCGAATGGTTCAGAGTTGCCTCCTGCCGAGGATTCGTTGCTCGCGGCCCGAATTGACCCACTTCCCAAGGGAATTGAGAAGTTTTTTGGGCATTCCGCCTGGATTTCCGGAAATTGGAAGCTGCATTGGATAACCAATCCCAAAACC
>TARA_R110002096_G_scaffold259160_1_pt1 | contig 10414 bp, 3 predicted proteins | sample TARA_R110002096 | Tara Oceans TARA_R110002096 (sample SAMEA4397295) | marine metagenome | biome: Polar Biome; feature: [DCM] deep chlorophyll maximum layer (ENVO:01000326); material: water (ENVO:00002006), including particulate matter (ENVO:01000060) such as... | depth 35 m
AACCTTAGTTTTAGATGGACAAATAAATGCTACTACAGGTGCTATTGGTGGCTTTGAAATAGGCACAACATCAATAATAGATGATGCTGATTCATTTGGATTGTCCTCTGCTGTAACAGCAGGTGATGATGTAAGATTCTTTGCAGGTAATACGTTAGCTAATAAAAACATAGCACCTTTTAAAGTAACTGAATCAGGTGCATTAACTGCCCTTAGTGCAACTATTACAGGGGCATTAACCCTTACTAATGTAGATGGTACTACAGTGACCTACGCAGGAGGTACTGACTTAAAAGTAGGCAGTATCGGTGGCACTAATATAAATGCGTCATCAATTAGCACATCTAAAATACTGGCTCATGCTACATCTTTAATTAACCCAGTAACAGCTACAGGCAACGTATACCGATATGGTGGATATAATGATATAGGGACAGTAGTTAACGCCATACCAAGTGCAATCACCTTGTCTTATAACTCTACTGAAGATGCTTTATCTATAGTTTCAGATGGTAATACTTCTATAAGAAGTGACTCATTTGAAATAGATCACAACTCTATTTATAAACTATCTTTCCAAATTAAAAAGACAACTACTGGCGGTAATTGGTATGTAGGTGCTACGCAGTTCACGTCTGCAACTACAGGTCAATCTTTTTATGGTCCTAATGGTCAAACATCAACTAATTTTGGTGTTTATCAAGCAAATAGGACTTCAGCAACAGATACTAATAATGCTTATTTTGCAATTAGAACAGCTACTGATACTAATTATAGTGAAGTTGTAGTGTATTTAATTGGCTCTGAAGTTGATTTAGATGAAGTACCAAATCATTCGTATTCAGCAGGAGTAAGTGGCTTACCTTATATTCGTTTAGCTAGTTCTTCTACACATGCAGGTATTAGAATTTTAAACTGGGGTAATGCTACTACAACAAGAACTCTCCTAGTTAAAAATCTAACTATGGCACAGATGACTGCAAATACTATCGTTGCAGAAAATATATCTACAACCAATTTAGCAGCAATAAATTCTGATTTAGGAAGTATTACAGCAGGTTCATTGGATATAAATAGTGTTTTCACTGTATCTCCTGCAGGTGTTGTTGTAGCAAGTTCAGGAACAGTTGGTGGCTTCACATTAGGTCAAACATCACTTACAGCAGGAACAGGTGCAACAAGAGTATCTCTCTCAACAGCAGATGGTATCCATCTAGGCAATAACACGTTCAGTTCTGCACCATTTAGAGTTACAAGAGCAGGAGTATTAACAGCAACAGGTGCGGTAATATCAGGTGCTATTACAGCAACAAGTGGTTCATTTGCAGGTTCTTTAAACAGTGCGTCAGGAACATTCACTGGTGCATTAAGTGGCGGAACAATATCAATAGGTTCAGGAAACAATATATTTAAAGCTGATAGCAATGGTATTTATTTAGGACATGCCACCTTTAGTTCTGCACCTTTTAAAGTTACACCAGCAGGAATATTATCAGCAACTGGGGCTATTATAACTGGTGAGATAAATGCAACTAGTGGAACATTTAATGGCTCTATAGCGATCGGCTCAGGAAACAATATATTCAAAGCTGATACTAATGGTATATATCTAGGAAACGCATCTTACGCTTCAGCAACTTTTAAAGTATCTCCTTCAGGTATTGTACAAAGTAACAAGCGTATAACTTCAGGAGCAGGGACAACACAGGCTACATTAAGTGGTGATGATGATACTTATAGATTTTGGTCAGGCGGTACTACAGGAAGTACTGCTGATTTCTCAGTATCTAAAACAGGTGAATTAGTAGCTAAGAAAGTAAGTATCTACAATGATGATGGCGGTTTAATATTTAGTTCTCAGGGTGGATTTACTGATTTAGCCTTAACAGAAATATCAGCAACAACAGGAACACCAGTAGCAACTGTATCAAGCACCTTTAGTGCTAATGGTGACACTTCAGCTTCATGGCAATCTATAACTTTAGTATCAACTACAAGCCTATCAATTAGCGTTAAATTAAATACTTCTTTTGGTGGTGATGGCTTTTCTAATACAAACGTAGGACAAGCTACAAGTGAAGCAACAGCCAAGATACCATTAAACTTCACCTTACAGATGCAGTATTCATCCAATGGAGGTTCTAGCTGGAATAATATTGCAATAACAGCAGGGGGTACAGGTAATTCCCAACAGTTTACAAGAACAACATCAAGCCCTTCAGCACAACAATATAAAGTCAATTTAGTTACTGAGTCCGAACCAGCGTTTTTTGTTGCCTTTGCAGATGTTGTTAAAGGCACTGGCACTACTAATAGTGGTTCAGTTGATAGTGCAGGTTTTACAACCATCACAGGGACAATTGCTAACCTTGCAGGTTCTACTGGTGGTACTAACTATAAATTTAGAACACTAGTAACAACAACAGCTACAGGCTATGACACAAATAATAAAGTTACAGCTACAGCACCTAGAACATTAACTATTACAGACAGTGCAGGAGATGGTTTTTATATTGATGATGGAGATGGTTCACAAACTGTTCCAACTGGAGATATTACCAGTGTAAGTGTTACGACAGCAACAAACAGTGGCTTAACTGGTGGTCAAACTTTTTCATCAGGTGCAGCAAGTTTTACTCTAGCACTTGCTTCTACTATTGCAGGTAATAAGACCTTCTCTGATAGCGTAGTCATTCAAGGCAATTTGGACATACAGGGAACTACAACCACAATTGACAGTGTAAACCTTGACGTGAAGGATAAGAACATAACGCTTAACTATGGAACTGGTGATACTTCAGCTAATGCAAATGGGGCAGGTATTACTATTCAGGATGCTGTTAATAGCACAACTAATGCCACTATCTTATGGGATAAGCCCAACAGTAGATTTACGACTAGTCATGGGTTGAATGTTGGTGGAACTTTAACAATACCCTCTTCAGGTCCGAATTTTGAAATAGACATAACAGGTGGCAATGCAGGTAATATCAGAGCATATTCTCATTTATATATTTTATCTCAATCAGGTACTTTAAATTTAGGAGCAGGAGGGACTAATAGTCAGTTTTCTTTAGCCACTAATGGTAATGCTACCTTTACTGGAAGTATTAATTCAGGGGCAATTACAAGTACAAGCTCTATTACTGGTAGAACAGGAACATTTACAGGTCAAAACGGAACTGCTTTAAGTGTTAACAGTGGTACTACTAATGTAGTTGCATTATTTGAAAGTAGTGATGCTACAGCTTGGATTAACTTAAAAGATAGCAATTCATCAACATACGGAACTCTTTTAGGTGCAGAGGGTGGATTATTTAGACTTAGAACAAATAATAATGATGCGAATACTGATTTAACAGTAGATACTTCAGGCAACTTGTCGGTCTCAGGAACTCTTAACTCAGGTGCTATCACAAGCACAGGTAGTATTGTTAGCAGTGGTGTGGTTACTGCAAATTCTGCTATGCAAATAATAGGTGCTACTGGTAGTTCAGGTTACATGTACCTATATGATAGAGATGTTGGAACAAGTCCTACAGCTAATGGGTTTTTGATACAGAAGACAGGGACTCATGCTTATGTCCGCAATAGAGAATCAGCAGGAAAGTTATTTTTAGGAGCAGGAGATGATGCTGACCATCTAACTATATTTGCCAATGGTGATTATTATGCAGGTACTACAAAATGGTTTGACCAAGCAAGAAACCTATCTAATATTGGAACAGTAACAGCCACAGGCGGTAACTCTACTAATTGGAATACTGCTTATACTTATTCTCAAACTGATGCTGATGTATTAAGAAAAAGAACTAATATACCTGCTAGTGCAAATTTAAATACCTATACAGCAATAGGTTTATATCACCAAAATGGCAATACTAACGCAGCGTCAGGTTCTAATTATCCTATAAGTCAAGCAGGTATGCTTACTGTAACAGCCAACAGTATTTTTATTTATCAGACCTATCAGGCTTATAGCACAAATGGCACTTACGAAAGAAAATATTACAATGGCACATGGCAATCATGGCATTTAGTTTATGACAGTGGTGTCTTTACAAACAACTCAGCCAACTGGAATACTGCTTATACAGTAGCAAATGCTGCTTTACCTAAAGCTGGTGGCACAATGACTGGTACTCTTGCAATGGGGGCTAATGCCATTACAAGTACAGGAAATATCACTGCTGGTGCTTATTATGGTGATGGCTCAAATCTTACAGGTGTTTCTAGCACCACGATCAACAGCAACGCTGATAATAGAATTATTACAGGTAGCGGAACAGCAAATACTTTAAATGCAGAATCAGGGCTTACTTATAATGGAAGTGCTTTAGCTGTAACAGGGACTATTACATCATCAGGTCAATTAACACTAAACGATTACGCCTTAATTAATGCAGGTACTACATCAAATACTACCCTAGAGCCTGTTATATGGGCTAGAAGTCAAATAAGTGCTTCAATAGTTCAAATGAATGTGCAGGGTGACGAATGGCAGTTTGGTGGTGGTGGAACTTTAGATACAACTCCAATATTAAAATTAAAAAATAGCACTAATGCATCTACCTTTGCAGGGACTATCTCTTCAGGAAATATAACAGTTAATGGAGCTACAAGCGGAGCTGAAGGTGGTGAGATTGGTCTTATAGGGGCAGGGTCTAATGAAGATATTAATATTGATAACTATAATGGGATTTTCCGAATATTTGATGGTTCTGCTCCAGCAGTTAGGCTTCAATTAAATACTAGTGGAAACGCTACCTTTGCAGGAACTATAGATTCAGGGGCAATTACTTCTACTGGAAGATTATATATAAATCAACCTAGTTCTAATACCGCTAATGATCTTATTATTATGAGAGCTAATGACATCTATGCAGACCAAATATGGACTGATAATAGTGGCTCTATTAGGCTTAGAACGAATAGTGGAGCTTTTAAAGTATTTACAGGTGGGTCTGCAAATAGCACTAATGCAAGTGGTTCTTCAGAAAATTTTTCAATTAATTCTTCAGGCAACGCTACCTTTGCAGGAACTATAGATTCAGGGGCAATTACAAGCACAGGTAACTCCACATTCTCAGGTGTAATTGGAATAGGCGGAACATCAACAAATTCACAATATGGTGTATATCTGCAAAACAATAAATGGTATGCGACGCAATATTCTTCAGCACATGATGTAGTAAGAATAAACGCTAATACTACAGGTGGGCTAGATATATATAACCAAACAGATAGTGGTTTTACCAACGTAAGAGCAGGTTCATATAATATTGGGTCAACAACAGTCATAGATGCATCTCGTAACCTAACTAATATAGGAACTATCTCTAGTGGTGCTATTACAACTAGTGGAAATGTAACAGTTGATACAGATGGTGCGGATGCAATTATAGATGTTAAAGGTAATTCTTCTTATGACCCAGTATTACGATTAAGGTCAGATCAAGGTTCTATAGCTACTGAAGGATTTGAGATTTGGTATGACAATTCAGTTGGTGATGTACATTTAAACACAACTTACCCAAATGATGCAGCTTCTATACACTTCCAAACTAGAACAGGTGCAGGAAAAAGTACAGCAAATAAAAGACTTACAATTAATGGAAATGGCAATGTAGATATTGTTACTGGCTCATTGAGAATGGGGACAACCGCAGTAATAGATTCCTCAAGAAACATAACAGCAGGAACTATCTCTAGTGGTGCTATTACAAGTAGTGGAAATCTTTTGCTTGATTCAGCAAGTGCAGAAATAAATTTAAAGTCAGGTGTTGGAACTGAATCAGGTGCTATTAACTGGACATTCAATACTACAGGCACAAATTTTGCTTCTATTAAACTTCCTTATGACACTAGAGCAACTACAGGACTGCATATTGATTCAGGCTACCCAATCACTATTGATGCTACTACTAGGATAGATTTTGATATCAGTGGTTCAACCAAAATGGTCATGGACACTAGTGGCTTATCTGTAACAGGAACAGTCACATCTTCAGGTGATATCCAAGTTAATGGAAATCAGGTAAGGTTGGCTAATGTTGGCAGTAGAGTTAAATACTCTGTTTGGACTGGTGACACCTATGGAATAGGTATGAATAGTGGTGTAACTTTTGGGGGTATTGGTAGTTATGCAATAACCAACCAAATGAGCAACAATAACGATCGTGGTTTTTGGTGGGGTGATGCAGCCCATACTTTAGCTCAGGGAGCAATGGCTCTTACTACCAATGGATTATTAACAGTAGCTAGTGGAATAAGAGTTGGTTTTGGTGAAACTGATACCACTACTCCAAGTGCAGGTTTGGCTGTTGCTCAAGCTCTAGTAATTGGTACGGATGATGTTGCTAGTCAAAGTGATGCTGATATTACAATAAAAGAAGGAAATGCTTTTTGTGGTATTGATTTAAAAAGTTTAAGAACTTCAGGAAATATTGGTGGCATAAGATCATTCAACAGCTCTAATGTAGGAGTAGGCGAATTATTATTTGAAGTACAAGGAAGGCTAAACTATACAGGGTCTTTAGGTTTGGCTATTGGTGGCACTACCTTTATTGATGGGTCAAGAAATTTATCAAGCATAGGAACTATATCATCAGGCAATATAACAGTAGACAAGGCGAATGGCACTGGTGCAGTTGTTGGTATGCAGTTATTGTCAGGGTCAAATCAAGGAGATTCTATTGCTATTAACTTTGGCTCAACTACTGCTAATGAGTATTCTCTTTTATATGATCACTACCAAAACAGATTAAATTTAACAGATGGTGGTTCTAATGTTTTTTATGTTTCAGGTGGTATTGTCAACTTCACAACAGCTCCAGTCTTTAGTGGTGGTCTTGCTGTTACTGGAAACTTATCAGTTATAAGTGGAAATATTACAACTGGTGCAAGTAACTATATTCAGGGTGGTTCTTTCAAGGTAAATTCAACAACTGTTATTGATGGGTCAAGGAATATAACAGCAGGAACTATAACTAGCACAGGCACAACCTCACTATCATCAGGTAAGGTTATAGTTGACACCTTACCAAGAGGGTTAGCACTTAATTATGCAGATTCTTCAGGTTGGGTTTTAAATACAAGCGGTGTATCGCAGACAGGTTACTATGGTGGTAATTTTACTATAAATGGTAGTACAGCAGAAAATCAAGTTATCCATAGCACATTACCTGATGGAACTAGAGGGTTAATTTGGAATACACCATCAAACGATGCTGCTTCAGGTGCAGATGGCGGTTGGAATAAAGAGATAACAGGTATAACAGATAATAATTCATATATGTCTGTAGTTTATGTAAGAAGAAATGGAACAGGAACAAGTGGAACTTTTTACCATGGGTGTAATGGCAGTCATACATTAAATTTAAGCGGAACTGCAAATACTAATCCATACTTTGGTCCGCATGGAATAGATAATTTTCCTCAAGATGTTTGGTTAATATCTATAGGATTTATTAGAGCTAATTCTGAAACTAGCACTAGTAATAGTGGTATAGGTGGTATTTATAGATTAGATACAGGTGAAAAAATCCACACTCATACCGACTTTAAAATGAAAAGTGGCTCTACACAACAGCGACACAGAACGTATCTTTACTATTCAACACAAACTACAGCTTCATTATCATGGGCTAAACCTATGTTTTATGTTGTTGATGGTTCAGAGCCAACATTATCGTCTCTTATAAAGCCACAGCAAAACGCAAATATTAATATAGGTGCAGGAACTATTAATTCAGGAAAGATAACAGCTAGTAGTGCTTCTTTTAACAACCACATTTCAATGGAAAGAAGTGGAACGACTATGGGTCTTACTCCTAGTGGTAGCGAACTCTTAGTCGTTGGTGGCGGTTTTGCACCTAGCGATAGTACGACAAGAAGCTTGGGAAGGTCAGATAAAATTTGGTCAACTGTTTACTCTAATAGCTATAGAATTGGAACGACCACTGTGATTGATGCATCAAGAAACATAACAGCACCGCTTATTGATGCTTCAGCAACAGGCATGAGTATTTTTGCCACTAATATGTCTTCAAATGATGACTTTACAAACTCACCTATATCTATTCGTGAGAGAGGTATAGCAGGGGCAGGTGATGGCGAAGATAGAGATTCTCCTAATTTAAATTTTCATTGGAGTGGCAGAGTATCAAATTCTTTATGGATGAACTCAAGCGGTCATTTAAATTGGGGTAGTTATTCTAGTATTGGAGTTCCTACTAATGATGGCACATTCAAATCAGGAACTATAGATATACGAGATGCTGCAGGTACAGGTACTAGATACCTGCATGTACCAAGATCGGGTGCAGTAACTTTATACGGAGATAGTTCTACTAATCATAGTATTTCTTCAAGGGGTAGAGCTTTTACTGCTACTGATGATTTAAGAATCAACTCTTATGGCAGCCTATTTATTAATTTAGATTCTAACTCTAATAATTCTAATAGTGCAGATTTTGTAGTTGGCAGACATGGTGGCAGTGGAGCAATGGCAACCTCTCAGGATTTACTTGTAGTAAATGGTGAAAATGGAAATGTTAATGTCGCTTATGACAATGCATGTTTAACTTTTGGAATACCATCCAACGGAGCTAATGTGCAAAGTTGTTGGGGTTCTATGGAAGGCAATACAGATACAAGTGGTGAGGGTTCAGGAAGACTTTTCTTCAGAGAGCATAACTCTTCAGTAGCCGCAGGTGATAATTACGGAATGTCTTTAGGGTATAGAGGAGGTGCTACTAGTGTTACCACTGCTTTAGGCAATCAATGGACAGGCTTGTCTCAAATAAGCAATGGGCAGTGGGGTATGTGGGGACATAACAATGATGCAACAGGTGCATTAGTTATGTCAGGAGATAGAGCTGCAACCTTTATTGATTTCCATTCAAATAACTTCTCGGCTGTTGGAACTATAGCTTCAGGCTCAATTGTTTCTTCAGCCAACATAACAGCCTTCTCAGACGAACGATTAAAAGAGAACATACAAACACTAGATGGCAAGAAAGCTCTACAAATGAGAGGTGTCAGCTTCATTAAAGACGGAGAAGAAGGCAGTGGTGTTATAGCCCAAGAAGTAGAAAAGATAGCACCTGAACTTGTAATGACAGCAGATGATGAGATGGGAACTAAGTCAGTTGCTTACGGAAACTTGGTAGGCTATTTAATTGAAACTGTTAAAGATCAACAAAAGCAAATAGACGAACTGAAAGAGAGGTTAGATAATGACTCTAGCGACTAGCGGAACAATGTCTATAGGTGGTACTACAACTGATAGGTCTATTAATGTAGAACTAGGTAGGAGTGCAACAGCTACTTCTAACATGGGTGAAACAGATTTAAGAACTCTTGCAGGTGTTGCTTCAGGTGCAATATCTATGTCTAATTTTTATGGTAAATCAAATTATGATTGGGTTGTCACAGTTACTAATCAATCAGCTACTATTTTTGGTCAATCATTTCAGGGTTATGGTTCTGTTGGTAATCCATCAAGCCCTACAACTTTTGGTTCTGCTACAGATACAACGTGCGATTTATACAGTGATAATCCCAGTTTTCAATGGTATTCAGTTAATAATAATCCTACTTCTTTTTATATAAACAGTTCAACAGGAACGCCAACAGGCAACGCAGGATGGACAAAAATGCACATATATTATCAGCAAACAGGAACAGCAGGTAATCCTAATTTTACAATAACTAGATCAAGTTTGACATACACCGCAGCAGGTAGTAATAGAATTTGGAATATGGCTGATGGATATCAAGGTGGTGCAGGGGCGTTCTCATCTCCGAGCAACTCTCCTATTACTTTGGCTTTTTTTTAATGGACTATCAAACAGTACAAAGGGAAAGCGATAATTTTATAAAGTTTTATGTAGCAACAAGAACATTAGATGATGCTATATTTGAAGTGCCATGTATCTTAGATGATAATGGTGAAGTTGATGAAGTAGCAACGCAAGAAGTTATGAATCAACATATTATTAATTCAGACATATTAATGTCTTATATAGGAGAATAGAAATGGCAATAACATTAACAAGAACAGTACAACGAGTGGAGACGTATCCCCCAATGGATAGCACAGCAGCAGACGATACTAATGCAAAGCACCCTACTTTAATGGTTGTATATAATGATTTATTTGATGACGTAAGTGATGACCAACTACCAGTAACAGCTACTAAAGTTTTACATTTTAGTAAATATGTAGAAGATGGTGGTGATGCTACAGATATGTCAGGCGAAGATGCTTTAGTTCAAACTATTGCAACTGCTATTTGGGCGTAATTATTAATTAATCATGGATGCAGCAGTACAGCTTATAACTGAACTTGGATTTCCTATTGCTGCAGCTTTAGGATTAGGTGCTTTTGTATGGAAGTTAATCAATAGG
>TARA_R110002096_G_scaffold371455_7_pt1 | contig 10411 bp, 12 predicted proteins | sample TARA_R110002096 | Tara Oceans TARA_R110002096 (sample SAMEA4397295) | marine metagenome | biome: Polar Biome; feature: [DCM] deep chlorophyll maximum layer (ENVO:01000326); material: water (ENVO:00002006), including particulate matter (ENVO:01000060) such as... | depth 35 m
GTGGTTTGCTCGAGAAAGAACGCGCGAAAGACTTCAACGCCTATGTCGAGGCTCGCGAGATCATCGACTTTTTTATCGAAAACCCGGAGGTCAAAATGACCGGGGCGGAATTAACCGGCCTGCTCGGGAAATTGCAGCCTCGTCTTTACTCGATTGCCTCCAGCCTGAAGGTTCATCCAGAAGAAGTTCACCTGACGATCGCCCGGGTTGACTACGAAACGTTGGGCCGCAAACGCAAGGGAGTCTGCTCGACCTACCTCGCGGATCGCGCACCAAACGGCACCCAAATGCCGGTCTTCGTTCATGCGGCAAAGGGCTTCAAACCACCGGAAGATGACACGGCCCCAATGATCATGGTTGGACCGGGAACCGGGATTGCACCATTTCGTGCATTCCTTGAAGAGCGAGTTGCCACGAATGCTCCCGGCAAGAACTGGCTCATCTTCGGCAATCCTCATTCCAAGACCGATTATCTCTATGGCGAGCAATTCGAAGGTTACAAAGCCTCCGGCGCCATCTCGCGATTGGATTTGGCATGGTCCCGCGACCAGGATCACAAAATTTACGTTCAGGACAAGATCAAGGAAGCTGGTGCGGAACTCTGGAAGTGGCTTGAAGAAGGAGCTTACTTCTACGTCTGTGGTGACGCCGTCTACATGGCAAAAGACGTGGACGATGCCCTCCACAAGGCGATCGAGGAATTCGGAGGAATGTCTGCCGAAGCCGCCGCTGAGTACGTGGCGCAAATGAAGAAGGACAAGCGCTACCAACGCGACGTTTACTAGAGATCCCCGGCATCTTTCCGCTTCCGGAGAAAAACGACCGTTGCGAAAACCTTCGTGCTTCGTGCCGAAGCGAGGTGAAGTCGTGATCAGGGAAACCAAGGGAACGACGAACACCCAAACCGGCCTTGCTCCGGTTTCCGTGTGCTCAATCAAGTGAACCCAAGTAGAGATTCCAATCTGCGCGGCGTTCGTCCGTCAAACCTCTCGGACGCCTTCCGATTGGATCGATTGGCAAAAGTCGGCGTAAGCGTGGCGTAGCCCGTTTTCGAGGTTGAACTCCGGTTTCCACCCCGTTTCGCGCAAGATCGAGGAATCCATCAGCTTTCGCGGAGTCCCGTCCGGCTTGGAACCATCCTGCTTGATCTCTCCTTCAAATCCGGTCACTTGCGCGATCAATTGGGCCAGATCGCCAATCGACACCTCTTCGCCCGAGCCAACATTGACCAGATTTGGTGGATCTTCCAACGCCAGGAGGTGGAGACAGGCTGAAGCAAGATCCTCCACATAAAGAAATTCGCGAAGCGGCTTTCCACTCCCCCAAATCGCAACGGACTCGGCCCCCGATTGCGCAGCCTCATGAAAACGGCGCAGCATCCCGGGAATGACGTGCGAATTGTCCGGATGATAGTTGTCACCCGGCCCATAGAGATTGGTCGGCATGGCCGAATGATACACCACTCCGTGCTGACGCCGATAAAACTCACACAGCTTCAACCCAGCGATTTTGGCGATCGCATACGCCTCGTTCGTCGGCTCAAGAGGCCCGGTCAACAACGCGTCCTCGCGCATCGGCTGTTCCGCCAATTTCGGGTAGATGCAGGAACTTCCAAGGAAGAGAATCCGCTCAACTCCCGCTTGAAAACTCTCGTGCACAAGGTTGCTCGCAATGGCCAGGTTCTGATAAATGAAATCTGCCGGATAGGTATTGTTCGCGTGAATCCCGCCGACACGAGCGGCGGCGATCACCACGGTTTTCGGCTTCGCTTGCTCCAAAAACTCACGAACTTCAGCCTGCTCGGTCAGATCGACTTCCTGGCGAGTGGCCGTGATTACGGAAGAGTCTTCCCTCTTTTCCAGCGCCCGCACCAGGGCCCCCCCCACCATGCCGGTGTGGCCCGCGACGTAAATTGATTCGAGCAGAGCGTCCACCTTCGCAGAGTTCCGTTACTTCGCAACTCCGGCCCTGGCTTCCTCATACGCCTTTTCCTCGCGCGCCAATTGGAGATCGGAATCGACCATGATTTGCACCAACTCCTTGAACTTCACCTTTGGCTCCCAACCAAGTTGCTTCTTGGCTTTCGCGGGATCACCAACCAGCAATTCAACTTCAGCAGGTCGCAGGTAGCGCTCATCGAGCTTCACGAATTCTTTGTAGTCCAAATCCAAACGACCAAAGGCTTCTTTGCAGAACTCCTCGACAGTGTGCGTTTCGCCGGTCGCGACGACGTAGTCGTCAGGGGTGTCCTGCTGCAGCATCATCCACATCATCTCGACGTATTCCTTGGCGTAGCCCCAATCGCGTTTCGCATCCAGATTCCCGAGATAAAGCTCACTCTGCAGACCAACTTTAATCCGCGCCGCAGCCCGGCTGATTTTGCGCGTCACAAACGTTTCGCCACGGCGGGGTGACTCGTGATTGAAGAGAATCCCGTTACTGGCATGGAGATTGTAGCTCTCCCGATAGTTTACCGTGAGCCAGTAGGCATAAACCTTCGCGCATCCGTAAGGCGAACGCGGCCAAAACGGGGTGGTCTCCACCTGCGGCACTTCCTGAACCTTTCCGAACATCTCAGACGAGGACGCCTGATAATAGCGAACCTTTTCTACCAAACCGACCTCACGAATCGCCTCCAAAATCCGCAACGAGCCCAATCCCACAATGTCTCCGGTCGACTCAGGCACATCAAACGAAACGCGAACATGGCTTTGCGCTCCCAGATTGTAAATCTCGTCGGGCTGAAGGTTGTAGAGCAACTTCGCCAAGGCAGAGCTGTCGCTGAGATCGCCATAATGCAAGGTCAGGCGCGGATTGGCGGTGTGGGGATCCTGGTAGATGTGATCAATCCGCTCGGTATTGAACGATGAACTCCGCCGAATGATTCCATGCACCTCATAGCCTTTATCGAGCAGAAGCTCGGCAAGATAAGAGCCATCCTGCCCGGTGATCCCTGTAATTAGTGCGCTTTTCATGAAATTTCTGTCCCGAAGAAGAGCGCTGACGAAACAACAGCGCAAACTTACCGTCAACGTTTTTCACGAACACTTGACCGCATGGAGATTTGGGTGCTCAGGTTAGCGTTTATGAAGCTCCTACCTCTTTTTTCATCCCTTATTCTTCTGGCCTGCATCGGTCAATCCTCAGCCCAAGACTTTAAAGTCGCTGTGGTCGACTTCAAAAAGGCCATTCTCGCTCATCCCAAAGCAAAGGAGCTGGAAGCATCGCTGAAAAAAGAAGGCGAGAACGCTGCCAGCGTCATCGCCGCCAAGCAGAAGGAGCTTGAAGGCCTGAGAGAGACCGCGGCAGGACTTCAATCCCAAAAAGGACCCGATGGAAAATTGACGGAAGATGCTTTCAAAAAGCTTCTCGAGCTCCAGAAAAAGGCGGATGAAATCAAGCAAAGCATGATTCAGACCCAATCGAGAACTCAACTGGGCCTCAACGACCTCCGGCTCAAGGGGTTGACCGAAGTTGCCAATGAGGTGGGCGATCTCGTCACCAAGGCCAACAATGGCAAGTACGCCCTCGTTTTCGATAGCTCCGGCGCGACGCGCGATGGAACGCCCCAGCTGCTCGATTTTCCCGGAGCCGACGACATCACCGATCAAGTCATCGCGCTTCTGCCCAAATAACGCTCCCTCGGGTTCAGCTTTTGGCCCGTATCGCGAACCAGAGCCAACCCGCCAGGAATGCGACGCCTCCAATTGGGGTAATCGCTCCAAAAATCGCGGCCCCGGTCAGGCAATACAGGTAGAGACATCCGCTGAAGACCAGAATTCCGACGGCCAGGCAAATCCATGGACCTTTCGGAACGGATTCTGCTCGCCATGCGATTGCAAAAAGAGCAACCGCATGAATCAAATGATAGTGGCTCGCCGTTTCCCAGAATTCGATCCGACTGAAGATTTCCGCGTGTTTCTCCAATCCATGTGCGCCAAAAGCGCCAAGAGCGATTGCAAGAAAGGCGAGAATGGCGGAGATGCGAGTGTAGTTCATCCTCCCAATGTTAAGCTGAAATTTGTCACCACAACATGAATTCCCGAATCGCTTATCTCGACTCCGCCACGCTTGATGCTGGCGACATCGACTTTTCTCCGCTCGAAGCCCTCGGCGACCTCACGCTCCACGGCGTCACCAAACCGGAAGAACGCCTTCCGCGTTGCCTGGAGGCCGACATCGTCTTGGTCAACAAAGCCGTCCTCGATCGCGAAATCCTGGAAGCGTGCCGGGACAACCTCAAGTTCATCGTCGTCACCGCAACCGGCACCAACAACCTCGATCTCCAGGCCGCCCGCGAACTCAAGATCCCCGTCAGCAACGTGAGCGGCTACTCCACCGAAGGCGTCGCCCAGCACACCCTGGCAATGATCCTCAATCTCGCCACCAACGTCCACCGTTTCGCCGCCGAACCCGAAGAGTGGGCAAAGTCGCCCATGTTCACCCGGCTCGACTACCCCATCATCGAACTGGCGGGCAAAACCCTTGGAATCGTCGGCTTGGGAACCATCGGAAAACGCGTCGCCGCCCTCGGCAAAGCCCTCGGCATGAAAGTCATCGCCCTCGGCCGGGAAGGCGCCAGCTTTGAAGGCGAAGTCCCGAGGCTGCCTCACAACTCCTTCTTCGCCAATGCCGATTTCGTCACCCTTCACTGTCCGCTCACTCCGCTCAACGAACGCTTCATCAACGCAGAAACCCTGCAGCTCATGAAGCCGGGCAGCTTCCTCATCAACACCGGGCGCGGCCAACTGATCGACGAAACCGCCCTGCTCGAAGCTCTCAAGAGCGGTCACCTCGGCGGCGCTGGATTGGACGTCCTCAGCGCGGAACCACCTGCCGAAGGCCATCCACTCCTCGATTCGAGCATCCCCAACCTCTTCGTCACGCCTCACACCGCCTGGGCATCCTATGAATCCCGAATTCGCCTCCTGGACGCCGTCTGCGAAAACATCCGCTCCTTCCAAGCAGGTGGCGAAATCCTCAGTCGCGTCGCCTGACAATCGTCAAGGAGAGGCGACAATCCTGTCGCCAACCTTTGAATGCTATTGCTTTACGTTTCTTCTCCAGGATTGCGGCTTTCGACTTTGGTGAAAGACCGAAACAATGATTACCTCCTCGTCACCCACAATCGTGTAGATGAGAGTGTATGGAAATCCGTCGCAGGTTGCTACGACGGTAATCATCCGCAATCTTCGCCCAAGCTTCTGGGTAATGAAGAATTCTCCCGATAGCCGCATCAACCTCATCGATGAAATCTGCTCCCAATCCCATCACCCTCTCGTCGTAAAACTCGGCCGCATCCTCGAGTTCCTGAAGCGCAGGGGAGAGGAAGCGATAGTTCATTTGGCGAACTTGGAACGGAGCTCAGCCATCGCCCGGGTGCCGTCAATAGCGGCAATCTCTCCATCGCGAAAAGCCTTCATCCGATCATCCGCCTCCTGAATCCACGCTTCTGTAATCTCTGAAGGTGTCATTGAAAGGCTCTCCAGCAGGCGATCCGCCAAAACCGCCCTCTCTGTATCAGAGAGTTGCAATGCTTCCTTTTCAATAATTGCGTGATCCATTTCAGGAAAATGCTAGTGCACCACCAAGTCAATTTCAAACGGAACACCGTCCGCAACTCCTTCAGAGCTGTCGGACATGACGTTTTCAAATACCCAAGGTAACATCGCTTCGCCTTTGCCCCCTTGTGTTCATGCAATCCTTGCCTCAAATCTCTGTTCGGATCAGCCAAACTCCGGGACCTTTTCACCGTTCGTTCCAACCTTTCCCTTCAAAGATCTTGGGCCTGCATTTTTCGATTCGCGCGGACCTGGTTTTGGACTGTTTGGCGGATGAGAAGTGGAGGAGGTAGCCTCGTTGACGACCCGGTGTGAGGGCGGCAAAGGCGGTTTCGAAGTCGGGATGTGTTTTGAAGGCTGAGATCAGCTCTTCCGGATATTCCAACGGCGGATCCTCGGGTGACTCCATCTTTTCGCCGGCGTCTTCGAGTTCGATGGCCTGTTGAATGAAGCTAAGAATCGCATCCTTTCGTGAGTCAATCGCTTGTTCATCCGTGAAACGGAGATAGCGAGCGAATCGGGAATTTTCACCAGGCTTTTCCAGGAGTTTCTGGGGATCCTTCAATTGTGCCCCTCGGAAGAATGAAAGGACAACGCTCTCTTTCAGTGCGCTCAGCATCAAAACGTTTTTGCCATGATGCGTGTAGCATGGCGCGCTCCATTTTAGCGTCTCAGCCAACCCGGATTGTTGCACGATGTCTCGCAGCAGGTGGAGTTCGCGAACCCAGGAATTCACTTTGCATTGGGGAGTTCCTCCGAGTTCACATCGGCCACAACCGCTTTCCAGATAATGATCGACGTTTTCGGGTTTGATCGGCATGGGTCATTAGAAGGGACGGGCCAATCCGCGTTCCAGCGCCGTCAAACGCGGCTTATTCTTCGGTCACGTTGACCCGAAACCGACGGGAATTGAGCCATTGAACGCCAAACATGTCTTCCGTTGCGGGTTTGGCGCGTTTGAGGCCTCCGCCGTACTTGCTGTCGCCGTGCTTGCGGGCTCGGTGATTGACGGGCTGCTCAATAACGTTGAATCCGGCACTTTTGATCAATGCCGGGATAAAACGATGCATGCCGGTGAAGGGCACGAGGGCTTCGCGGCATTCGCGGCGCATGACTTTGAGGCTGCAGCCGGTATCGCGGACTCCATCCCCGGTGAAGCGGCTGCGGACACCGTTGGCGATGCGACTTTGCATCCGCTTAAAGGCGGTGTCTTTGCGATTGGCGCGGTAGCCACAGACGAGATCGGCGTTCTCGGTTTCGAGAGCGGCCATCAACTTGGCAATGTCGTTGGGGTCGTTCTGAAGATCGCCATCGATGAGGGCGATGAGTTCGCCCTTGGCCCGCATCATGCCTTCGTACATGGCGGCGCTTTGGCCGGTGTTCTTGTCGAGACGCAGGACGCGAACACGCTCGCCCTTCCGGATGCGTTCGACAGTCGCGTCGGAAGAACCATCATCGACGAGGACGAGTTCGTAGTCGATCCCGTCGAGAACCTCGCTGACTTCCTGCTGCATGGGCTCGACGTTGTCCTCCTCATTGTAGAGGGGAACGACGAGAGAAAGTTTGGGGCTGTGTGAGACTTCGGACACGCCGGGCCAGAATGGAGTGATTTAGGCGCGTCGCAAGCGATGATTTCGCCGGGCGATCAATCCACGCGGATGAGTTTCTCGCTGGAAGGATCAGCTGGACCGACCTTGCCGATGATGGCCTGACACAGAGCACTTTCTTCCTCGAGAATCCTTAGAACAGCGTCGAGATTCGCCTCAGGAACGGCGCAAACGAGTCCGCCACTGGTTTGAGCGTCGGCCAGGATGAACTTCATCGCATCACTGACGGAGTCGCCCCACGTCATGAATGGCTCGACCGTGCGGAGGTTTTCCTTGGTTCCGCCGGGGACACATTCTTCCTCCTCGACGAGACGCAGGATCTCAGGATCGATCAGCGGAATGTCGGCAGCGGAGAGGGTGATGGTGGTTCCACTGGATGCGCAGAGCGATTTGAGATGACCGAGTAAGCCGAATCCGGTGACGTCGGTGGCGCACTTGACCAAGCCCGCTTCGCCAATGCGCTGACCGGGCGTGTTGAGCGTGCTCATGAGCTTGACGGCCTTATCGACGACGGCTTGGGCGGCCAGTCCGCGTTTGATGGCGGTGGTGAGGATTCCAGTGCCGAGCGGCTTGGTGAGGACGAGGATATCTCCGGGCTTGGCGCCAGCGTTCGTCATCATGTTTTTCGGATGAACCATTCCGGTAACGGAAAGTCCGTAAATGGGCTCCGGATTTTTGATGGAGTGACCGCCGGCGAGGGCGCATTTCGCCTCTTTGACCTTCTCGGCGCCACCTTTGAGAATCTCGTTGATGATCTCGCTGCTGACCAGGTCGACCGGCATGCCCATGACGTTCATCGCGGTGATGGGACGACCTCCCATGGCATAAACATCCGAAAGCGAGTTCGTCGCGGCAATCTGGCCGTAGATGAACGGATCGTCGACAATGGGCGTGAAGAAGTCGACGGTCTGGACGAGGGCCCGCTCTTCATCGAGCTGGTAGATACCCGCGTCATCAGACGTCGCTGATCCCACCAATAAATTGGGATCTTCATACTGAACTAACCCCCGCAAAACTTGCGTGAGCGCCGATTGGCTAAGCTTGGATGCTCATCCCGCGCAGGAGGAAAGGGAGGTAAGTTTCAGTTTTTCGTCTGCTTTGGCAGCGTCAGGGGAACTCATGGTCGTAAGTTTCATGTAAGGCGGTCCGGTGGAGTTTCCAACGAAACTTTTTGCGGATTCGCACGACAAAATGACAGAATAGCTGACGCATGAAGATTTGAATCCTTACACCATCGGCCGCAGTTTCGCGGACCGGGAATCGCTGCACGGCGAGCCAATGGGCCGAGATGATCGCCGGGCCGGGGTTGGTCATCTCAAAGTGCGAAGGATCGTGCACCGGTGGGCCGAAAATCCTGATTGGGCTTCATGCCGAGCGAAGCCACGCGTCGATCGTGAATTTTCGCGAGGAACATCCGGAGGGTCGCGTAATCCTGGCTCTGACGGGAACCGACATTTATCCCGCGCCCAATGAGACCTCACGCGAATCGATCGAATTGGCGGATCGGCTCGTCGTTCTTCAGCGCAGGGCGTTGAACCAGCTTCCGCCGGAATCGCGGGACAAGGCGCGGGTCATCATTCAGTCCGCGGTTCGCTTGTCTGACAAACCCGCGAATCCCGATACTTTTGACGTGTGCGTGGTCGGTCACCTTCGCGATGTCAAGGATCCGCTCCGGGCCGCCAAAGCCGCGCGCCTTCTCCCCGCCACGTCCAAGATCCGCATTCTTCACGCCGGCGGCCTACTCGATCCCCACTACGAAGAACTTGTCCAGATCGAACAGGCAGAGAACCCGCGCTATCACTACCTCGGCGAGTTGGACGAACAGGGAATCGCGGATTTGATGGCCCAAAGCCGGATTCTCGTCGTGTCGTCCCGCCAGGAAGGCGGCGCGCGGGTCGTCGGGGAAGCGATCGTGCATGATACGCCGGTGATTTCATCCCGGATCGATGGAGTCGTTGGCCTGCTCGGTCCGGAGTATTCCGGATATTTTGACGTTGGCGACACCGCAGGTCTCGCGAACCTTCTTTCCAAGGCGGAAACAAATCCGGAATTTGCCGCAGCCCTCAACCGTGAAACCCAGGACGTCGCTCTTCAATTTGACCCGCAAGTCGAATGCGATGCCTGGAAACAGCTGATCGCTGAACTTACCCCCGCTTCATGAATTGCTGCCCCCAAGAACTCCTCTCCTGTCTCGATGAAGCCGACTCGCGCATGGTTGCCCTCATTGACACGTTGACCGACGAACAGCTCCACGTGCCTTATGAACGTGGCATCAATCCGCCCATCTGGGAAATGGGCCATTCCGCGTTCTTCTTTGAGTATTTTTTGCTGCGAGAACTCTACGGCGGCGAGGTCCGCATGCCGGGCTACGACGAGATCTGGGATTCGTTCGAGATTCCGCATCGCGAACGCTGGAGCCAGGGCGTCGTCCCGCCAAAAACCGAATCGTTCGATTACTATCGTCGCGTCATCGACGAGACGCGTTCCAAGCTCGATCGCGAATCCGAGCTTACCGGGAAGGAAGCCTACCTGACGAAGTACTGCATCGCCCACCAGTGCATGCATCTTGAGTCGCTCATCTGGTCGCGACAAACGCTGGGCTATCCTGCCCCACCCTTCTCCGAACTGGCTCCGGACGGACTCGAAACCACAATTGATTCCGGGGACGCGGAGATTCCCGGCGGAGACTACTTCATCGGCATTCCTGCTCACGATCAGAATGCGCCGGACGCGACCTTCAGCTTCGACAATGAACGCCCCGGGTTCACCAAACGACTCGAACCGTTCCAGATCTCCAAGACCCTGGTTTCCAATCAGGAATTCGCTGAGTTTGTCGATGACGGCGGCTACGAGAATCCGGACCACTGGAGCTTTGGCGGCAAATACTGGCTGCGCGAGTCCGCCGCCAAACATCCCATCTACTGGCAAAAACGGGACGGAGAATGGTGGATGCGACGGTTCGATCAACTGGAACCGCTGCGTTTGAAAGCTCCGGCGCTTCATCTCTCGTTCCGCGAAGCGGAGGCATTCTGCAAATGGTCCGGGCGCCGTCTCCCTACCGAATTCGAATGGGAAGCAGCCGCCCGTGGCCCCGGGGCGTTTCTCTATCCCTGGGGCAACCAAATCGTCGATCACGCAGCCTGGGACCTCGACGCCAAGTATCTTGGCACGGCTCCGGTTACCGCGTTTCCTCAGGGAGCAAGTCCGTCCGGTTGTCTGCAAATGCTCGGCACCGCCTGGGAG
>TARA_R110002096_G_scaffold255971_1_pt1 | contig 10398 bp, 7 predicted proteins | sample TARA_R110002096 | Tara Oceans TARA_R110002096 (sample SAMEA4397295) | marine metagenome | biome: Polar Biome; feature: [DCM] deep chlorophyll maximum layer (ENVO:01000326); material: water (ENVO:00002006), including particulate matter (ENVO:01000060) such as... | depth 35 m
GAATTCCAATTTTTCTTCAGAACCATTCACTTACGATGCCTACGTGGCTTCAGATTTTGATGCCAGTGGTATAGAAAACATGGATAATATAAATCCTGATAGGGCTTTATTGAGAGAGATAGTTGAAGAACGTTACGTTTCAGGATTTACGACCTTAATGCCTTTTGATGATGCAAGACGATTGAAGAAGAGTGACTCTGATGTTGCTGTTCCATTCCCATTAAATGTACCAACGGCAACTCAAAATGTAGAACGCTTTTTATATCCTGAAGATGAGATTCTGTCAAATCAAATGGCACCGGAAGATCCTGGTTTGTATGCCGTTACAAAGGTAAATCAATAATAATGTAACATCTACCAATATATAGACTAGGGTTTTAGTTAATAAATCCTAGTCTGTATTATCCATAAATTAAAATCAAGGGTTTATAGCTAATAGTCTTGTGCATAACAAATATATGTTTCAACGGCATGGTTATTAGTTGTCTTTAAAGTGCTTATAAACCCATAATACAATAAACAATTTAAAAATATTCAATCATGAAAAAATTAACCTTATCAAGTTCAATTATTTGCCTTTTTGTATTGCTTCTTTCCAATACAGGGTTTGCACAACAAACCACAGAACAATTGTAAGGTGATGGGCAATTGTAATGCTTGCAAAAAACGCATTGAAAAAGCCGCATCAGCTGTTGAAGGGGTGTCTTCTGTGAACTGGGACAAAGAGACTAAAATCATACAAGTTACCATGGCAGATTATACTGATATTGCTGATGTTGCAAATGCAATAGAGGCTGCAGGCCATGATACAGAATTTAATAAAGCCAATGATACAGTGTATGAAGAACTTCCGGGTTGTTGCCAATACGACAGAATACAATAATTAATACTTGGGCTGTTCCCGTAATTGAAATAACCGCTAGTAAAATAGAAAAGACGCAAGGTTTTACATACCTTAGTTATTTGAGTTAGTTAGTCTTTGTTAATTTTCAATTATAAGTGGGCAGCCCTTTATTCTAGTGTCATGTAAAAGTTGAAATGACGATAAGGCAGCAATCGTAGATTTTATGCTGGTCTAGGCAATCCCGCACGTGCAGGAGCATAGCCGTAACTACGGAATTATTTTTTAGCGAAGACATGGTGCAAAGAATATATTGGATTATGTGTATATTTTAACATGACAGTAATATGGTTATAGAAGAAAAAGAAACATTGGAATCCTATTTCAAGGATTTTAGAAAGGATATTATTGGTGTTGATACGGAAATAGAGACCCCCTTCGGGAAAAAACCTTTGGTTTATGCCGATTGGATAGCGAGTGGCCGTTTATATGGCCCCATTGAAGATATCATGCGTGAAAGAATAGGGCCCATGGTCGGGAATACGCATTCCGAAACCAGTTATACGGGCAAGTTAATGACCGGGCTCTATGAAACTGCCAAAAATGAAATCAAAAAGCACGTAAACGCCTCGGAAGAGGATGCTATTATTACGACCGATACCGGCATGACCGGCGTGCTCTGTAAATTCCAGCGCATTCTTGGACTAAAGATTCCGGAAAAACTAGAAAAAGCCTTTACAATTCCCGAAAATGAACGCCCTATAGTTTTTCTGACCCACATGGAGCATCACTCCAACCAGACCACTTGGTTGGAAACCATTGCCGATGTCGTGGTCCTGCAACCTTCGGACGGCTTGTTCGTAGATGCAAAAATTCTTGGTGCCCAACTGGAAAAGTACAAGGAACGAAAACTCAAAATAGGCTCCTTTACAGCCTGTTCCAACGTAACGGGCGTAGGCACAAATTACTACGAACTCGCCGAAATCATGCACGCCCATGGCGGATACTGTTTTGTCGATTTTGCAGCTTCCGCGCCTTATGCCGAAATTGATATGCACCCAAAAGAAGCGGCCAGAAGATTGGATGCCATCTTTTTTTCGCCCCATAAATTCTTGGGAGGCCCCGGTAGTTCGGGGGTACTGGTGTTCAACAAGGCATTGTACAAAAACCGGATACCCGACAACCCCGGTGGTGGTACCGTTACTTGGACCGACCCTTGGGGCGGACACAGTTTTTTTGAAAGCGTAGAGGCACGTGAAGATGGCGGCACGCCCGGGTTTTTACAGACTATGAGAACGGCATTGGCGATACGGTTAAAGGAAAAAATGAACGTGGAAAAAATCCGTCAGCGTGAGAACGAGCTTGTGCGCCGTTGTTATGAGGAACTTCCCAAAATAAAAGGACTGGAAGTTCTGGCAAAAGAAGTACGCTACCGTCTTGGTGTTTTCTCCTTTTATATAGAACATCTGCACTATAACCTCGTGGTAAAACTTTTAAACGACCATTACGGCATACAAGTACGTGGAGGCTGTTCCTGTGCGGGCACCTATGGGCATTTATTATTGGAAGTTTCCAAAGAACGCTCACGGAACATAACCAGCCAAATAGACCTTGGGAACCTAGCGGAAAAGCCGGGTTGGGTACGCTTATCACTGCATCCTACGATGACCGATACCGAGCTTGACTACATTTTGGAAGCCATCAAAAAAGTAGCCCAAGACGGTGAAGAAATGGCCAAAAAATATACCTACAACGCCCATACCAATGCGTTCTACCATAAATCCGAAAAACCAATAAAAGAAGATTTGACCCCATGGTTCAATATATAAATCAGCCGTATTAATCTCAGATAATAAATCCGCATGTACCTATTAAAAAAATTAAAATCCATCCTTTGTTGTTGTGTAGTTCTTTATTTTTTGCCGTCTTACGGGCAGGAAACTTTTCCAAAAAATGACATCTCCGACCAAAGGCCCCAGGCCATGGCATTGACCCACGCCACCATAGTGGTTAACCCTGAAACAATACTGAAAGACGCTACATTAATCGTAAGGGATGGTATTATCGAGGCCGTTGTTCCCCAAACACAAATTCCTAACGGTTATCGCGAAATAGACCTTCGAGGCAAATACATCTATCCTTCCTTTATAGATATGTTCAGCCACTATGGCCAACCCAAAGTGGTCATACCGCCAAGAGGAAGTCCATACGTCAAAAGGGAGCAGGTGCAATCCGACACCAAAGGTGCCTACAATGCAAACGAGGCCATTAAATCGGATTACCAAAGTGCGGAACATTTTCAGGTGGATAAAAAAGCAGCCGAAAAATTGAGGGCGCAGGGCTTCGGAACCGTTGCCACTATTCGGCCTGATGGAATTGCTAGAGGCACCGCATCTTTAGTGGTTCTTGACGAAGGCAACGAAAATAATATGGTCATAAAACCTAAGGCCGCTGCCCACTATTCTTTTGATAAAGGAAGTTCCTCACAGGATTATCCCGTATCGCCCATGGGTGCCATTGCCCTATTGCGACAGACTTTTTATGATGCCCAATGGTATGCCACAAAACAGCAAAAACCTTTTATCGATTTGGCTTTGGAATCGTTTAATGAGAGCAGTAATTTACCCCAGATAATGGAGGCTGATGGTTGGTTAACGGCTTTGAGGGCAAATAAAATAAGTGAGGAGTTCAAGTTAAATTTCATTATCAAAGGTGGCGGGGATGAATACCAACGTATCGAGGAGATTAAACAAATGAATGCCCCTTTGATAATCCCCTTGAATTTCCCATCGGCTTTTGATGTTTCCGACCCATACCTAACCCGAAAAATTTCACTCACCGACTTAAAACATTGGGAGTTGGCACCCTCAAATCCTGCTCGATTAGAGGACAAAGGGATAACCCTCGCGTTTACCGCCTACCCTATGGAGAGCAGTTCTGATTTCTTGGAAAACCTAAGAAAATCGGTTTCCTATGGTCTTAGTACCAAAAAAGCTCTTTCGGCCTTGACAACGGTTCCAGCAAGCCTACTAAAAATAAATGAAAGCTTGGGCACCTTGGAAAAGGGCAAACTCGCAAACTTCATCATTGCAGATGGCGACCTTTTTGATAAAAACACCGTACTGCTCGAAAACTATATCAAAGGAGCACGTTTTATAATCAATGCGAGTCCAGATTCAAAAATGACTGGGGAATACAGTTTGACCGCAGGAAACCTGAACGCCGTTTTTAAATTGGAAACAAAAAATTCAAAATATGTTGCTCAATTGGTACTGCCCGATGGGACAGAAAACAAAGCCGCTTTTACTATGGACGGTGATTTGCCCCTATTGGAGTTTGAAGTCGATGATAAAAAATACAATCTGGTGGGTTGGACCCATACCGAAGGCGAACACATGGTATTTAAGGGCGATGGCACCGTTAATTTTAAGGAAAAAATAACCTGGAAAGCGACCAAGAATACTACTGAAAAGGATATTGAGATTGATAAAAAAGACTCGGCTGAATTGAAAGCTGAAGGAGCGGTCATCTTTCCCTTTATGGCTTTTGGAACGTCTGAAAAAATAGAACCTGAAACTATATTGATAACAAATGCAACGGTTTGGACCAATGAAAAAGAAGGTATTCTTGAAAATACGGATGTTTTGCTTTCCGATGGAAAAATCGCCGAAATTGGTAAAAACCTAAAATCCAAAACCACTAAGACCATCGATGGCACGGGAAAACATTTGACACCGGGCATCATTGATGAACATTCCCATATTGCCCTAAGTGCGGTCAACGAAATTGCCGCCAACTCTGGTATGGTGCGTATGCAGGATGTGTTGAATTCCGAAAATGCTGGAATATACAGAGCCTTAGCGGGAGGGGTCGTTGCAGCACATCTTCTGCACGGATCTTCGGATCCTATAGGCGGGCAGTCCGCATTGATTAAACTTAAATGGGGCGAGAACCCCGAAGGTCTCAAAATCAGCAACGCTGCTCCTTTTATCAAGTTCGCTTTGGGAGAAAACCCAAAAAGATCGAAAAGCGCGCCTTCCATTCGTTTCCCAAGGAGTTTAATGGGACTTGAGCAGTTTTATTCCAATGCATTCACGGAAGCCCTAGACTATAGAGAAGAATGGAATCGCTATAACGGGCTTGATAAAAAACAAAAAAGTAGAGCCGTTGAACCAAGAAGGGATTTGTTAAAAGAAGCTATGTTGGAGATTGTGGAAGGCAGACGGTTTATTTCCGCCCATTCCTATCAACAGAAAGAAATGCTGATGTTGATGGATGTTGCAAACAGATACGGTTTTACCATAAACACCTTTACCCATGTCTTGGAAGGCTACCGTATAGCAGATAAGATGCTTGAACATGGGGTCGGCGGAAGTACATTTTCAGACAAGTGGAACTTTAAATGGGAAACCCGTAACGCCATTCCTTACAACGCTACCATAATGAACAATGTAGGTGTCTTAACCGCCATCAACTCCGATAGCCAAGAAACCATAAGACACCTAAACCATGAGGCTGCCAAATCGATTAAATATGGAAATACAAGTACGGAGGATGCGCTGAAAATGATAACCTTAAACCCTGCAAAGCTTTTACACTTGGACGATACCATGGGAAGTATAAAAAAAGGGAAATCGGCCGATGTGGTGCTATGGTCTGGCCCGCCGCTATCTGTTTACTCCAAACCCGAAAAAACCATCATTGAAGGGGCTATCTATTTTGATATAGAACGGGATAAAATGCTTAGGGAGAAAAACGAGCAGGAACGATCTCGAATCATTCAATTGATGGGCACTAAAGAAGCAAGGGCAAAAGCAACTTCAAAAGTTTCAAATGTAAAGCCAGAGTTTGATTGTGAATATCTGGAAATGGAAATGGGCAACTAAAAATAAAACAGACAAAAAATGAAACACTATAAATTAATAATTATCTTCTGTTCGGTTCTGATTTTTAACAATATGGATCTGGTTTTCGCTCAGCAGCTAATACCCAAACCAGCAGCTGCACAATCATCCCCTATTTTACTGGTTGGCGGCACCGTGCATACGGGAACCGGAGGCGTTCTGGAAAACACCTCCGTAGGCTTTAAAGACGGGAAAATCACCTATGTGGGAAGTTTAGAAAAATTGGGAACGCAAAAAGCGGATTATCAAATTATGGATATAAGCGGACAGCATATTTATCCTGGATTCATCCTATTGAATTCCTTGATAGGCATCGAGGAAATTAGCGGAGTCCCCCACTCCAACGATAAACTGGAAGAAGGGGATATAAACCCAAGCTTAAAAACGGTTTTCGCCTTTGATACCGGGTCTGAACATATACCCACCTTACGATTTAATGGGATTTTGTTTGTTGAAAGCATACGATCGGGAGGGTTGATTTCCGGTACTTCGGCCCTTATGGAACTGGATGGATGGAGTTGGCAGGAAGCAGTTTATAAAGAGGAAGCTTCAATACATTTACATTGGCCGGCTTCAACCTCAAGCTCCTATGATAAGGCGACCAAAACCAGAAGTATTAAAAAAAGCACGTCTTACGATTCCAAAATAGAAGAGCTTAAGCAATTATTTTCGGCAGCAAATTCCTATAAAGAAATTAAGGACAAAAAAACGAACTTAAAACTTGAATCCCTACAAGGTCTTTTTGATGGAAAAAAATCTTTGACCATACATGCCAACGAGCCTAAAGAAATTATTGAAAGTATTACGTTTGCCAAGTCATATAATATAAAGCAAATTATATTGGCAGCCTCCTACCCTGCGCTTTCGGTAAAGGCGTTTTTAAAAGAAAACAATATACCAATTATCTTACCGCCCACGTACGATTATCCAGATAATGACGGCATGCATTATGATGCTTACTATGCATTGCCCGCAGAACTTTCCAAAGCAGGTATTATAGTTGCCATAAGCCATTCCGGTATGCTCTCAACCTCTAGGAACCTTCCCTTTTACGCTGGTATGGCAGCTACTTTTGGCATGAAAAAAGAAGAGGCCCTAAAACTGATAACCTTAAATCCAGCAAAAATTCTGGGTGTGGACGATAGGCTGGGTACCATTGCCATTGGCAAGGATGCCAGCTTATTCGTCTCCAAGGGTGATGCCTTGGATGTACAAACAAATGACCTCACCCATGCATTTATACGTGGAAAAAGCTTAACCCTTGACGGATCTCATCAAGAAAATTTCAAACGCTATTCTAAAAAGTTTGGATTGAAAAACTAAAGGCATAAGGTATGAATATTGAAAAAGTGCTTATAGATTTTAGCAATTGGATATGGAATCTACCTTTATTAATATTGCTCGTGGGTGGCGGAATTTACTTTCTGATATACTCTAGGTTATTGCCATTTAAGCACTTTCTACATGCCATAGCGGTCATTCGCGGCAAATACGATGACAAGTCCAATGTGGGCGAGATCAGTGCTTTCAGGGCTTTGTCAACGGCATTGTCCTCTACCCTGGGAATGGGAAACATTTCGGGAGTTGCCATAGCTATTGGCATGGGCGGACCAGGCGCTCTTTTTTGGATGTGGGTAAGCGCATTGATAGGAATGGCTACCAAATATTACACCTGTTCCTTGTCCATAATGTATCGGGGAAAGGACGACTCTGGAGTGGTCCAGGGAGGCCCCATGTACGTCATCATGGAGGGGCTTGGAAAAAACTGGAAACCCCTTGCGGTATTCTTCTCGATAGCCGGTCTTTTTGGGTCCTTGCCCATTTTTACGGCAAATCAACTGACACAGGTATTAAATGATGTACTGCTGCCGGGTTTGGGCTATGAGGCCTCCACAAAGTCATCATTACTGATTGGAATCGTCATTAGCGTGATGGTCTCCATCGTTATTTTCGGGGGCATTCAGCGTATTGCCAATTATGCAAGTAAGCTCGTACCGTTCATGGTGGTACTCTATTTTTTATCGGTATCCTATATACTTCTGATAAACCATTCTGAGATTATTCCGGCATTTAAAGAGGTGTTCTTGGATGCCATGACCGGAGATGCGGTATTGGGAGGCAGCCTAGGCGCTTTAATCATTGTTGGGATAAGAAGGGCCGCATTTTCCAATGAGGCCGGCATAGGCACCGCACCCATGGCGCATGGGGCATCCAAAAACCTGGAACCGGTTAAAGAAGGTCTGGTTGCCATGCTAGGCCCTTTTATCGATACCATTGTAGTATGCACCTTAACGGCTATGGCCATTTTAGTGACCAACAGCTGGCAAAATCCAAATATGGGAGGTGTAACCGTTACCTTAAATGCCTTTATAAGTACAATGCCCGATTATGGCGCCATACTATTAGTGTTCATAGTATTTGTTTTTGCCCTTACCTCGTTGTTCACATACTCTTACTATGGAACCAAATGTATTTCGTTTCTTCTGGGTACACGTTATAAAAAAATCTATAATTATATCTATGTTGCCAGTATTAGCTTGGGTGCAATTTCTACCATGTCCGGCATTGTTGGCCTCATTGATATTAGTTTTGCGTTAATGTCCATTCCTACAATGCTTTCCGCAATTATTCTGTCTCCAAAAGTCAATAAAGCCACCCGTGCTTATTTTAAAAAATTACACTTAAAATCAAACGTAATCTAAATGCTGCTATGAAAAATTTTATGCTTTTTTTCTACCTACTAGGCTTTTCACTAGTTACGGTTCAAGCTCAAAAATTTCAAGGTCAGGGCCCTATTAAAATAGTCCCAACGTCTTCTAAACCCATACAGAAACAATGGAAGGGCAACTACTCCTTTGATGATGAAAACTTGACTTTTTCAAATGACTTTCAAGGTGCTAGGCTTAACGGAATTATTCACAACGAGGATGATACATATACCGCTTTGATTACTTCGGAAAACACACCCATAAACTCAAGCCCATGGTATGCCTTTAAGGTTTGGTCAAAAGAAAAAAAACAAATCAACTTAATTCTGACCTATCAAGAATCCGTTAAGCACAGGTATTATCCTAAGTTGAGTCATGATGGTATTCATTGGATGCCACTGGACTCGATCAATTACACGGAATACGACAAAGGCGCTAAAGATTTTGATCCAGATTCCCGACCCTTAAAAGTTAAAATAAAGCTGGAGGTAGGTCCGGATACGCTGTGGGTTGCCGGCCAAGAGCTGCATACGTCCAAACATGTAAACAATTGGATTAATACCCAGGCACAACAATCTTATATAGCTCAAAAAAGCATTGGAAAAAGTGCTGAAGGCAGCGATTTAAAGTTACTTACCATTGGTAAGGAAACCGGCAAAAATATGCTAATAGTTATTTCGAGACAACATCCACCTGAGGTTACCGGCTATCTTGCCATGAAATCGTTTGTTGAAACCATTGGTTCCGATAGCAAATTGGCCCGAAAGTTCAGAAGGAAATTCACGACCTATGTAGTGCCTTTGATGAACCCCGACGGAGTAGATAATGGGCATTGGCGCCATAATGCAGGTGGTATCGATCTAAATAGGGATTGGGCAAACTTCAATCAGCCAGAAACGCAGGCTGTAAAGACTTTTATGGAAAATAAAATTAAGGAAACCAAAGGAAAATTTTATTTTGGTATCGATTTTCATTCCACTTGGGACGATATTTATTATACGGTAGATGAGAAACTGGAAGGTAATATGCCAAACCTGATTCCTGATTGGTTAGAAAAAATAAAAGAAGCTATTGATTATTATGACCCCAATATACGCCCAAGCGATAAAATGGAACCAACAATTATCTCTAGAAATTATTTCTTTGTAAACTATGGTGCCGAAGCCTTGGTTTTTGAAATTGGTGATAATACCCCGAGAGATTTTTTAATGAAAAAAGGCAAAATAAGTGCTAACATTCTAATGGAAGTGATGCTGGACCGACTGGACTGATACATTAATTAATTGACCCTTAAAAACTACATAATCATTTTTTGTAACTGGGCATATAATACTCCCACCAATTGGTTATCTGGAGTTACAAAACCAGCAGATGGAAACATCTCGTGGGCAAAACCTCCAGGGAAATTATTGCCAAAGGTTTTAAATACGCTACTCCCAACAAAATCGCATTTAAATTGACTAATCAAATCCTTTAATGTTTTACCCTTTAAATCACCTTCACTTACATGCGTTTCATTATCTTCTATATCTGAAATCCCCCATGATTCCCCTATACTTTCTTGATTGTGGTTTTTATTTAATACTGTTTTTAACTTATTTCCACCCCATATACGATAGCTGTAAACTGGATTAGATTTTAAAGGGTATAATTCCATTTTGTTCAAGATTATTTAATAATTAAATATGTATTAGGTTGCATTGTTAATTCTCCGAGTAAAATATTCTCGTTCTTTTCTAATGCTATTTTCTTAGGATTTTCACCAAAATTAAAGTAGCATTTAATAGTATCTCCATTAAATGTTCTTGTAAATGCTATGATATTATTTAAAAAAGACAGTTGTTTGTATTTTCCATATTGAAGTGATGGCTCCGAATTTCGCAAAGCAATGAGTTTCTTGTAATTGTTTAACAACGAATTTTCTTTTTTCTCTAAAGATGCTACA
>TARA_R110002096_G_scaffold2933_11_pt1 | contig 10394 bp, 8 predicted proteins | sample TARA_R110002096 | Tara Oceans TARA_R110002096 (sample SAMEA4397295) | marine metagenome | biome: Polar Biome; feature: [DCM] deep chlorophyll maximum layer (ENVO:01000326); material: water (ENVO:00002006), including particulate matter (ENVO:01000060) such as... | depth 35 m
AGAGCGTAAGTTGGGTCGCACAAATGCATTTGGCATGAACGACGCTCTTACCTTTGAACTGGCGCGCGAGGAATACGATCAACTTGTAACATTGGATGATCCATTTGCGTTAACCATACTAACAGTTTCAACCCATGGACCCCTAGGGTTTTTAGATAACAATTGTCCGCCTGTGGAAGGGGCTAGTAGCCAAATTCCTACCGCGATTAGCTGTACGGCAGAATTGTTGGCGGATTTCATTGATTACACCAAATCCAAAAACAACGGACGTGAAACTGAGATTATCGTATTGAACGATCATTTAGCCATGAGAAATACTATGGAGCAGGAATTAAAGGCGACCGCTGATACTCGCCGCAACCTGTTTTTCGTCCAAAACGCATCCGCGCCAAGTGTGATTGACCGTGCCGCGACGCCGTTCGATATTTTCCCTACAATCCTTGACAGTTTGGGGTATGAATTGGCCGATGACCAAGCAAACCTTGGACGAAGCATGTTTCAGAGTAGCAAAAACTTAATCGAACGTTACGGGCCTGATGATTTATACCAGTTACTAAAGGGGAACTACGCATTATCGAAATTTCTCTGGCGTCCAATCGTTGAATAACCATCCTGTGGCCTACTGCCCCGTGATATCCAATACGATCGAGCAACACCCAGAGTAATGCGCAGGGCTGTTTTGCCCGCGTGTCATCAATTCAACCGAAATACCCATTTGACGATCTGACATACCGTCCGAACATTTGCGTTTTTCAATGAAAGCGTTCCAATTGGTGGTTTGTAACCCTTGGCGCAGGATGTGGTTCGCGGATTTCCCCGCATAGGTGATATTTTCCACCTGCCCCTGTTCTCCAGCCAACGCAAATTGCGCGGTTGTGCCGTTTGCCACGGTCAATGACCAAAACGGCTCTGTACCCGCGCAAACCATATTTGCTGGTAAATCTGTGCCCACCATCAAAGGGGTTTCGACTGGCTCTAGGTAACGCGCATACACCCACGCCGTCCATTCGCCATAAACAATTTGCGCCCACCCCACATTGGGATCAAACGCTGTCACTTCGACCCGGTCATTAGGTTTTAGATCACCAATATCCATTGCGTTTGCAGACGGGGCAGCGCGCACATTCAAATAATCACCGTCTTGTAGGCCCGTGACCTTGAATTCCGCAGGTAGAATCGGAATCGGTGGCTCCTGTGCTCCGCTTGGTGATGCTATCAGCGCTCCCAAGACGACCGTCCAAAAGTAAATGTGCGAATATTTCATAGCATGCTCATTTCATTTCGAGAGATCATCACCGAAGTCATTTGAAAAGCAACCACTTATTTGGCGGGGCCATGTCGTATTAATCTTTGTTTGTTTTCCTGTGGCACCGAGTCTTTTTTGCGCAATTATCTTGTCGAAACTGTTGTTCCTTTAAAATAAACCCGCTAGGAAGATGGAGGAAAAAGCCGATCCGAACAGGATTCGCTTCGCTTAATGACGTGTCAGGAGAGAACACATGGCAGACGCAGCCGCGCATGACCACGCCCGTCCAGGGTTTTTTACACGTTGGTTCATGTCAACCAACCACAAGGATATTGGTATCCTTTACCTTTTCACTGCAGCGCTGTTAGGCTTTGTCTCTGTCAGTTTCACCGTGTACATGCGCCTCGAGCTGATGGAACCTGGTGTTCAATACTTATGCCTGAACGAAGCAGGCCAATCTGCCGCACGATTTATTTCTGATGGGGATTGTACGCCCAACGGGCACCTATGGAATGTGTTAATTACAGGCCACGGCATCTTGATGATGTTCTTTGTGGTTATTCCTGCGTTGTTTGGTGGTTTTGGGAACTACTTTATGCCGTTGATGATTGGTTCGCCTGATATGGCGTTCCCACGCATGAACAACCTGTCATATTGGATGTATGTCACCGGTGCAACACTGGCGGTTTTGTCCCTTATTGCGCCTGGCGGTAACGACCAAGCTGGTTCGGGCGTTGGCTGGGTGTTGTATGCACCGCTGTCCACACGCGAAGGTGGCATGTCGATGGATTTCGCAATCTTTGCGATCCACGTTTCTGGTGCCTCTTCGATCTTGGGTGCGATCAATATGATCACCACCTTCTTGAATATGCGGGCACCGGGCATGACGTTACACAAAGTTCCCTTGTTTGCATGGTCAATCTTTGTGACGGCATTCTTGATCTTGTTGTCTTTGCCAGTATTGGCCGGCGCGATCACCATGTTGTTGACAGACCGCAACTTTGGCACAACATTCTTTGATCCTGCTGGTGGCGGTGATCCAATTTTGTACCAACACTTGTTGTGGTTCTTTGGTCACCCAGAAGTTTACATGATCATTGTTCCCGGTTTCGGTATTATTTCACACGTCATCTCTACCTTCTCTAAGAAACCGATCTTTGGCTACTTGCCGATGGTTTACGCGATGGTTGCGATTGGCGCGCTTGGGTTTGTTGTTTGGGCGCACCACATGTACACCGTCGGTCTATCTCTGTCACAGCAGTCTTATTTCATGCTGGCAACCATGGTGATTGCGGTTCCGACAGGCATCAAAATTTTCTCTTGGATTGCGACGATGTGGGGCGGCTCGATTGAGATGAAGACACCGATGCTGTGGGCATTTGGCTTCTTGTTCTTGTTCACCGTTGGAGGCGTAACAGGGATCGTTCTGTCACAAGCGGGCGTGGATCGCGCGTTGCACGATACCTATTATGTGGTTGCTCACTTCCACTATGTTATGTCGCTGGGTGCTGTGTTCTGTATCTTTGCGGGTATCTATTATTGGTTCGGCAAAATGTCTGGCCGTCAGTATCCTGAATGGGCCGGCAAGGTTCACTTTTGGATGATGTTCATCGGCGCTAACGTAACATTCTTCCCACAGCACTTCTTGGGTCGCCAAGGGATGCCACGTCGTTACATCGACTATCCAGAGCAGTTCGCTTTTTGGAATGAAATCAGCTCGTACGGCGCATTCTTGTCGTTCGCTTCTTTCATCTTCTTTATTGGAGTTATGTTCTATTCCTTGAAATGGGGTAAGAAAATAACAGAACCTGCGTATTGGGGCAAGCATGCGGATACATTGGAATGGACACTTCCAAATCCACCGCCAGAGCACACATTTGAAATCCTGCCAAAACAATCTGACTGGGATCGAAGCACCCATTAGAACGACAGATTATCATAACCTAAATCTGAAAGGCCGGTGCAAATGCATCGGCCTTTTCCGTACCTTCGCCATAACGAAGTATCCAAGCATCGGTTTGCCACGCCTGTCCAGCCCGCCGAAGGGGTACAGATCGAGTTGTAATATGGTGGGGAAAGTGTGCGGTATTACAGATGTGTAATACCGCGTACTAGTGTGTTGTGGTGAGGTTAGCCCAGTAACGCTTTCAATGCGCCGCCTGCCTTGCCAAAATCCATCTGGCCAGTATAGGCCGTTTTCAGAACGCCCATTACTTTACCCATGTCGCGAATGCTGCTAGCACCTGTGTCGGCAATTGCCTTTTGAACGGCCGCTTGTACTTCTTCTTCGGTCAATTGTTTGGGCAAGAAATCTTCGATGATTTTAATCTCGGCTAATTCTTGTTCTGCCAATTCCATGCGTTCTGCCGCTTCGTACGCTTGTGCGCTATCTTTGCGTTGTTTGATCATCTTTCCCAAGATGCCCAATATATCGGCATCGCTAACTTCGCCATCTGTGCCATCGACACGTGCCGCAATATCGCGATCTTTGATTGCGGCCATAATCAGGCGCACTGTGGACAGCCGCAGTGCTTCCTTGTCTCTCATTGCCTGCTTCATTGCAGATTTAATATTTTCACGCATAAAACCATACTCCCGAGGTTTTGGTATTCAAGACCTGTGAACCTATACAAAAAAGCACAGTTACTCAACAGTATAGCGACCCTTCAAACGATTGAAGAATAAGCACAAACAAATTTTCTATCGCCTTGACCTTCGCCATACAGGCGCGTATTTATTCAAAAGTTTATCACAGGATGAGTCTTATGTCTGCCACCGACACGCCCGCAAAAAACCATGAAATACCAACCGCTTGTATCGTTCTGTCGGACGGTTCAACATTTTATGGTCGCGGCTTCGGTGCAACAGGGCAAGTTGTTGCAGAACTTTGTTTTAACACGGCCATGACTGGTTATCAGGAAATCATGACTGATCCATCATATGCGGGACAAGCCGTGACGTTCACATTTCCCCATATCGGCAATACAGGCTTCACATCCGAAGACGACGAAGCATCCGAACCCGTGGCGCGCTCCATGATCGTGAAATGGGATCCAACAGAGCCATCCAATTACCGCGCACAGGGAACGTTGCCCGAATGGTTGTCAAAAAACGGACGCATCGGCGTAGGTGGTATCGACACCCGTCGCCTAACCCGTGCAATCCGCCAACAGGGCGCGCCGCATGTGGCAATAGCCCATGACCTCGAAGGCAACTTTGACGTCCCCGCCCTTCTGAAAGCGGCGCGGGATTTTGTTGGGCTTGAAGGGTTGGATTTGGCCAAAGAGGTGACTTGTGCGCAAAGTTACCAATGGAACGAGCAACGTTGGGCATGGCCAGACGGGTATCCCAAACGCACTGAGCCGGGCAAAAAGGTTGTGGCGATTGATTACGGCGCAAAACGCAACATCCTGCGTTGTTTGGCATCTGCGGGTTGTGATGTGACGGTGCTACCAGCCACGGCCACGGCCGAGGACGTCATGGCGCATAAACCACAGGGTGTATTCCTGTCGAACGGCCCAGGCGATCCAGCGGCAACTGGTGAATACGCGGTCCCAATGATCCAACAGGTATTGGAACAGAATATTCCTGTGTTTGGGATTTGTTTAGGTCATCAGATGTTAGCGTTGGCATTGGGTGCTAAAACGATCAAAATGAACCACGGCCATCACGGTGCAAACCACCCGGTAAAGGAAACCACAACAGGTAAGGTGGAAATCACATCCATGAACCATGGTTTTGCGGTGGATACACAATCATTGCCAAAGGGCGTCAGCGAAACACATGTTTCTCTGTTCGATGGATCAAACTGTGGCATCGCATTAGATGGGCGGCCGGTATTTTCGGTTCAACACCACCCCGAAGCATCGCCTGGACCCCAAGACAGTTTTTATCTGTTCGAACGCTTTGCGGCGGCAATGGCTTAACCCTCGATTAACTACTTTGGTTAATGCTTAAGAAGCTCTTTTAATGGCTTCTTATGACCTCACTTGCGCATCAAAACCTTGATCCTTACCTGTTCGATGATCACGTCGCACCTGTGCCGCTGCGCATCGGGGAAGTTTTGTTGGCGCATGGGTATTCCACACCCGCAGAGTTGGCCAAGGCGTTGGCGGTGCAGCAACATTGTGATGCATCCTTAGGCGAGATTTTGATCACGCAACGTGGTGTGACGGCGATCAATTTAAAACGCGCGCTAAGCATTCAGGCAAATTTGGAATTCACTGATACGCTTTACCCATCTGACGGAACGAATTGCGAATTTCCTTTTCATTACAAAGAGATGTTGGATGGAAACTTTGTCCCTATTGCCGCTGACAGCAGCGATATAAAGCTCGCCATATTTAATCCAGCCGACATCAACCCCCTTCGTGATCTGTGCGATCAGCGCGGTGTCACACCACATTTTGTGCTGTCCTCAAAACAGGACGTTCATGCCCGCATCGCCGACATCGGCAAAAACCATTTCTCCAAGTCAGCAGAGGTGGCTTGCCCCGATTTATATTCATGCCGCGCCCATTTTTCACGCAAGAATAGCCGGTTATGGGTGCTGGCAAGCATCACCATTTTAGGAGCATTGAACTATTTTAACCTTTTGGAAATGCTCCTTTTCATTATCGCGTTAACCGTATTCACAGGAAATGGCGTGTTAAAATTATCCTGTCTGATTGCCTATTTGTTCAAACAACCTCCTTCCAAACACCCAATTAAAAGACCAAAAAAACTGGAAAAAGTCAGCATTTTGGTTCCCGTATTCAAAGAGACCTATATCGTTGAACGCTTAATCAAACGTCTGTGTGAATTGGAATACCCCAAAGAGCTGTTGGAAATATATCTGATTTGCGAAGAGGCGGATGAAAGCACCCAGAACCGGATTACCCATGTGCCCAAACCATCCTATATTCGGATGCTCATTGCACCCAAAGGCCAGATTCAAACCAAACCACGAGCGCTGAATTATGCGCTGAATTTTTGCAAGGGCAGCATCGTGGGCATTTACGACGCCGAGGATGCGCCTGAATATGATCAGGTATTCAAGGCTGTGCGCCATCTTCAAAGCGCTCCTGAAAATGTTGTGTGTGTGCAGGCGCGATTGGATTTTTTCAATCAAAATACCAATTGGCTGGCGCGATGTTTTACCATTGAATATGCTATGCTATTTCGTGTCATTTTACAGGGATTACAACGGCTTGATCTGCCTATCCCATTGGGTGGGACATCCATGTATATCCGCCGTGATGCATTGACCAAATGGGGTCAATGGGATGCCCATAATGTCACCGAAGATGCAGATTTGGGTATGCGCTTGTACCGCAAAGGGTTCCGTGTCGAATGTTTAGACAGCACCACATACGAAGAAGCGAATTATAAGTTTCGTTCTTGGGTCAAGCAGCGGTCACGCTGGTTAAAGGGTTTTGTGATGACATGGATCACCCATATTCGAACGCCTGTCCAAACCTATAAAGATATGGGATTTCTCGCCTTTTTGGCGTTTAATTTTTTGATGTTGGGGACGGTGGTGACATATCTGATGATCCCCTTATTGTTGCCCTATTGGCTGTTGTCGATGGGAATTATTCCCCCCGTATTTGGCACGCTACCCTACGGGGTTTTACCGTTCATGATTATCGTTTTGGCAATTGGCGAACCCTTGTTAATCGTCGTGGGCTTCTATGCCACGCGCACCGACAAACATCGCCCCTTACGACTGACACTGTTCACCATGTTCCTTTATTGGCCGTTGGCGTCATTGGCCGCGTATAAAGCAGCTTACGAGTTAATCACGGCACCAGTTTATTGGGATAAAACCGAACATGGTTTGAATGATGATAGTTTTGGGGCCGAAATTGACGATCTAACATTGCCCACATGGCGCAAATCAAACTAACGCAGGTTTATTTCACCGGCATCCAGTTTCAGGCGCGTTTCAAATGCAAATGACAGATGCTGTTTCAATGCTTTGCGCGCGCTTTCACCATCCTTACTTTCGATGGCGCGCACAATATCCAAATGTTCGTTCAACGCCTGCTCGCCGCGCCCATCAGCCGCCAGTGATGTATTAGCCAACAACGCCATCGTGCGATGCACTTGTTGTAATTGCGAAATCAGGAAATTGTTATGGCTGGCTAGATGAATTTGATTGTGGAAACGACGATTAGCACGCGATAATTGCTGTGGGTCATTCACAAATGCGCGGTCATTTTCGATCATATCATACAACACGCGAATTTCTTCGGGTGCGGCGTGGCGCGCGGCCAAATATGCGGCCAAACCTTCTAATTCGGCGCGCACAGTGTACAATTCACCAACCTGATTATGATCCAGCGTCGCAACCATCAAAGAACGCCCATCACGGTTCAAAAATGATTGCGTTTCAAGGCGTTGCAATGCCTCGCGGATCGGGGTACGTGATACGCCGAAACGTTCGGCCAATTCTGCCTCGACCAGACGATCACCGGGGCGATAAGCACCGTCGTTAATGGCTGAAATAATCAGCTCATACGGATCTTTCAGGTCTGATTTTTGTCGTCCCACGGCATTTACCCCATCTTACTTGGGCGGACATTAGCGCGTCTTATATTTTTTGTCACGCGACATGGTGGCCAGTTTACCTTGGGCGATACGGGGGCTAGATTGATAATACCAAACAGGATTATCAGCCATGTCACACACACGCACGGACATCATTATTTCAGGGGGCGGCATTGCTGGCCTGACCGCCACATGCGCCTTTGCACAGGCAGGATATGATGTGGTGTGCGTTGATCCGATGCCACAGGTGACATCCGCCGATGCGGATGGGGCGGATTTGCGATCCACGGCGTTTTTGCAACCTGCACGCAATACCCTGCGGGATGCGGGTTTGTGGGAACAATTCGAACCCTATGCAATGCCCTTGCAAATCATGCGGTTGGCGGATGCGGGCGGCGTTGAAAATGAAATTCGACAGGTTGCGGATTTTAATGCGTCCGAAATTTCGGACGAGCCGTTCGCATGGAACCTGCCCAATTGGTTGCTACGTCGCGAATTGTTGAAACATATTCAGGCATTGCCAAATGCCACCTTGTTGTCTGGGCAATCTACGGGGCGTATCACCACGCGCATCAGCGAGGCTATTGTGATGGTTGGCGATATGCAATATCGCGCGACCCTGTTGGTTGGTGCCGATGGGCGTAATTCGTCGACCCGTGCCGCCATGAAAATTGACGTAAAAACATGGCGCTACGGGCAAAAAGCATTGGCCTTTGCAGTGTCGCACAGCCGCCCACATGACAACGTCAGCACCGAAATTCATCGCACAGGGGGGCCGTTTACCACCGTGCCCCTGCCCGATCAGAACGGCGATCACATGTCGTCGATCATTTGGATGGAAACCAGTGCCAACGCCACGGATTTACAGCGACTGGACGTGTCAGAATTTAATACAGCGTTGAATGCACGGTCCTGTGGAATATTGGGCGAAATGACATTGGCTAGTTCGCGAAACTTGTGGCCAATTATTGCACAAAAATCGGATGCCCTACATGGCCAACGCACCGCGCTGATCGCCGAGGCCGCGCATGTGATCCCGCCCATCGGGGCGCAGGGTCTAAACATGAGCCTTGCGGACTTGCAGGCGCTATTGGATTTGGCACAGGTTCACGATTTGGGCAGTGTCGATCATCTAAAGGCTTATGAGAAAGCGCGAAAGAGCGACATTGAATTGCGGGTGCGCGCCGTCGATGCATTGAACCGGGCGGCGATGGCACAGTCACCAAACCTGCGTGATTTACGCTTAAGGGGGCTAAAAGCCTTGCATGCTTTGGCCCCGCTAAGAAAATCATTAATGCGCAAAGGCCTTGGCGCCTAATGTCATGGGCCTTAAGCCACCTGATCCAAAACCGCTTCGAGGCGGGCAACGGTTGCGTCCACGTCATACAGTTTGTCCAAACCAAACAGACCTAAACGAAATGTCGAATAATCCGCAGGCTCGTCACAACGCAACGGCACACCAGCGGCAATTTGCACACCTTGGGCGGCAAATTTTGATCCGTTTTGCAGACCTGCATCAGTAGTATAGCTGACAACAACGCCCGGTGCTTCGAAACCAGCACCCGCCACGGATTTAATCCCGCGCCCTGCCAACATGGCGCGAACCTTGTCGCCCAATTCCTGTTGCGCGGCCTTCAATTTTTCAAAACCGTAAGCCGACGTTTCATTAATCGTATCGCGAAACGCCTTTAGCGCATCGGTTGGCATCGTCGCGTGATATGCATGGCCGCCATTGGTATAAGCGTCCATAATCCCCGCCCATGTTTTCAGGTTCACCGTAAAGCTACTACTTTCGGACGCATCCATGCGTGCCTTGGCCGTGGCGTTCATCATCACTAAACCCGCACTGGGTGATGCTGACCAACCTTTTTGGGGGGCTGAAATCAACACGTCAACACCCGTGGCCGCCATATCAACCCAGATACAGCCCGATGCGATACAATCCAGCACGAACAGGCCTCCAACAGAATGCACAGCATCCGCAATCGCAGTGATATAATCGTCAGGCAGAATGATGCCGCTGGACGTTTCGACGTGTGGCGCAAAGAAAACAGACGGTTTTTCCACTTTGATTTTCGCAACCAACTCAGCGATTGGAATTGGTGAAAATGGCGATTGGCTGTCGTTGCCCGTACGGCGTGCCTTTATGACCACTGCTTCGGATGGAATGTCGCCTGTTTCGAAAATCTGAGTCCAACGAAACGAAAACCAACCGTTGCGTAACACCATAACTTTTTGATCTGTTGCGAATTGACGCGCCACTGCTTCCATTGCGTAGGTGCCCCCACCGGGAACAATTGCACAGCTGTCCGCTTTGTAAACACCCGTTAACGCGGTCGATATGTCACGCATCACGCCCTGAAAATCTGCACTCATATGGTTCAGCGAACGATCTGTAAAAACAACAGAGAATTCCAACAATCCATCGGGATCAACATTCGGTAATAAAGCGGCCATGATTTTTCCTATCAGTTTTCCTACTAATACCATTTTGCACGCTGATCTGACCAAGTAAACCGACATCCAACGCCAAGATTTGACCTTAAATCGCCAAGGGACGCTTTTCTTCGGACAACAGAACATTGGCTTCGACGTCGCCCACCCCCGGCAGGGTCAT
>TARA_R110002096_G_scaffold176336_3_pt1 | contig 10388 bp, 10 predicted proteins | sample TARA_R110002096 | Tara Oceans TARA_R110002096 (sample SAMEA4397295) | marine metagenome | biome: Polar Biome; feature: [DCM] deep chlorophyll maximum layer (ENVO:01000326); material: water (ENVO:00002006), including particulate matter (ENVO:01000060) such as... | depth 35 m
CTTTACAAGAAATGGTTAAACCTATAAAATTTGGAGTTGGAGCTGCTTTTGGAACTGGTAAACAATGGCAATCTTGGGTGCATATTCATGATTTGGCAAATCTATTTTTATATGTTTTACAGAAAAATTTAAGTGGTGTTTACAATGGTGTTGCGCCCAACCCGGTTAGTAACCAAGAACTGACAAAAACTATTGCAACTGTTTTAAAGAAGCCTTTGTTTTTACCAAATATTCCTAAATTCTTTATGAAGTTAGTTTTAGGAGAGATGCACACTATTTTATTTGATAGCCAACGAGTGAGTTCTAAAAAAATTGAAGATAAAGGGTTTTATTTTAAATATCATCATTTAGAGCCTGCTTTGGAGGATTTGTTAAAAAACTAAAATTAATTTTGGTTTTTACTACAGTTTTCATCGAACTCATTTAAACTTTTTAGATTGAAGCGAAAATTAATCGTTTAGTGACCAGTTTGAAGGCTTTTTTGAGTTGCATAGCATCGCTACGGAATGAAAAAAGACAAAAAATGGGTGCAAAAGGGCAGTTTTTTAGCCAATTAAAAAAGTTTAAATGAGTTTATCTATAAGATTTGAAAAAAAACTTTATTACAAATAAACATTAGTCACCAATCTCGATACTGTTGGGTGGTCATTTCCACCAGCGGGTTCAATAGTAATATTTAAAGATTCAGCGTTATTAATATAATTCATAGCTAATAAATCAGCTTCTTTATTAATAACACCCATATCAATCATTACGCCATTAACATCTGCCCACATTTGGTAATCGTGTTCTGCATCTAATTTTGGTAATTCTTTAGTATTTATAATTACCGATTTACTTTTATGGTTTACATAACTAACCACTTTTGCATTTGGTGCTAAATCATTTCCAATTAATATATATTGTTGAGTATCGGTGGAATTTACAATCTCAAAATATTTGGTAGCATATTCTAGGTTATTTGTTAATCCCTGTATGTCTTCAAGTAGTAATGCTTTTTGTTCTTCAGCAATTTCTAATTGTTGGTCAGTGCTGTTTAATTGCAAAAATAGCCAAATTGTTCCAATTAATAAACAAGCAGCAATACCTGACGCTATATATAGATAGGTTTTAAAAGGATTCGCTTTTTGTAGCGGTATTATTTTAGTTTGCGATGCTTTTATATTTTGCATCAAATTCGCTTTAACTTCATTTGGTGGATTAATAGCGTTTTCAAAAGCCATTTTTTCAAAATTAGTCTCTAAAATATCAAACTCATTTTTTAAATCGGCATCTATATTTAAAACACGCTCAACCTGTACTTGTTCCTCGGCAGTGAGCTCGCCCAACAAATACTGTTCTAAAATTCCGTGTTCTAATATGTATGCTCTGTTCATCATTTTATGATTTCAATAAAAATCAATAACCACACAACTGTTTTGTCATAACTAAGCTGTAATTTTTTTAACGCTTGTTTTATATAAGATTTAAATGTTCCCAGCGGCACATCCATTTCTTTATGCGCTTCTCGATGCGTTAAACCTTCAAAATAAACAAGTTCTATAGCTTTTTGGTGGTGTAGTTCTAATTGTTTCAAACAGCCATTAAGTTGCAAATAATCTGGCTCAATAGTAATACTATCTTCTTTATTTGTATGTACACCTAAATCTTCAGTTTGGATGAGGTTTTTGGGTTTGCGTAAAAAATTTAACGTTTTATTTTTAGCGATACGATAGGCCCAAGTGTAGAATTTCCCTTTTTCAGGATTGTATTGATACGCTTTATCCCAAACCGTCATAAAAGTATCTTGCAATAAATTTTGAGCATGCTGTTCATCTTTACACATTCTAATTATTACACCATATAATGCAGGCGAATAATTATCATAAAGTTCTGATAAAGCGGCTTCGTCTTTATTTTGAATTTTTAATATGAGTGTGTTTTCGTTTTGCATAAATGTTAAAAATTTCCTAAAAAATGAATTAGCTCATCCATAGGAAACAAACCTGTGTAAATATAAATGAAAGCACTTCAAAAGAAAAATAAAGTGTTCAATTAGTTTAACCAAATAAAAAATTATTATGAAAAAGTTAGTATTTATTTTTACAACAGTAGTAGCCTTAACACTAAGCCAATTTGCGACAGCACAAAAAACAATTGTAGATGTTGCGGTAGGAAATGAAGATTTCTCAACCTTAGTTGCAGCTTTAACAGCAGCAGATTTAGTAGGTGCATTACAAGGTGATGGACCATTTACAGTATTTGCTCCAAACAATGATGCTTTTGCTAAAATTGATTCTGCAACATTAAATTCTTTATTAGAACCGAAGAACAAAGAAGCTTTATCTAATATTTTAACTTACCATGTAGTTTCTGGAAAATTAGCGGCTTCAGATGTTGTTGCTGCATTAAAAAAAGGAAAAGGTAAAGTAGAATTGAAGGCCTTGAACGGACAAACGATAACCGTTTTACAAAAAGATGGTAAAATATGGTTGAAAGACCAAAACAATAATTACAGTGAAATTATTGCCACCGATGTTATGGGAAGTAATGGTGTAATACATGTAATTGACTCAGTAGTTATGCCTAAATAATTTGGGGATTTAACTGCTATGAAAAGGGAAAAGCCTCGTTTTGTACGAGGCTTTTTTATTTAAAAAATCTGCTAATTTATTTATAATCTTAGCCGTTTTTATATTTATCATTTAAACCAACGCCCTTTAAAATCATAGGGGCTATTTTCTCTAAACGTGATTGTTTTGTAGCTTCACGTTTTGCAGAACTTATGTATTCGCAATATTCTTTTTGTTTGTAAGGCGATAATGTATTAAAACCTATTTTAAAGGATGGATTTGTTTTTATTAATTGTGTCAGTTCCTTTGGAGTAGTAAATTCCTTTTTAGTACTAGTACGTTGTGGTTTTATTTCTTTTCCTAGTTTTTGATTTTCAATAGCTTCTTTAACGTAAGCTAAAACAATGGTTTTATCGATATCGCTAATAGCTTCAAATCGCATTTGGCGCAAGGCTTTAGTTTTATTTTCTTGTGCGTTTACAAGTAATTTATGGGTGTCTTTTAGAAATACGCCTTGATGAAACCATAGACAAAAATGCGCTTTAAAAGCACCAATACCTAAAACATTTTTGTTATCTAAACACTATGTAGGCATGCTCCTTTTTACGGTTTCGGGAAGTTTTGTTGAATTGATTATGCTTCTTAAAAGAACTAAGGACTCTAAAAAATTTATCACTCGCTATTTTCTCTCCTGAAATAGAACCAACTGAAGTTACATTACTTTCTTCATCATCAGGAAAACAACAAAAACAAGATTTTGTTAAAATGGTTTTTGCAGTTTCTAATGCTGTACCCTTCTATTAAAAAGCTATCTAAATTTGAATCTACTTCAAAATGAATAAATTCTGCATACTCATCATCAGCAATTTTTTCTTCATCATCGGCTATAAATGAATATTTAAACACTAAATCATCACCAGTAGAAATCGTTCCATACTTCATAGAAGATCCATCAATTTGGGTAATTGATAATTGACTATTATCAAAAAATTCATATGTATAAATATCCTCATTATCATTTTTAGAACATAATAATAAAAATGAGCAAAGTACTAGTAGTAAATATTTTTTCATAGATCTCATCTTGACTTTTTATTTTTAACCGAATCCCGATAATTATCGGGAGAGATAAAATTTGTTTAGATGAAACTATTTTTGAAAGTCATAGCATCGCTAGGAGTAAAAAAATAGCTGAAATATGAGCGAATTTTTTGACGTTTTTTAGGAAATAGAAAAAGTCAAGATGAGTTCATAGCTAAAAATTGAAGTTTATCTTTTAGATACAAAACAAAGAAAACGGTTGCTTATAAACTTACATATTCCGTCTGTACTGCCCTCCTACCTCAAAAAGAGCGTTTGTAATTTGACCTAAAGAACATAGTTTACAAACATCCATTAAAGCTTCAAAAATGTTTTCATTATTTACCGCTTTACTTTGAAGTTCTTTTAGTAACTCTTTTGTATCATTGGCTTTATAAAGGTTTTCTAAAGTTTTAATTTGAAACTGTTTTTCGTCTTCTGTGGCGCGAATAACTTCCGCAGGCAAAATAGTTGGAGATCCTTTACTACTTAAAAATGTATTTACGCCAATAATTGGGAAATCTCCGTTATGTTTCAGCGTTTCATAATACAAACTCTCTTCTTGAATTTTAGAACGTTGATACATCGTTTCCATAGCTCCTAAAACACCACCTCTTTCTGTTATTCTATCAAACTCTAGCAATACAGCTTCTTCTACTAAATCAGTCAATTCTTCAATAATAAACGACCCTTGAATCGGGTTTTCATTTTTGGCTAAACCTAATTCTTTATTAATAATAAGCTGAATAGCCATGGCACGACGAACAGATTCTTCCGTTGGTGTAGTAATCGCTTCATCATAAGCATTGGTGTGCAAAGAGTTACAATTATCGTAAATAGCATAAAGTGCTTGTAATGTGGTTCTTATATCGTTAAAATCAATTTCTTGTGCGTGCAAACTTCTGCCAGAGGTTTGAATATGATATTTAAGCATTTGAGCTCTAGCATCTGCTCCATATTTGAGTTTCATGGCTTTTGACCATATTTTACGTGCCACACGACCAATTACAGCATACTCAGGATCAATACCATTTGAAAAGAAAAATGACAAATTCGGACCGAATTTATTAATATCCATGCCTCTGCTTAAATAGTACTCGACGTAAGTAAAACCATTAGAAAGCGTTAATGCTATTTGTGTAATTGGGTTTGCGCCAGCTTCTGCAATATGATAACCAGAAATAGACACCGAGTAAAAGTTTCGAACATTATTATCTATAAAATATTCTTGAACATCGCCCATTAGACGTAGCGCAAACTCAGTAGAAAAAATACAGGTATTTTGTGCTTGATCTTCTTTTAAAATATCTGCTTGTACTGTACCACGAACTTGAGCTATAGTTTTAGATTTTATATCCTTATAAATATTTGAAGGTAAAACTTGATCTCCCGTAACTCCTAAAAGTATTAATCCTAATCCGTTATTGCCTTCTGGCAAATCACCATTATATTTTGGACGTTCCTTTCCTTTATAAATTTTACTGATTTTAGCTTCAACCTCTTTTTCTAACCCGTTTTCTTTAATGTAAATTTCGCATTGTTGATCGATAGCAGCATTCATAAAAAAGCCTAAAAGCATTGGAGCAGGACCATTTATAGTCATACTTACCGAAGTCATTACATCAGCTAAATTAAAACCTGAATAAAGTTTTTTAGCATCATCTAAACAGCAGATTGAAACACCAGCATTTCCTATTTTACCATAAATATCTGGTCTGTAATCCGGGTCGTTTCCATAAAGTGTTACGCTATCAAAAGCGGTAGATAACCGTTTTGCTGGCAAACCTGCGCTTACATAATGAAAGCGTTTGTTAGTTCGCTCTGGTCCACCCTCACCTGCAAACATTCTTGCAGGATCTTCACCCGTTCTTTTAAAAGGATACAATCCTGAAGTGTATGGGAATTCTCCGGGTACATTTTCTTGTAAACACCATTTCAAAACATCGCCCCAAGCTTGGTATTTTGGTAAAGCTACTTTTGGTATTTGCGAATGTGATAAAGACTCGGTATGTGTTTCTATTTTTATTTCTTTATCTCGAACTTTAAAGGAATATATTGGGTTTTTGTATTTGTTAACTTTGTCATCCCAACCTGTAATGACTTCCCAATTGTAAGGATCTAAGTTTAGTTTTACGCGGTCGAATTCAGCTATTAATAAGTCAATAAAATCTTTATTCTCATTTTTAACTTGTTTGAGAATCTCATCACTGTTTAATCCAAGTTTTCCAATAAAAGACCTTTCGACTGCGCTCAAGGTGACATTACCCACCGAACAAATAGTTTTATAAATACCATAAAGCTTTTGAGCAACTTCTACCTGTTCTATTCCTGTTTTATCATAAGCCCGATTATTTTCAGCAATTTCAGACAAATAGCGCGTTCTATTTGGCGGAATAATAAAAATCTTTTCGCTCATTTCTGTTGAAATTTCAAAAGTAGATTTTAAATCAGTATTGGTTTTTTCAACCAATTTATCCATAATCGCTTTGTAAAGCGTATTCATTCCTGGGTCGTTAAACTGAGACGCTATGGTGCCAAAAACGGGAAGTTCATCTTGAGGAATATCCCATAAATTATTATTGCGCATGTATTGTTTTTTTACATCGCGTAACGCGTCTAACGATCCTCGTTTGTCAAATTTATTTATGGCTACTAAATCAGCAAAATCGAGCATATCGATCTTTTCTAGCTGAGTAGCAGCACCAAATTCTGGAGTCATCACATAAAGCGAAACATCGCTATGTTCAATAATTTCTGTGTCCGATTGACCAATTCCTGAGGTTTCTAAAATTATTAAGTCAAATTCGGCAGCTTTTAAAACTTCTATGGCTTCATTTACATGTTTTGACAAAGCTAAATTAGATTGTCTTGTTGCCAAACTACGCATGTAAACACGTGAATTATTTATGGCATTCATTCGTATTCTATCTCCTAAAAGCGCTCCTCCAGTTTTCCGTTTTGACGGATCAACAGAAATTATTCCAATCGTTTTTTCTGGGAAATCAATTAAAAAACGACGCACTAATTCATCAACTAAACTAGATTTTCCTGCCCCACCTGTTCCTGTTATTCCTAAAACCGAAGCCCCATCTAACTTCCCCGAAGGAGAAGAACTTTTACTCTGCTTAATAAAAACACCTTCAAAAGCTTCATGATTATTTTCTGCGAGCGAAATTAATCTTGCAATTATTCTTAAATCTTTATTTTTTAATTTTTTGGTAAATTCTTCATCACTCATTTTCAATAACCAAGAAGCATCCATATTATGATTTACGTAATCTTTGAACTCACCTCCTTCGGAGGGGTTGGGGGAGGCCTTTTCCACTAAATCATTAATCATACCCTGCAATCCCATTTCACGACCATCATCTGGTGAGTAAATTCGGGAAATACCATAAGCCATTAAATCTTTAATTTCTGATGGTAAAATAACACCGCCACCGCCGCCAAATATTTTTATATGTTCTGCACCTCTTTCTTTTAGCAAATCGAACATATATTTAAAATATTCGTTGTGCCCGCCTTGGTATGAAGTTAAACAAATGGCATTTACATCTTCTTGAATGGCAGTATTTACAACCTCTTCCACACTTCTATCGTGCCCTAAATGAATCACTTCAACACCTGTTGCTTGAATAATTCTACGCATAATATTAATAGATGCATCATGACCATCAAATAAAGATGCTGCTGTAACAATTCGAACTTTATGTTTTGGCTTATAAGGAGACTGTTGTTTCATTTTTAAAAAAAACTATTATTTAGTCCTGCAATTTACGAAATATTCAAAAAAATATCCATTATACGTATGATTATCTAAAATTAATATTGTTTTTAATTGGTCTCCAATTTTTAGATTAATTTTAAGCGCTTATTGAATATAAATTACATGAATAAAATTACGCTTTTAATACATTGCAAAGACCAATCGAATATCATAGCCAACGTTACCAATTTTGTTGCAGCTAATGGTGGTAATATTGTTTATTTAGACCAGCATGTTGACAGAGAACAAGATATTTTTTTTATGAGGTTAGAAAGTGAATTTATTTCAAATAGTTTTTCAACAACAACTTTTAAAGTTGATTTTGAAAAAAATCTTGCTAAAAAATTTGAAATGAAATGGCGTATATATTCTTCTGAAAAGAAACCAAAAATGGCGTTATTTATATCTAAATACGACCATTGTTTATATGATTTATTAGGGCGTTATAGTTCTGGAGAACTTAATTTAGAAATCCCTTTTATTATTAGTAATCATAATGACCTAAAACAAATTGCAGATAATTTTAAAATACCTTTTTATCATATCCCAGTTACTAAAGATACTAAGCAAGAAGCTGAAAACAAACAACTAGAATTGCTTGAAAAGCATAACATAGATTTTATAGTATTGGCAAGGTATATGCAAATCATTTCAAGTAATTTAATTAGTAAATACACTAATAAAATTATAAACATTCATCACTCATTTTTACCTGCTTTTGTAGGTGCGAAACCCTATCATTCAGCTTTTAAACGCGGTGTTAAAATTATAGGTGCCACAAGTCATTACGTGACTGAAGAATTAGATGCTGGACCAATTATTGAACAAGATGTAGCCCACGTTACTCACACCCATTCTATTAAAGATTTAATTGCCAAAGGACGAGATTTAGAAAAAATTGTGCTCTCAAATGCTGTTAAACTTCATGCGAATAGAAAAGTGATGGTTTACAATAACAAAACGGTTATTTTCTCATAAACCAAAATTGTCGCTTTCTTTGGCAAAATGATATCCTAATTTTTGAATACTCTCTTTTAAAGGATGTGTTTACTTAAGAGCTGGATTGGTATGATTTAAATGAATAAATAATTGTCTTTTTACTTATTATCACAATTAAAAAGCGCTAAAACAAATATGAGAGACCAAGATTGAAACAGTTTCATTTGTAAAATATATATTTGTAAATATAAAACCCAAACATCATGATTAGAAAAACTTTAGTTTTAGTATTACTATTTAACCTTACTGCATGTGCAGAATTACAACAAGTTGTTAATCAATTACCACAAGGTGGTGTTTTAGGAAATACTGAAATCGCATCAGGATTACGACAAGCCTTAGATTTTGGTATTGACAAACAAGTAACTAAACTTACCCAAACCGATGGTTTTTTTAAAAATGACTTAGTTAAAATTTTACTTCCAGAAGAATTACAAAAAGTTGATAAAGCGCTTAGAGATATTGGTTTAAGCAGTTTAGCAGATGAAGGATTAAAAGTGCTAAATAGAGCCGCCGAAGATGCCGTTAAAGAAGCAACACCAATATTTGTGGATGCTGTAAAAGACATCACATTTGCTGATGCTAAAAATATATTATTAGGTAATGATGATGCCGCAACTCAATACTTAACAAGTAAAACAGATACCGCATTATATGCTAAATTTAATCCTGTTATTAAGAGTTCGTTTAGTAAAGTTGGTGCAGATGAGATTTGGAGTAACCTTATAAACAAATACAATGCAATTCCTTTTACAAATAATGTGAACCCTGATTTAACCGATTATGTTACGGGTGAAGCCTTAAAAGGTGTTTATACCATGATTGCCGTTGAAGAAAAAGAAATTAGAACAAAAATAGGTTCTAGAACTACAGATTTATTGAAGAAAGTTTTTGCATTACAGGATTAAACATTTTTTTATCAATTCTTTAACATTATAACAACATCTAAACCAGTGATTTGAGCGTACTTTAAATATAAATAAGAACGATATGAATCCACATTTTTGTAGAGTTGGTAGAATAATACCAAACGTAAGTAAATTGATTAGTTTAAAAGAATTAGAAACCAAAATTGCAAACTTCGTAGATGATGTAAGCAAAATTGATTTACCCGAAGGTTTTCAAACGGCTTCTATTTAGTTAAAATAGCTTGCATTTGATTTTGCAATTCTTCAGCTTTTGAAGCAGCAGCTTGCGCAAAATCTTGATTTGAAGATGCGTAAATAATACCTCGCGAAGAGTTAATTAATAATCCAACATGTTCGTTCATTCCATATCTACAAACCTCTTGTAAGTTACCACCTTGTGCTCCAACACCTGGAACTAGTAAAAAACTATTTGGAATTATTTTTCTGATTTCAACCAAATACTCTGCTTTTGTAGCTCCAACTACATACATTAAATTTTCAGAATTCTTCCAAGTTTTTGAAACGTGCAAAACAGCTTTGTATAATTCTTGATTATTAACACTTAGCGTCTGAAAATCAGATGCACCAACGTTTGATGTTAATGCCAATACAATGGTATGCTTATCTTTAAAAGCCAAAAACGGTTCAACCGAATCTTTGCCCATATAAGGCGCAACAGTAACTGAATCAAACCCTAAATCTTCAAAAAAAGCTTTGGCATACATAGCGCTTGTATTGCCAATATCGCCTCGTTTTGCATCGGCTATTGTAAATATATCTGGGTGTTTTTCGTTTAAATAATTAATAGTCTTTTCTAAGGCTTTCCAACCTTTTAATCCGTAAGCTTCATAAAAAGCAGTATTAGGTTTATAAGCCACACACAAATGATGTGTTGCATCAATAATCGCTTTATTGAAAGCAAAAATAGGGTCTTCTTCTTTTAATAAATGTTTCGGAATTTTATTTAAATCAACATCTAATCCAATACAGAGAAAGGATTTTTTCTTTTTGATTTGAGTTACTAGTTGGTTTGTGGTCATTCCTCCTTAATCCTCCAAAGGAGGAAACTGTTATGTGATTACT
>TARA_R110002096_G_scaffold78670_6_pt1 | contig 10388 bp, 8 predicted proteins | sample TARA_R110002096 | Tara Oceans TARA_R110002096 (sample SAMEA4397295) | marine metagenome | biome: Polar Biome; feature: [DCM] deep chlorophyll maximum layer (ENVO:01000326); material: water (ENVO:00002006), including particulate matter (ENVO:01000060) such as... | depth 35 m
AGGCGCAAGTCTCCGGGGGTTCGAATCCCTCACTCTCCGCAAAACAAATAGCCCCTTATGGGGCTATTTGTGTTTTAAATAAATGGTGAATTATTTCGTTACTGGTTCTTTAAAATCATTAAATTAGATATGAAAATACTTAGTATCCTTGTCCCACTTATTTTACTTTGTTCCCCAACTATCCACTCCCAAGATACTCTTAAAATTTCTTTTGAAGAGTTTGTGGACAAAGCGATTGCTAATTCAGGCCAGATTGATTACGAAAAATCTAAAGTTAATTTAGCCAATAATCGTGTTGAGCAGGCTAAAGATCAACGTTTTTTGCCTAAACTTTCTTTTCAATCTGAACATTCTTTAGTGCCAGGTGTTACATCTCCTAATAATTATCCAGAAGAAGAAATATATTTAGATCCAGATGCAATAAACGATTGGGATAAAGTTGGAGTTTTTACAAGACTTCGTGTTTCAGGTGTACAGCCCGTTTTTACATGGGGTGCAATAAATAAGGCTGTGAATGCCGCACAAATTGGCGTAAAGGCTGCTCAACAAGAATTTCAAGCTTCTAAACAAGATTTTGAGCTTAAATTACATCAATTGTATTACAGCTATGTATTAGCGCTGGAAATAGAACGGTTAATAAAAGACGCTGATGACAAAGTTGGCCAGATTGAGCGTGCTTTAAACAAAAGACAAGATGATGCGGAAACGGACGAAAGTGATATTTTTAAATTTAAAGTATTTAAATCCCAATTCGAGATTCAGAAAGTAGAAGTGTATCAAAGCTTGGAGTTTGTAAAGTCTGCATGGAAGTATGCACTTAGAAATGAGCAAAACACAATCTATGAGCCTCAAACAAAATATCTTGACCCTGTTTCTGTAGATTTACTAGGTTTGAATTACTATCAAAATAGCGCATCTATAAATAGGCCAGAACTGCGCGGTCTTGATTATGGCAAGGAAGCTATGCAAACTTATATATCTTCTTTAAAAGCTCAGAACTTACCTGGTTTGTACTTTGGTTTTACAACTACGCTTGCATCAACTCCGATTCGACCACGCCAACCAAATCCATTTATAAGTACACCTGAAAACACATTTAATACAGCTCTAGGTTTTACAATTCGTCAAAATCTTAATTTTTTCCAAGCGAACACAAGTGTAGAACGAAGTAAGATTGAGTTGCGTAAAATTAGTAGCTTAAGACAAGCAGCTCACGATGGTATTATCCTACAAGTTATTGAAGCTTATAAAAATGCCACTATTGATGAAACTAGAGTTCAGAAAACTAATGAAGCATTAGTTACTACAAAAGAGTGGCTTACGATGGAACAACTTGATTACGATTTTGGTATAGGTGAAGTGAAAGATTTAATTGACGCAATGAAAATGGAGCTCGAACTTAGGCTAAAGGAAAAAGAGTCTATCTTTGATTTTAATTCTTCAGTGGTGAAATTAAATATATCGGCAGGATTACCGTTAACAGGTTCAACGATAAAAAATTAATACTATGAAATTTTCAAAAATAATATTCGGGATGTTATTAATGGTTTTGGCTTCGCCCTTTGTACAGGCTCAAACACCAAAACAAGACATTGAGAAAATGCTTGAGCAAAGAGACCTGGAGATTAAAACTCTTCTTGGTCCAAAGGACTCAGAGTATACCGATGCACAACGAGATAAATTAAAAGATATCGTTAACGGAATAATTGATTTTAGAGCAATGGCAAAATTTGCTCTCGAAGCTACTTACGATACTATTGAAGTGAAAGAGAGAGAAGAGTTTGTAGAACTATTTGCTACAATAGTTCGCGATCAGTCTTTAAATAAATTAGATATTTATAGAGCTAAAGTAACATATAAAGATATTATTGTAAAAGACGATAACGCCGATGTAAGCACATATGCCGAGTTAGACGATGTAAGAACTCCTGTTAATTACTCAATGGCCTTAGAAGGGAAAGAATGGGTAATTACTGATATGATTATCGATGATGTGTCTACTGCTGAAGCGTACAACCGCCAATTTCAAAGAATCATTAGTAGAAAAGGGTTTGCCTCTTTACTCGAAAGCCTAAGAAAACGCGCTGCTAGAGCTTAGTGCAAGTTCAAGCTTCAATAATTGTTCGGTCGTACAATAGGGTACATGCTTTATGTGAATTAGTAGACAATTTGCTCAGTCAAGACTATGATTCTTACGAAGTAATAATTGTTGAGCAATCTACTAAATACGAGCAAAAAGATTGGAATAAGCTTTTAGAGCTTTCTAAAGATTCTAGAATTACCCTACTAAAGTTCGAACCATTAGCGGGGCCAAAAGCTAGGAATGAAGGTGTACTTAACGCTTCAGGAGAAATTCTACTTTTTGTTGATGACGATGATTTACCGGTTAATAATCAATGGATAAAGCAGCATGTAGAAGCCTATAATGATGAATACTTAGTTGGTTTTACAGGGAGGCATATATTTCAAGGAAAAAATCATCAGTGTACGTATGCTCAATCAATGAGGTACTTTATAAGAATGTGTTGTATGTCTTATAACTGGTTGAAATTTCCATATACTTTTGCCCAATTTGATGAAAACGTAGATAACGTTGGGTGGCTCCATGGTACAAACTCCTCTATTAGAAGAGATTGGGTTTTAAAAGTTGGTTTATGGGAAACAAATGTAGTCAATCAAGATGAGCATTCATTTGCCTTTAAACTGCATAAACATCTTAAGAATGGATACCGTTTAGATTTTAAGATAGAACCAGCTTTGATCCGGAGAATGGATATTGATGGCGGGATGGGGAAAAGAAAGTTTAGTATGAAAAGAAGTTGGAACAACCACTATTCTTACATGAAGAACATTATTTTTAAATTTCATCCTAATAAAAAAGCACTCTATCCTTTTATGGTTTTATGGATAATATATAAAGTACTTGGTGCAAAGCTTAAAGATTATAGTAAGGTATAAATGAATATATATTTCTTGTCAGATCAGTTTTTTCCAAGAACCTCCGCTGATTCTGAACAAATAGTATCGTCTTTATCTGGGCTTGCAGTTTCAAATCAGATTACCCTTGTATCATCGAAGTATAAAAGTAGTTCAAGCCTTAGCATTAATGAGCTCAATGCATATTATAAAACAAAGGGAAAGTTTAATTTAGAGTTTGTTTCTTACTGGTTTAGTAGTATTAGAGGAATTGAGAAAATTTTGTTTGCCTGGTCTTCAATTAAATTTCTAAAACAATCAAAACCAGACGTTGTTATAACTCGGAATATCCCTGTACTGATGATGGTACTTTTTCGTACTAACATTCCTGTAGCATTTGAATCGTACAGACCTTGGCCTTCAAGGAATATATTTGCAAAGAAATTCTTTCAAAGACTCGCAAAAAAAAATCAATTATTAGGCATTATACTTCATTCAAAATTTGCAGGGGAAAGCTTCAAGAGTGTTGGATTTACTGAGCAGAGTTTATTAGTAGCACACAACGCCTTTGACAGTAAAGATTTTTATATCGAGGGATTATCACTAGTTCAGATTAGAGAAAAATACGATTTACCCAAAGATAAGTTTATAGTCACTTATTCTGGGCGAGTTTCTCCACAGAAAGGTTTATTTCGTTTGATTAAACTAGCACAAGTATTTCCGGAGGTCTTATTTGTTATAATTGGAGTTGAGGGAGAAGGAGAAGGAGACGTTGAGAATGAAGCTCGAAATCTTGATAATATTAAATTAGTTGGATGGCTTGATAGGAGAGAGTTATTCCAAATCCTTCGAGCTTCTGATGTGCTGTACATTCCAACATCATTAATGGCTAGAGAGAAAGCTGGCAATACCGTTTTACCACTAAAAACATTTATGTACAAAGCTAGTGGTACTGCAATACTCGGACCTGATATTGACGATGTTAAAGAAGTCTTAACTCATTCAGAAAATGCTTTTTTAGTTCAACCAGATTCTTTTGAAGACGAGAAAAATGGTTTAAAAGAACTAATTTCTGATATGAACCTTAGAATTACATTAGGTGAAAAAGCTAAAGAAGAGATGGATATATTGACTTGGGAAAATAGAGGACAATTGATTACTTCATTCCTACAAAACAGACTAAAAGACCTTTCTTGATTGAGATAAGAATAATGCAAAAATTAGTATTTATACTACTTATCACCATAAGCTTTGTGCCATTGAGTTATTCACAAGAGGTGAATTATGAGTTTGGCTTACATTCTATTCTATCAAAAGATACCCCATTTTGGATTCAAAGTAATGAGTTTGGCAAAATAGAGGGCAAAGGAATTAATACCATTGGTGAATTTAAATCGAATGTTTTTTACGAAATTAATTCTTTAATAAGCATTGGTTCTGAACTTAATCTAGTCTCAAGAATTTCAGACAAGAGCACTTTTTTTGCTCCTTTAGCTAATGCTTCTATCCAGGTAGGGAAGTTTCAACTTATTGGTGGGCGCTTTCATTTTGGGCGTAATCAACAGCTCGAAGAACTATCAACGGGTAGTTTAACCATGAGCCAAAACGCAGTACCTATTCCTAGGGTGATGCTTAAAAGTGATTACATCTCATTTCCATTTACTAGCGATATTCTGCAAATCAAAGGAACATTTGCACACGGAGTAGTAGATGGAGATAGAGCGGTTTCTAAACCTTTTTTGCATGAAAGCAGCCTTTATGGGAAATTACAGTTTTCAAAATTCAATGTTTATTTAGGTTTACAACGCTATGCTTTTTGGGGTGGTCGTTCAATAAATCCTACTTATGGTAAATTACCAAGCTCGTTAGATGACTTTTTCCGTATCGTTTTTTCGAAAGAAGGAGGAAGTAATGCACCAGCCCTTGATCAAGATTATAAACTTGGAGATCAATTTGGGAACTATGATGGAGGTGTTAATTGGAATACAAACAAATATAAAGCAGAAGTATATTGGCAGAATTTTTTCGAGGATAAAGACGGTTTGACTTTAAAGAACTATACCGACGGATTATTTGGTGTTGCTGTTAAACTTAAAAAAACTCTATTGATTGATTCCTTTGTTTACGAGCATATATATTCAAAAGACCAAAGTGGGCCTTTAGCTGCTGATGGCACAAGAGGAGGTCCTGGTGGACAAGACAATTATTATAATCACTCTGTTTATTTAACTGGTTGGTCTTATCACCAAAGATCGGTTGGGACACCATTTTTTACTAGTTCAAAAGGTAGGGCCACGAACAATTTCTATTTTGAAAATAATAGAGTCGTTGTTCATCATATTGGTATTGGGGGAAGTTACAACTCGAACTTTAGATATAGCTTAAAAATTTCCACTTCCAATAATTATGGAAACTATAGAGATCGTGATTATGCCAATGCTAATGGATTCTCTTATGAGTTTAGTCCTCCCAAACGCCAAACTTCAATGGTAGCTTTGGTGGTATATACGCCTAAAAGTGATTCTAGATTTAGTGTATTAAGTAAAGTAGCATTAGATAGAGGAAGCTTGTATCCGAATAGTTTTGGACTGCAACTAGGTGTAACGTTTAAACCTACTAACTCGAAGTAAGCTTAGTTTTTACTTTCGAGATCAGATTTTTCCCTACCCCTAATGCAAAAATACTGAGTGTGATTCCCGCAAGCACAATTTGTGCAATAAAGGTTGACGTAAACCAAGGGATGTTAATTAGTGCGAAAGCGAGAAAAGAACCAGCCGCTAGCCCAGAAAGGTGTGGACGGATAACATCTTTGAAATAGATTGTAGTTTGAGCCACAAGTCTTGCTTCAATAACTTCAAAAATATTTAGGATTAGCATCGCAATAGTTGAGGCAATTGCAGCTCCAACCAGCCCAAAAGGTGGTATTAGGAGTATGTTTAGAATAATGTTAGTAGATGCTACAATGATGCTGTTCATAAGAGTTAAGCGAGAATGACCAGTCATAGCAACCACATTGCCAGCCAAACTGAAAGAACAGAATAGATAAGGAATTGGCAGTAGGAAAAACATAAAAGTAGTATTATCGGTATAGTCTGGATGAATTATGCCCAAAATTTGTGATTTAAAAATAGTAATGAGCAGTATTACAGGAATAGCTAAAGTAGCAATCCATCCTATAGTTTTTGAAAAGTGATGAGAAAGCTCTTCAAACTTCTGTTCCTTGTGTAAGCGAACTATAAAAGGGGCAAAAGCAGTAGAGAAAACCATTTTTATTGATCGTATTTCTCTAATAATCATGGAACCCGCACCGTAGAAACCTACCACAGTAGGGCTCACTCCGAATAAAGGCAACATCAAAATATCAATACCAGTAATAAAGCGATTAAGTGTCATATTAATGCTTTGAGGAATTGCGAAATCCAATAACTCGGTATTAATTTTAAACCTTAGAAAAGCACGAAATAGTTTAGTCCAGCTTAACTCACGGGTGAAATAATAAACAGAGATACAAAAGAGTAACATCTGAGATGTAAAGTAGGCGAGAGCCATCCCCAAAGCCCCTGGTTCTAATGTCCAGAAAAATATGGAAGTAATTAATAGTGAGATTGGACGCAACCAACCATTGCTAATAGCATCGTACTTCATGATTTTTAAGCCTTGTGTGGCTGCAAGTACAATACGCTCGAAGGCCATAAAAGGAATGGCTAGTATCATATATTTAAACATGATGCTTAGCCCTGTATTAAATTCTTCTTTGTAAGCGATATGGAGGAAATCGTCCCCAAAAATTATAGATATGATTAGGACAATGATGGAGATTCCAATACTCCAACTAAAAGCGTTAGCTAAGGAAATGTATAGGTTGTCGTGCTCATCATCATCCGCATAGCGCGATACGAAAATCATAGCGCCATCTTTGAAACCAGAAGTTAGAAATGCGATGATGATTTCAATTGCGATGTTAGCGGTAATAAAAAGTCCGAAAATATCGGTTCCATATAAACGGTTAACAACCACTAGAAGAATCGGCGCTGCCATCTTTCCAATAACGCCAAATAAATTGACAAGAGCGCCCGCTCTAAGTTCTTTACCTACGCTCATTGAATCTCGCTAATCACTTGTTCGTAGTATTTTTCAAGTAAGGAAACCTCTTTATTAATATCAAAATCAGCAATTATTCGTTTTCTCCCATTACTCCCAAATTCTTTAATAAGGCTTGGGTTTTGGATAAGTAAGATCATTTTTTCAGCTAGGCTATTAATATCTCGTTCAGGTACTAAAAGCCCATTTTCGCTGTCTGTAATTAGCTCAGGAATACCAGCATGATACGTTCCTATTACTGGAACTTCTACCGCCATGGCTTCTTTAATTACGGTTGGCAAACCTTCTCTGTCAAAATTTGAGGCAACAACACTAGGTACTAAAAGCACATGTGTGGAATTTAGTTTTGCTGCAATTTCTTCTGAAGGCAAAACGCCGCTAAATATGACTGAATCAGTGAGTTTATTATCGGAAACAAATTGTTTGCATTCAGTGAGTAAGTCTCCATCGCCAATAAAAGTTAGTGTAGCTTTATGCGCTTGATTGATAACTTTTTTAAATGCTCTTAGTGCATAAATGTGCCCTTTTTTTTCTGTAAAACGCCCAATGAGCAGAAAATTTGTAATATAGCTTTTCTCTTTTGATGTGGGTTTAAAAGCAGAAGTGTCAATTCCCAACCGGAAATGCTGCATTTTTTCTTCTGGGCATCCTATATTTTTTAGCAGCTCCATTAATTCTTTACTAACTACTAAGCCAAGGCTCATTTGAGCAATGATTTTTTTTATAAGAATGTTATAACGCCACTGAGAAGGGTGCTTTCTTCCAGGGCCAAATAAACATGCTACATCATTTCCGTGGAAGGTAACCACTAATGGGATATTAAACTTTTTAGCGTAATGGAGAGCGTAGACTGCGCCCGTACCAAAATGAGCATGAATTAGATCAAATTTATTCTCTTTAAATACTTTTGAAAACGGTGGCCAAAAACCAGCGTTCTCGTAAAACATTTTCGACAATTTATTTTTTGGACAATGAAAGTTCGAGTAAGGGAACCTTGTTTCATTCATCCTATTCTTACAAAAAACCTCGATATTATAATTCTCAGAATGTGCTTTTATCTCGTCATAGATAAACGTTTGAGAATAAGCTAAAAAGCTGGTTGAGAATAAAGCAATGTTTCTTGTAGTTGCCATCAATTATTGTGTATTTAAAAAGTGTTAGCCTAAAGATAAAAAAAGGCTTTACAAAAGGAGTTTATATTTTAACTGTTAAATACTGTATATTTGCGCCCGAAAATTGAATATATCCACGATACCTTCTTTAATGAAAATTCTGATTAAAGCAACAACTTTTGGTGCAGATCTATATTGGCTTACCCACTATTTGGATAAGATACCAGGCGTGACTGTAAAAATATTGCTTAAAGATCCTGAGAAATTTGAAGAAGAGGCTATTTTTAACATCTTTCCTTTACAGGCCGAGTTAATTAGAAAAAAGCTACTTAGTTATATTTTTAAACCTTCAGGTTTTACCCCAGATATAACAATAATGGACAATAAACTGCCATTAAAAGCTCAATCACCTAAAGGTTTTATGCTATGGCATGGCTTTGGATGGAAAGGGCCAAACGATATGGAAGAGTTCAGCTGGCTACATCGAGCTATCAAAACTGCTTGGGGAAGTGCGCTGGTACCAAACCTAAATTTTGTATGGCAATGTTTTGGGCAGTGGGATTTTGAACATCGTACTAAAGTAAGTGGGTTTCATCCTGATAATTGTAGAATTTTAGGCGCTGCAAGCCATGACTTATTACGAAATCCAGTTTCAAAAGAAGAACTTCAGCCATATTATCCATTCGATATTGTAAATCGGAAAACGGTTTTAATTGCTCCCACATGGCATTATGGTGAAGTGTTTGCGCATTGGGGAAAAGACAAAGAATTGTTTGAAGCTTTATTCAATAAAATTGACGAATACGACGCTAACGTTATTTTAAGGCTCCACGATTCTTATCGATTTGATAAAGAGTATGTTCGATTTTTGGAAGAACTTTCTGAAAAGCATCCTAGTGTCATGCTCAAATTCAAGGATAAAAATCCGGACAATCTAGCAGATTTAATGGCATCGGATATTTTGATTACGAATTTCAGTAGCATTGCCAATCTATTTTATGCAACACTGAGACCAACCATCCACATTTATCCTGTAAAAAGTGAAGACGAAGAATTTTATTGGAGACAAAGTACTGTTGTTGGAGTAAGAGGAAAAAAAGTCGATTCGGTAAAATACATCTGGAAATTGCCACCACAAGAGAATGGAGGGTTGTTAGCTGAAAACTTCCCTATGCTAATAGAACAATTAGAGCAAGCTTTTGAAGATCCTAACTGTTGCAAAGAAAAGTCGCAACAATTCTTAGACAAATATATGCTTGGGGCCGATGGTAAAAACTGCGAGAGAATTTGGCAAGCCATCCAAGATCAAGTAAACGAAACAAGTTTAAGATAGTATTACTTTAAGTTCATATTGAGTGTAAAAATCCTTAGATTTGGAGGATTAAAAATAGAATTTCTCTGAACAGTTTATTAATAAAATAATGTCTCAAATCAAACCTCATGAAGGCAAACTCTTGGTATTAACACCAGGAATGGGAGCCGTAGGAACAACATTTATCGCGGGAGTAATCTCAGCTCGAAATAATCTTTCAAAACCTTTTGGCTCGCTCACGCAAATGCAAGCTATACGATTAGGGGCGCGTTCGGAGAATAGAAATCCGTTAATTAAAGATTTTCTAAAGCTTCCAAACCTCGACGATATTGTTTTTGCTGGTTGGGATGTTGTTGGTGATAATGCCTATGAAGCAGCAAAAAGAGCGGATGTTTTAAAACCTCAACATCTTGAGCCGCTAAAAGAAGAATTGGAAAAGATAATTCCAATGCCGGCTGCTTTTGACCAACGATTTGTAAAGCTGCTTTCAGGTACTAATGTTAAGAATATCGATAATAAAATGGAGTTAGCTAACGCGCTTCGTGAAGATATTCGAAACAAAATAAAAGAAACAGGTGCTTCTCGAGCAGTAATGGTATGGTGTGGATCAACTGAGATTTACTTACGTCCAGCTGCGTGCCATGATTCTATCGAAGCTTTTGAAGAGGGCCTAAGAAACAACGACGAAGCTATTGCACCGTCTCAGTTGTATGCTTATGCAGCAATTAAAGAAGGCGTACCATATGCTAATGGTGCTCCGAATTTATCTGCAGATTTCCCAGCTCTTGAGCAACTTGCTGAACAAGAAGGTGTACCTATTGCTGGTAAAGATTTTAAAACTGGGCAAACCTTGATGAAAACCATCTTAGCTCCAGGCCTTAAAACAAGAATGTTAGGTATCAGAGGCTGGTTCTCTACTAATATTTTAGGAAATAGAGACGGCGAAG
>TARA_R110002096_G_scaffold426410_1_pt1 | contig 10386 bp, 7 predicted proteins | sample TARA_R110002096 | Tara Oceans TARA_R110002096 (sample SAMEA4397295) | marine metagenome | biome: Polar Biome; feature: [DCM] deep chlorophyll maximum layer (ENVO:01000326); material: water (ENVO:00002006), including particulate matter (ENVO:01000060) such as... | depth 35 m
ATAATCGCTATCTGGCCCGCGGTCCGCGGCTGCGGCTCACTGCCGAGCAGGTCCGCGACCAGGCACTGGCACTGTCAGGTCTGCTGTCGCCGAAAATCGGTGGCCCGCCGGTGCATCCTCCGATACCCGAAGGCGTGTGGCGTCCTTTCGAGGCAGGCGACAAGTGGAACACGCCCGAAACCGGCGACCAAAATCGCTACCGACGTTCGATTTATACCTATTTGAAGCGCTCCATCCCGTATCCTGTCTTCGCCACTTTTGACGCCCCCTCGCGGGAGTTCTGCACCCCGCGTCGCCTGAAGTCAAACACCCCGCTGCAGGCCCTGGTAACACTCAACGACGCGGCATTTGTTGAATGCGCCGAGGAGCTTGGCAAGCGCATTGGCGGCGACGAATTTTCCGGCACCACCGCCGAACGCCTCGCCCGTGCTCACCTGCTCGCCACCGGTCGGCTTCCCGGTGACAAGCGACTTGGCGAGTTGACCGCGCTTTACGACAGCGCCCACCAATCAAAGCAGGGAGACACCGCTGCCGCCTGGACGGTGATCGCACAAGTGCTCCTCAATCTCGACGAAACCCTTACCTACTGATCGCCATGAATCTCGAAACGCTTCACAGTGAACTGCAACGGCAAAGTCTGCAGCGCGACACACGACGCCAGTTTCTGTCTCACTGCACCACCGGTCTTGGTGCTCTGTTTCTCGCCGGTCAGGCGGGCAAAGGCATCGCCGCCGATAAGGCCCACGGCATCCTGCACGGGCGTCCCCAGCACGATCCGGCGAATCCCTTGAACGCACTTGAGCCGCATTTTCCCGGTCGCGCCAAACGCGTCATCTACCTGCACATGATCGGGGCACCGAGCCAATTGGAGCTGTTCGACTACAAGCCGGATCTGAAAAAACTCGACGGCCAGCCCTGCCCGCAATCGTTTCTCGAAGGCAAAAATTTCGCCTTCATTCAAGGCACCCCGAACATGCTGGGGCCGCAATTCCCCTTTCAGCAGCACGGCGAATCCGGCGCCTGGGTTTCCGATCGACTGCCGCATTTCGCCAAAGTCGCCGACAAGGTATCGTTCATCAAAACGCTGCAAACGGACCAGTTTAACCACGGGCCGGCGCAGTTGATGGTTCACTCCGGAAATGCCCGGATCGGCTATCCATCGATCGGGTCCTGGACGACCTGGGGAATGGGAACCGAAAACGCCGACCTGCCGGGATTTGTCGTCCTGCTCTCCGGTGGTCGTCAGCCGCGTGTCGGCAAAGCGCTGTGGGGTTCCGGGTTTCTCCCTTCGGTTTATCAAGGGGTGCAGTGCCGGTCGAAAGGAGATCCGGTGCTCAATGTTTCCAACCCGAAATCGATTTCACGAGACCTTCGACGCACGACGCTTGATACGCTCAACACCCTCAACCGGGACAGCTACGACGAATTCGGGGATCCTGAAACCCTGACCCGGATTGCCCAGTACGAAATGGCCTTTCGCATGCAGTCCGCCGTGCCCGATGCAATGAGCATCGAGGATGAGCCGGAACACATCCACAAACTCTACGGCACCAGCCCGGGCAAAGAAAGTTTTGCCAACAATTGCCTCCTCGCGCGGCGCCTGGTCGAACGCGGGGTCCGCTATGTGCAATTGTTCGACTGGGGCTGGGATTCTCACGGATCATCCGCCAGCGAAGCCTTGAACGATGGCTTTAAGAAAAAATGCCAGCAGACTGACCAGCCGATGGCGGCTCTGCTTAACGATCTCGATGAACGAGGCATGCTGGAGGACACTCTGGTCGTGTGGAGCGGTGAATTCGGTCGCACTCCGATGCGGGAAAACCGTGGCGGCAAAGAAATGAAACTGGTTGGCCGCGACCACAATCCCGGCGCTTTCACGGCGTGGCTGGCCGGCGGCGGAATCAAGCCCGGCATCAGCTACGGCGAGACCGACGAAGTTGGCTACGGAGCCGCGATCAATCCGGTTCCGTTGCGCGATTTGCACGCCACCATACTGCATCAATTGGGATTCAATCACAAACGTCTCAACTTCCCCTTTCAGGGACTCAACCAGCGTCTCACCGGCGTGAAATCCGCCAGCGTTATCAAAGACCTGATCGGCTGATTGTTTTCCCGAATACCTCTGTTTTCCCACCATATTCGCAACGCCATGAAATTCGATGAAACTCCCCGGCCTACCACCAATCCGATTCTGGACTGCCAACTGCTGCAAAACCGTCGTCACTTTTTCGGCAGCGCCGCCAAGGGAATCGGCGTCGCCGCGCTGTCCTCCCTCCTCGGCCGCGACGCGCTGGCCGCACCCGTTAAAACTTCCAGATCCGGGGGAACGCTCGACTCACTGCACTTTCCCGCGAAGGCGAAACGCATTATCTACCTTTTCCAAAGCGGGGCACCTTCGCAGCAGGATCTCTTCGATCACAAGCCGCTGTTGCAAAAGCACTTCGGCGAGGACATGCGCGATCACTTTGAGATGACGCAACGGATTACCGGCATGACCGCCGGGCAATCCAGCTTTCCCCTCGCAGGGACAAAATACGAATTTCGGAAACACGGTCAGAGTGGCATGGAGATCAGCGAGCTACTGCCACATATCTCCGGGATCGCCGACGATATCTGTATGATCCGCTCAATGCGCACCGAGGCGATTAACCACGATCCGGCGGTGACTTTTTTCCAAACCGGTCACCAACTCGCCGGACGCCCCAGCATGGGTGCCTGGCTGTCTTATGGGCTCGGGTCCGCCAATGAGGATCTACCCACCTTCATCAGCATGGTTTCGCGCGGAACCGGAAGACCAAACTGCCAACCACTCTACGATCGCCTGTGGGGCAGCGGATTTCTGCCGACCCAGCATGCCGGCGTCAAGTTCATGGGAGTGGGCGATCCGGTGCTCTACTTGAACAATCCCGACGGTTTCGATGCCGGCGCGCGCCGACGGATGCTCGACGATTTGGCACGGATGAATCAGCGTAGCCTGGAAGAGTTCGGTGATCCTGAAATCGACACCCGAATCCAGCAATATGAAATGGCCTACCGGATGCAGACCTCGGTGCCCGAACTGACTGATTTTTCCGACGAACCGCAGCACATCCTCGACATGTACGGCCCGGACGTGCAGAACCGCGGTAGCTACGCCTACAACTGCCTTCTCGCCCGTCGCATGGCCGAACGCGATGTTCGATTTATCCAGCTCTACCACATGGGCTGGGACCAACACTTCACTCTGCCCAAGCAGCTTCCCGGCCAGTGCCGCGACACCGACCAGCCTTCAGCGGCACTGATCAAGGATCTGAAACAGCGGGGCCTGCTCGAAGACACCTTGGTGGTGTGGGGAGGCGAATTCGGACGAACCTCCTACTGCCAGGGCACCCTATCACGGGACAACTACGGCCGCGATCATCACCCGCGTTGCTTTTCCCTCTGGATGGCAGGGGGCGGAGTTCGCCCCGGACTGACCTACGGATCCACCGACGAGTTTTGCTACAACGTCACGGAAAACCCCGTCCATGTTCACGATCTGCACGCGACGATTTTGCACCAGCTCGGAATTGATCACGAGAAGCTGACCTATTTTTTCCAGGGACGTCACTTCCGACTCACCGACGTGCACGGACATGTCGTCCGGGATGTTTTGGCATGATCGCCTACGAGTAGGGCCTTGCTGTACAACGAAATATCGAGCGCATCCCTTCCTCCCTTGATTCAGTAAGGAAAATCCGGCTCGGGAATCCGGGTTTCGCGGAAGATGTTTTCGAGACGCTCCACGATCTCCGGATGTTTGGCCGCGAGATCGTTCGTCTCGGAGCGATCCGCATCGATGGCGTAGAGTTCTCAGTGAGCCGGCTTTTTCGTCAGGACATCCCGCGGCGTACTGCCTTCCACTTGCCCTCACGAATGGCGAATCTCATCCCTTCCGCCGCCAACCGGTCCACGTTCGGAATCGGCTGACGTCGAAGAACTGGAAAAGCAAAGGTTGAGTAGAATCAGTGGGATTGAAGAAGGACACGAGTGGTCATGGGAATCCCCCATAGACGGTTTTCTTCTTCATCACCAGCAGCCGGTTGATGCACAGGATCGAAAGCAATTGCCTCATCTTGTCGACTCCGGCAAGCAAGCTCGACCACGCCGCCCTACTCACCCTGCAATTTCTTCAGCGCCGCGATGATGTCTTCCGGTTCGGCCCGGCGACGGTAGTCGGCGTCGAGGAAGGCGTAGCGAATCACGCCGTCTGTTCCGATCACGTAAGTCGCCGGAAGCGGCAACCGGTCGGCGGCTTTCTCCCCGCTGCGTTCGACCAGTTTGAACTTCTCCGCGTAGCGTGCGCGGGTGTCGTCATTGAGTTTGAAAACGAGCCCGTATTGCTCGGCCACCTGGTGATCGATATCGCTGAGAACCTCGAAGGGCAGACCCTGTTCCTTGACCGTTTCGGCGGTGGTGTCGGGCAGCTCAGGCGTCAGCGCGACGAGGGTGGCGCCGAGTTCTTTGAAGTCGTCGTTGTGCTTCGTTAGTGAGGCGAGGGCGATGTTGCAATAAGGACACCAGCCACCGCGATACCAGGTGAGCACCACGGGCCCCTCTTTCAACAGATCGGAAAGCCGGACCTGGTTGCCGTCGGGATTGCCGAGAGTGAAGTCGGGAGCTTTGTCTCCGACCTTTCGCGCTTGATCGGTGAGTCCCGACGCCTCCAATTCGGCGAGCGCTTTCTCCTGACTCTGAATGATCTCCGGCGAAGCCTTTTCGAGAAAGGCATCGCGGCGTGCGTCGAGCTGGTCCTGCAGGTCTCCGGCGAGGGTGGGAAGGGAGGATGTGGTGAGGCCGATGGCGAGAAGGAGTGAGAGGGAGAAGGAGAGCGAAGGGAATGGGGTGGTTGGGTTCATGATGGCGGTTAGGAGCCGGGTGGCGAGTTCAGTGTGATGGCAGGGCGTTGGAAATGCCTACGGCATTCAGAAAGGCACGCGGATTATTTTGATATTTCATTTTATCAACGACCGGGTGCAGCCGCGCCGATCAGGCGTCGGACTGCCACCCATTGTTCGCTTTTGTTTTTGCTTCCAGGTAGCTGCCCGGCAAAGGCGTGATTTGCTCATTATCATGCCAGACAACCGGTTCCGCTTCGAAGTCAACACCCCAATCCACTGGAAGTAAGAAGAACTCACCAATTTCCTCACGATGACAATAGAGTTCCCAGAGACTCTTTCGTTCAAGATTCTTCGCAACGTTAACATCTAGATTAGAATCTTCTGCGCCTACAAACCAACCCGAATCGCTAGCCTCCTCGGGATCCATTCGATTCATAAACCATTGCTCGCATTCATACAAATCCTTGATCACAATCGCACTTTGGCATGCATTGCACCATCCTGGTTCCTCACCGAAGCTATCGGCGACATAACGCTGCCGAATCATGAGATTGAGCGCATCTGAACAATCGTCAGAAAATTCCATTGGCATCGACGGATATACTGGAGCTGTGACTTTCTTTCCCCTTTCGTCATTCGAAACTTGGAGCCAAATCCACGACATCTGAATTGTATCGTCAACCTTGAACTCCGCGCCCGCGGCGACACTATCTTCGAGGTACGATTTCAACGCTTCGTAAGCAGGCTCAATTGCATGCGGCGCATAGATTCTCGGCTCTTCCATTCTCCAATATTGTCTAAAGCGAACTTGGCGATTACTTCGCTCGGAAAACTTCGCTCTGGATGGCGAGGCGAATGAGGTCGCCGAAGCGGTAGCCCTCAGGAGGCTCTGCTTTGACCAAAGCTTCGACGATCCGTTGATCCCCGACTGAAAGTTCGCGACCGGCCCCGTATTCGAGGAGCTTGGTGAGCAGGCAGTGGGTGAAGACCTCGGGTCGTTCTTTTAGGAAGCGTTTGATTGAAGGGGCGCCGTTGAGGGCGGTGCCATCAGGCATGGCGGCACTGGCATCGATGGGTGTCTTGTCAGCTACGTACTTGGTGCGCCACCCGCCGATGGCGTCGTAGTTTTCGAGGGCGAGACCGAGCGGGTCGATATCGCGGTGGCATTTGGCGCAGGTTTCCAGTTCGGTGTGGGCCTTGAGGGTTTCGCGCACGCTGGTGGCCTGGCTGGTGTCGATGTCGAGCGCTGGAACGTCCTTCGGCGGAGGCGGCGGGTGTTGGCCGAAGAGATTTTCCAACACCCAAACGCCACGCAGAATCGGTGAGGATTCCACGCCGTCGCCCGTCACGGTGAGGACGCCGGGCAGGCCTAACACGCCACCACGATCGAGCACATGACGCGGTAAATCCGGCGAATCCGCAAAGCTGACGCGCTCCGGTTCGGGCCAAACCAGGCTCTGGCGTTGGCGCGCGTCGACCGCCCCGATACTCTTGTCTCGCTTCGGTTTCATACCCCAAATCACCTGCATCGCACTATTGGCGTAGGTGAAATCGGAGTCGATGAAGGTGGAAATCGGAAGGTTATCGCGCAGCACTTCTTCGAAAAACATCTCGGTCGAACGCACGAAGCCATAGCGCACGGTGTCATTCCACGGGTAGCGATTGTCGCAGACGTTGATCGACTGGACGGTGCGATTTCCGAGCCATTGACCGGTGAAGTGTTTCACAAATTGCTGGGAACGTGGATCGGCGAGGAGACGCTTGGTCTGCGCGGCGAGAATTCCAGGTTCGGACAGTTTTCCCGCACTTGCGAGTTCGAACAACTCAGCATCGGGCATCGTGCTCCAGAGAAAATACGAAAGTCGCGAGGCAAGTGCGTGGTCGCTGAGATGCTCGGCATTCTCAGCCTCGCGGTAGAGGAATTGCGGCGAACAAAGCAGGCGGCGAATCGCGTAGTGCCAGGCAAATTCCGGTTTCCCAGCCCCTGACTCGTTTCCATGCTGCAAAACGGCGGCAATGAGCTTCTCCGATTCTGCATCAGTCAGGGGACGCCGAAAGGTGCGCTCGGCCAGCGGAAGCAGCTTCGTTTCCAACTCTTCCCGGTCGAGGCTGGGTGGCCAGGCACCAAAAAATTCGACCACGCGCGGCGGAACGGCGAAGGGGCCTTCGATTTTCAAACCTCGAAGCTCCACCGTCGGCTCGGGCCGCTTATTGATCTTGGTAAGATCCTTGTTGATCTGGTTCCTGTTTTGGTCGCTCACGCGGTAAGCGTCCGCCGGGAGCCGATTGGAGCAGTAGATGTGCAGCGTTTCGCCGGCCTCGACTGGAACGTCGCATTCGATCCAGGTCGGATCGCCCGCCGGAATCTCGACCTCCGCCACCAGGGTCGTCCGATCGATTCGGTAGCGTTTCGGCAATTGCTCCTCGGTCGGGTCAAAGGCGTGGAGGCCAAGCCGCAACGGGTTACCGTCGGCACCGGATTCGGCCTGTGCGTTGGCGTGCAGTTTGATGCGGTAGATCCCGGACGAGGGTGCAACGAAGCTGCTGTCCCAAAGCGCGCCGACCCAGCCGGAGTGGTTAAAGCCGGTGAACTTGAGAAATTCTCCCTTGGGGCCGAACCAACGCCGCGCCTGGTCGCCGCCGATGGTTTCTGTCGTCAAGTTAGAGCGGTAAGTCAGCGGATTTGGCAGCGGAACGAAGCGGTCGGCAATGTCGGTTGCCGTTTCGTGGTAAGCCTCCATCACCGCTGGCGAAAGGAACAGTCCCGCGGGCATCGTGTCGAATTCTTCGCTGGTCGCATCCTCAGGAAACGAGAGCGGTAAGTCGATCATGCGCATCCCGAAGAGGTCGCGGACCGTGTTGAGGTATTCGTTTCGGTTCAGCCGACGCACTGGCGTGCCACCCGGTTTGGCGGATTGATCAGCCTTGGCAAAGGCATTTTCGAGGTGGGTTAGAAACTTTTGCTTCGTAGCTTCGTCCGGGTGAGCCTTTGCCTTTTTTGGCGGCATATCACCTTCGGAGATATAGTCGCGAACAAGTTCCCATTGCTCCCGGGTATCAGTGTCGATGAGATCCCAGGGTAAGGTATCGATTTGAAAGTCACCTTTTTGTTCATCCGCGTTGTGGCAGGTCGAACAGTATTGCTCGGTGAATTGGGTGATTGCTCCGGGTGCGGTATCGGCAGCAAAACTATTGTTCGAAATCGAAAGGCAAATCATCGTGAAGACGAGCACCAACCGATTCGGGACTGTGCCGCAAAGTATCGATTTTAACCCGAAGGGTTTCGAGCGATTAGCCTTGGATTGAGCGAAGCGATATCCAGGGGATAAAACGGAGAAAATTTTGAACCCGAAGGGTTCGCAGCGCCGGAATTCAACAGGCTGTGACCCCTCCGGGGTCAACTTTGATTGATCACTACACCCGGGTATCGCTTCGCTCAACCCGGGGCTAATCGCTTTGAAACCCTTCGGGTTAGGTATAGGTAGTGCAATCGAAGCATTCCCTGGCTGCATTCCAGCCTTCCGTCCTTTTTTGCCCAAAACACTCCTCATAGCAACGCTCCGTTCAGATTCGACTGGCTTGTAGCAAAGGATTCCATCTCGAACCCCAGCTTTTGCAAAACCGTCACGTAGAGATCGCAGGCCATCTCGTTTTTGTGCTCGTGGTCCGCCCCGCAGGAAAGATGCCGCTGGTGCCGATACCCGCCGCCCGCAACCATCAGCGGAAAGTCGACCCGACGATGTTTCGAGGCATCCGCCATCGCGCTGCCGATCAGCACCGTGGTGTTGTCGAGCGTGTTCGAGCCATCGATATCGCGCGTCTCGTTCAGCGCCTTCATGAAACGCGCCGCCTCGCTCATGTGGGCCGATTCGATCGCGACCAACTGGTCGACTTTCTCCGTTTTGTTCCCGTGATGCGACAAGTTGTGGTAACCAGCCGACATCAGCTCGTCGCCGAGCATCAGCGCGCCATCGGCCAGCGGAATCGTCAGTGAAAAGACGCGGCAGGCGTCATTTTTGATCGCCAACGCCATCAAATCCCACATCAAATCCTCGTTTTGAATCATCATCGAATGCGCGATCGTCTCCTCCTCCGGCAGGGAGAAATTTGCATCCGGCCTGGGGAACGGTTTATCGAGCCAATCCTGTCGGCGAGCGAGCTTTCGCTCCACATCGCGCACGCTGGTGAAGTATTCGTCCAGCTTATCGCGGTCCCCGGCGCTAACGCGACCACTGAGCATCTTGGCATCGGCAGTCACGTCGTCGAGCAGGCTGCGGCCGGATTCGAGGAGATACTGTTGCCGCTCCATGTCCGCTGCTTTGCCGCCGAACACCTTGGCAAACATCACGCTCGGCCGCAAAATCGGTGGCAGCGGGATGCCGTTCTTGTTCAGCGAGACCGGCGCGTTGAACCGCTGCTCGCCCGCGCAGAGTTGGAGCGATTCATACCGCGTTTCCGCTCCCATTTTCGGCGCGACGAGTTGATCGAGCGAAATGCTCTTCGTCACCTGGCCGGTGAAGAGGGTGTAGACTAACGCGTGACCGTTCCCAGTCGGCCCTTTGTGGTCGAGACCGGAAATGGTGGTGAGTTTGTCGCCGACACCCGCGTCGTCGAAGGGCTTGATGAGCCGCGCGCCGGGTTTGTCTGCGAAAAAGTCCGGCTTGTACCAACCGAGCTGAGTTCCGGCGACGACGAGGCGTTTGGGCGCCGTGGCCTCAGCCTTTCCTGAGGCGAGCGAGGGCAAAAGTGGAAGCGCCAGAGTGGCGGATGAGGATCGCAGAAAACTGCGGCGTGTTTGAGGCTTCATTAATTTTATCGGAATCAGGATTCGGCAATCCAGCCGGTTTCTTAACAAGACACCCTAGCCTTTTGATAGGCTGGCGGGAAGATAATTGCACTTTCGGGATCACAGAATCAGGGGCGGGCTACGCCTCCACGCTCGCCATCAAAAAATCAAAAAAGCGTTGGGCGTAGGGATGCGCCTGATCGGTGAGGCCGGACCCCTGTAAGTCGGCGAGAGTGTTCCTTCACCCATCGATTCGAATCTGACGGCCCACGATTGTGACCTATCTGCGGCCTTGCGCGGTCGTTCGCCTTCTCCTAACCTTCCGGAAACTCCCAAATTTCCCGCATGAACCGATTCCTCATCGCCACGCTTGCCCTCGCAATAGGTCTTTTCCTCAATCCAGCTGCTTCCGCCGAAGAGAAAGCCCGCTTCAAAGCCGGCGCCGCCGTGGCCGACATTTCACCCGACGTCTTTCCGTTCCAGCTCCGCTCCGGTCCTTCTGAATATGTCCACGACCCCATTTCGGTGCGGGCTCTCGCCTTCGAGAACGGAGCCGACCACCGGGCCCTTATCGCCATCATCGATGCGATCGGCATCGGTCGGGAAATGGCGGACGAAGCGAAAATGATCGTCGCCGAGAAGACCGGCTGGGATCCGGAATCCATCCTCATCGCCGCGACGCATGCGCACACCACGCCGAAGGGCGGCGACACCTCACCGGGCCGAGTCGCCTACGAGAAG
>TARA_R110002096_G_scaffold183757_10_pt1 | contig 10377 bp, 7 predicted proteins | sample TARA_R110002096 | Tara Oceans TARA_R110002096 (sample SAMEA4397295) | marine metagenome | biome: Polar Biome; feature: [DCM] deep chlorophyll maximum layer (ENVO:01000326); material: water (ENVO:00002006), including particulate matter (ENVO:01000060) such as... | depth 35 m
TGGACAAGGACACGCAATTATTCTAGAGAGGTATTCAGCATGAGTTATTTAGAAATTTCTACAAAGAATGAAGTTGCCATTATTACGCTCAATCAACCAGATGCTAAAGTAAATACCCTGAATGAAGCGATGATGGAGGCTTTTTCTGATTTCTTAGATACGTTGGAGTCAGATACATCGCTAAAAGGCGCCGTTCTCATCAGTGGGAAAAAAGATAATTTTATTGCTGGCGCTGATATTGAAATGTTCAAAGCTCGCGATACTGCTGAAGAAATCGAGCAATTAAGCCGAGACGGACATGCTATTTTAGATAGAATCGAAGCTTTCCCAAAACCCATTGTGGTGGCTATTCATGGAAGCTGTATGGGCGGTGGATTGGAACTTTCGCTGGCGTGCCATTACCGAATCATATCCGAACATCCCAAAACCATACTTGCTTTGCCAGAAGTTAAATTGGGAATTTTACCTGGCACAGGTGGCACGCAACGTCTACCTAGGCTCATTGGCATTCAAAAGTCATTGACCTACATGCTAACGGGTAAAAATATTTTTGCTCGCCAAGCTAAAAAAATGGGTTTAGCGGATGAAATTACACATCAGCACGCTTTAGAAGAAGTTGCCATCAAAGCGGTTCACACTCTTTCTTCATCCAAAAAATTTGTTCGTAAAGACACTCGTTCCTTCACAGAAAAGCTACTTGAAGGAAATCCCATTGGTAGGAACATCATTTTTAAGCAAGCAGCCAAACAGGCATTCCGACAAACTAAAGGAAACTATCCAGCTCCTCCAAAAATCATTGAAGCGGTTAAGTATGGATTTAAATATGGCAAACAAAAAGGGCTTCTACACGAGTCAAAGCTTTTTGGTGAGCTAGGTGCCACAAAGGAATCGCGCGCGCTTGTAAACCTATTTTTCGGGCTAACTGATGCAAAAAAGAATCCACATGCTGAACTTGTTAAACCCGTAGAACATATTGCTGTTTTAGGCGCAGGATTGATGGGTTCAGGAATTGCAGATGTGAGCATCAACAAAGGAAAATTCGATGTTCTTTTGAAAGATCGAGACCTTGCATCCGCAGCTAAAGGCGAGAAAGTAATTTGGGAAGCTCTTAACCTGAAATCGAAAAAGAGAATTATAACTTCTTTTGAGAGAGATCAGATTGCCAGCCGAGTTACGGGTACAGATTCCTACAAAGGTTTTGCTAAAACGGACGTTGTGATTGAGGCCGTTTTCGAGGACATCAACTTAAAACGGAAAATGGTAGCCGAAGTTGAAGCGGTAACCTCAGAGCATTGTATTTTTGCCACTAACACTTCGTCGTTGCCGATTTCAGAAATTTCGAAAGGAGCTAAGCGTCCACAGAATATAATTGGGATGCATTATTTCTCTCCTGTGCAAAAAATGCCTCTCCTAGAAATTATAACCACGCCCCAAACGGCAGATTGGGTAACAGCCACTGCTTACGATATTGGCGTAAAACAAGGCAAAACGGTGATTGTGGTAAACGACGGACCTGGATTTTATACCACTCGAATTTTGGCCCCATATATGAACGAGGCATTACTACTTCTTGAAGAAGGCGCTTCTATCGAGTTTCTTGATAACGTGATGAAAGAGTTTGGATTCCCTGTTGGCCCAATGGCTCTTTTGGATGAAGTTGGTATTGATGTTGGCGCTCATGTTGGGGAAACCATGGAGCCTATGTTCTCGGCACGTGGAGCAAAATCTTCTACCAAAGCCAAAGAACTTTTTGAGGCCGGATATTTAGGCCGCAAGAATAAAAAAGGCATGTTTATTTACGGCGAAGGAAAGAAGAAAGATATTAACCAAGCGATTTATTCTCACTTTGGTGATTCAAAACGCACTAACCCAGACAAAGAAACCGCCCAACTCAGAATGGCTTTTACGATGGTTAATGAGGCAGCATTCTGCTTACAAGATGAGATTATCAAATCGCCAACCGATGGTGACTTAGGAGCAATTCTCGGACTCGGCTTCCCTCCTTTCTTAGGCGGACCGTTTCGTTATATCGATTCGCTAGGTGCTCAAACTCTAGTTGATAAGATGAATACCTTTGCTCAAGAATTTGGTCCTCGATTCAAACCGGCTGATATTTTAGTTGAGTATGCATCCCTAAAGAAAAATTTTCATGGGTAATTCTTACCATTAAAAAACCGGGCTACTACTTCTTCGTAAACTGTAAAATCGTTATTTAGGAAAATCTTTCTAAGAAGTAGTTGTTAATAGTTTACAGCTTCTCCCGATTCTAAATGTGTTTCAGTTTAGAAAACAGTATCTTTAATACTTAAAATTAATTTTTAGACAACTGTATCAATGAACGTACTTACATTTTTATTTTTGACACCTCCAGCTGAAGGTGGAGCGGATGGCGGATTCATGAATCTTATTTTCTTAGGCGCTATTTTCGTAGTGTTTTATTTCTTCATCATTCGTCCACAAAGCAAACGCCAAAAAGATATTCAACGTAAAGTTTCTGACATGAAAAAGGGCGACAAAGTTGTTACTTCTTCTGGAATTATCGGTGTATTGAATGCTATTGAAGACGATTCTGTTCTTGTTGAAGTTGGTGGCAATGTGAAAATTCGTTTTCTAACAACGGCCATCACTGATGTGAATCCAAATAAGCCCGAAAAGAAAGAAGCGAAGTAAATTGCTCAGCAATAGGTAAAAGCAATCTAGCTTTTTCTAAATTATTTTAAGGATGATACATCAGGTGTGTGTCATCCTTTTTTTTATGCAGCTACCATATTTTTTCGCATTACCGTAAAACAACTACCTGAAAAAGTAACTTAACGAAACGCTCAGCCCTATCTGGTGATGTACATTAACCGTTTTGTTTGACAGAAAATATGTGCTTGTTTGCTCTTCTTTCATAACTGGTGAAAAATTAGACTGTAAAACAGCTCCTATTGAGGTTGATAACTTATTTGTAACAACGTATTCATAGCTCAACCGAGTTTGCAGAGATGGTTTTAGTATTTGCACTGCATCTTTTCCACTTCGATTTGCTGTTATAGTCGTAGAACCGGAGGTTGGTGTTGCACTGGTAAAAGATTTATTCATTAATAATCCCATCAAAAATGAATAATCTAAATGTAATTTCTTAAACCATACTGAGCGGTATCCAACTCCTGCTACCAAGTAAGACAACTCGTACAAATTGCCTTTTCTTGGGAATGCGATACTGTTAGTTGATTGATTAATTACAAAGGCATTGTCTGAAAAATGCAAGCTTTCCATTCCTACATCCAACAACAAATGATTACGCACATATCTAAGTTGGAATGTTTGAGCTAATGTTATGCCATTTACATTATCCGAAACAGTCGCATCATTGATGAAAGGTGTATATGTAAGTTCAAAACTATTTTGGGCACTCAACATTACACTGCTTAAAGAAAAAAGTATAACCAATATTAGTTTCATAAGACGCGCTCTTAGGTTAGTTAGTGTTGAGCTAATTGTATCTATATTTCATTTTGTTGAAATGGCTAACACACCTGATTCTATTTAGTTAAAATTTCTCTTTTCAATTCATACTAATTTATTTAACCATATAGATAATGTTTATAGTTATTTGTTACAATCTTTGAACTTCTCATGCTTTTAGAAAGCTTGTTAGTTCTTAGAACAATTGATTTTTCTCCAATGAGTTTCAATGCATAAAACCGTACCTTTATTCGGTTCAATTCAACAAAGAACAAAGTTGTTACTTCTTCTGGAATTATCAACGTATTGAATGCTGTTGCAGTTGATGGCTATGTGAAAATTCGTTTTCTAACAACGGCCATCACTGATGTGAACCCAAAAAAGCCTGAAAAGAAAGACAAATAAAATCTCCAACACCATGGAAGAACCATTTCGCTTTAACACAATAACAGAAGCCATTCAAGACATCAAGAATGGCAAAATGGTGATAGTAGTTGACGATGAGGATCGCGAAAATGAAGGCGATTTCCTCATGGCAGCCGAACTAGTTACTACTGAAGCGATTAACTTTATGGTTACCCATGGTCGTGGTTTAGTTTGTGCTCCGGTTACCAAAGACATTGCGCAAAAATTCAAGCTAACCCATATGGTTACTGAAGGTGCTGACCCTGACGAGGCCAACTTCACAATTTCTATCGATCACAAGCGCTTAACAACTACTGGTATTTCTGCCGCTGACCGTGCAAATACCATTCGCGAACTTACAAGCGATGATGCCAAACCTGTCGATTTCCGTCGCCCTGGCCATGTATTCCCTTTGCTAGCTGTTGAAGGCGGAGTTCTTCGTCGTGCCGGTCACACCGAAGCAGCTATCGATCTCGCTCGACTCTCTGGACTTAAACCCATTGGTATTATTTGTGAGATTATGAACGAAAACGGCGATATGGCTCGTGTTCCAGATCTCATCAAGATGGCTAAAGAGTTTGATATGAAACTCATCACCATCAAAGATCTTATTGCTTACCGTAACGACAATGAATCTCTTGTTCATGAGGTGATGGATATCAAAATGCCAACCATGTACGGTGATTTCAAACTCCGTGCATTTGAAGAAAATCTTTCTGGCGATATTCACTTGGCGTTAACCAAAGGCACTTGGGCTAAAGACGAACCTGTTCTTACTCGAGTTCATTCTTCGAATTTGATTGGTGATATTTTTGGTGCAAGAAATTCAGATACTAGCGAACAATTGCATCAAGCGATGCTACAAGTTGAACGCGAAGGGAAAGGCGTGGTACTTTACATGAATAGAAACCAACGTGGTTCTGTTCTTGTAAACCAGCTAAAAACCTTAAAATTGATGCAGGAAGGTAATTTCGAAACTGAAGAAGAAGAGAATAATAATCCTAAAAAAGGTGACTCTCGAGATTACGGAATTGGAGCTCAAATCTTAAGAGCCCTAGGCATTCGAAAGCTTCGATTACTTTCTAACAATCCGGTAAAAAGAATTGGAATTAACAGCTTTGGCCTAGAGATTGTAGAGCAAGTTCCAATAGACCACTCTTTCAACTTTGCTACCGAAAAATTTAGGCTAGAAAAAGAAAGTTAGGAACAGGAGTTCGCTTTCTTTTAGAATATCTAAATAATTTATAAGACTGTTAACATACAGCCTCACCATGGAGAGGTGAGGGTTTAGTCTTTACCTTCGCCAATAACTTTTTGAGATAACGTTTCTAAATCGTCATCGCCATTAGCTTCATCGTTATTCATTTCAATTTCCAACAATTCTTCGTCCGACTCTAATTTCAATAGCCTTCTATTAAATACAAATAGGACGATAATGGATACAGAAATGGCAATATCTGCAACATTAAAGATGTAAGGAAAAACGGGTTTATTCCAAACTCTTAAACTGAAGTGAATGAAATCTATTACATGACCTTCAAGTACTCCGCCGTAGCCATATACATAGCCCATAAACAAACGATCGGAAATATTTCCGAAGGCGCCGCCAAGAACTAAGCCCATACAAATCAGATAACCAATTTTGGCTTCCTTCATTGTTTTGAAGAGATAGATTAGAATACCTACGGTAGCAAGGATCGCGATAACGCTAATTGCCCAAGTGGGTAAAATATCAATACCCATGGCCATACCTTCGTTTTTAACGAGGTAAAATTCCAGCCAACCTTCAATAATTGTATAATCTTGAAGGGTTTCTGATGTTCGAACAATCCACTTGGTCAGTTGGTCTAATCCAAGAACAAGTACTGCGGGTACAAAAAGTGCTAGTAATTTTTTCCGATTCAAACTAATAGATGTTAACGACGCTTCAGTTTTGCGTCAATGCTAAGTTGAGTATGAGGAACGGCTTCTAAGCGACCTTTTGCTATTTTATTGCCAGTAACTTTACAAACCCCGTAGGTTTTGTTATCAATACGCTTGAGGGCATCATCAAGATACTTAACAAATTTGCGTGTACGATTTAGAAGTACGTAATTTTTCTCACGTTCTTGGGCATCTGTTCCTGCATCGGCCATATGAAATGAATAAGCAGACTCATCTGATGCGTTTTCCATACTTTCACGCAGAGAACGTTGCAAATTATCTAACTCTTCGGTAGAATCTTCAAGCTTTTTCGTGATAATACCACGGAAATACTCTAAATCTTCATCGCTATATGGAGATACCCTTTCTTGGGTTTTTGAATCTTTAGCCATCATCGTACTTTTTAAGAATTTACATTTCTACGAACTGATATTTTGCAATCAGCACCGCCAATTTCCCAGTCTTTCATAAAATCTGAAACATCCAGCAACTCGAAATCTATTTCTTCCGCTAATGTTTCTTGTTTGATATAATCTTTCATCGAAACAACAGCTTCTTTAAGTTCATCTGAACCTTCAAAACCTATGATAATTCGATCTACTACATCGAAATCCGCTTCCTTACGCATGTTCTGAGCGCGATTTACAAACTCACGAGCCAAACCTTCTAGTTTTAGTTCATGGCTTAGCTCAGTATCCACTGCAACGCTTAATCCACGTTCCGTTTCAACTTTCCAGCCTTCTAGTCCGGTTCTGATAATATCTAGGCCATCGGCTTCAATCTTAACAATGTCGCCATCTCCAAGGTCTATTTCGATAAACCCATTCTTCTCAAACTCTGATAAAGCATCCGTTCCAAGATCGCGAACTTTTGCAGACACAGCTTTCATTTTTGGCCCTAGCTTTTTCCCTAATACAGGAAAGTTAGGCTTAGCCGTTTTGTGAACGATACCTGAGTCGTCGTCTACAAACTGAATTTCTTTTATGTTCACTTCTTCAAGAATAATACTTTTTACCGACTCTACAGCTGCGCGTTCTGCGGCATCTTTGATAGGCAGAATTATTCTTGGCAGAGGCTGACGAACATTCAAATCGATTTGGTTTCTGATTCTCAACACGATGGAAGAAATCAGACGAGCCATGTCCATTTTATGTTCTAAACTCTTATAAATAGCCGTTTCTTCTACAGTAGGGAAAAACGACAAATGCACAGAGTCTTCTTCTAGCCCAGTAACCTTATTTAGGTTTTGGTATAGCCAATCGCCAATAAATGGGCTAATTGGGCTAATCATTTTACTGAGACTTTTTAAGCACTCATATAAAGTTTGGTAAGCCGCTGTTTTATCAAGCGTATTACCTTCTTTCCAGAATCGGCGACGATTACGGCGCACATACCAGTTACTTAACTCTTCTACAAAATCCTCGATGGCACGTGCAGCCTTGGTAGGCTCGTAATCTTCTAAAAACTCTTCAACCAACTTAATGGTGGTATTCAATCTTGAGATAACCCATTGATCAATTTCTGGGCGCTCGTTTATTGAAATCTGAGTTCCAGAGTACGTAAATCCATCAATATTAGCGTACATAGCAAAGAAAGAATACGTATTCACAATAGTGTTGAAGAACTTTCTTTGAACTTCCTTTAAGCCATCTTCGCTAAACTTGAGGTTCTCCCAAGGGGAAGAGTTACTCATCATATACCAACGAACAGTATCGGCGCCATAAGTACTAATTATTTCGAATGGGTCAACAGTGTTACCCTTCGATTTACTCATTTTCTCGCCTTTCTCGTCGAGAACAAGTCCGTTTGAAATCACATTTTTAAATGCTTCTTCATCAAAAAGCATAGTTCCTAGCGCATGTAACGTATAGAACCAACCACGAGTTTGATCTACGCCTTCCGCAATAAAATCGGCTGGGTAGTTGTAGCTAAATTCGTGATCGTTTTTGAATGGATAATGCCATTGCGCAAACGGCATCGCTCCAGAGTCGAACCAAACATCCAACAAATCTGGAATTCTACGCATGGTCGCACCATTAGGACCAGCCCATGTAATTTCGTCAATATAAGGACGGTGTAAGTCCATTTCTTCAAGTTCGGAAATACCAGCTTTCTCACGAAGCTCTTGAATACTTCCAATACACTCAACGTATTCTGGATCTTTATCACTCACCCAGATAGGAATTGGCGTTCCCCAATATCTTTGTCTTGAAACGGCCCAATCCACGTTGTTTTCTAACCATGAACCAAAACGTCCAGAACCTGTGCTTTCAGGCTTCCAGTTAATCTTTTTATTAAGCTCAACCATGCGATCTTTCACGCTTGTTGTTTTAATAAACCAAGACTCAACAGGATAAGACATCAACGGCGTGCCTTTTCTCCAATCGAATGGATAGTTGTGAATGCAAGTTTCGTGGCGAAACATGAGCCCTTTTTCTTTTATGGCTCTAGCAATCTCTTTGTCTGCGTCTTTAAACCATTGGCCTTCAAAGTCAGCCACTTGGCTTGTAAAACAACCGTCACGATCTACTGGGTTGAACATTGGAATACCAGCAACCTTACACGACTCATAATCATCGGCACCGTAAGCTGGCGCAGTATGAACAACTCCTGTTCCGTCTTCAGTGTTTACGTAGTCGGCAGGAATTACTCTCCAAGCTTGCGATTTTTCAATCTCAGCAAAAGCATAATCGAATATTGGCTGATAAGTTCTGCCAATTAAATCTGCGCCTGAAATATCTTCTATAATTACATACTCGTCACCAAAAACTTGAGTTAAACAAGCTTTAGCAACAATAAAATTCTCATTATTGTGCCCAACTTTAACATACTCTAGTTTTGGATTTACCGCCAAAGCCATGTTTGAGATCGTTGTCCAAGGAGTGGTAGTCCAAGCTAAGAAATAAGTATTCTCTTCGCCGTCAGCTTTAAACTTCACAAAGATGGAAGGATCTTGAGTTTCTTTATAACCCAAGCTAACCTCATGCGAGGAAAGAACCGTACCGCTACCAGGAGAGTACCATTGAATCTTATACCCTTTATATACCAAATTTTTGGTGTATAACCTATGAAACGCCCACCAAACAGATTCGATGTACTCGTTTTTAAAAGTAACATATGGGTTTTCTTGATCTACCCAATAAGCCATCCTAGTGGTTAAGTCATCCCAAAGATCTTTGTACTTGAGAACACTTTCGCGACATTTCGCATTGTATTCAGCAATTCCATAATCCTCAACTTGAGAACGGCCCTTAAGCCCAAGTGCTTTTTCTACTTCAATTTCTACGGGTAACCCGTGTGTATCCCAGCCAGCTTTACGCTCAACTTTAAACCCTTTCAATGTTTTGTATCTACAAAACATATCTTTAACAGTCCTCCCCATAACATGGTGGATTCCAGGTTTACCGTTGGCCGTAGGAGGTCCTTCATAAAAGGTAAAAGGAATACCGTCTTCACGGGTTTCCAGGCTTTTTTTGAAAACCTGATTTTCCTTCCACCATTTCAGAATCTCTAATTCTACCTTGGGGTAATTCAGTTGCTTTATTTCTTCAAACTTTTTCGACATAAAAAGTGTGTTGTCCCACAAATACTTATTAAGCCTCAAATATACAAAAACCTAATGAAAAGCAGACATTTTCATCACTCATTTTATTTGACCCATCTTTGTACATTCCCGTAGAATATTAGCTTTTGTTACTATATACTATGCGTTAAGCTTATTCTTGGCTAAACCTTTTGCAAAAATTAGAATTTTACTTATTCCATGAACTCATATCTGCGCACCATTTCGAAGGAAAACCCATACAAATTATGTTTTGTTTGCCTTGGTAATATTTGCCGAAGCCCAACAGCCGAAGGTCTTTTTATCCATAAAGTAAAAGAAGCTGGGCTAGCTAGTTATTTTTTTATTGATTCTGCAGGGACGGCGGCATATCACACTGGTAATGTTGCCGACCGCCGAAGCCAAGCCACCGCTAATTCACATGGAGTTGTGTTGCCATCGCTTGCACGGAAGTTTGTTTATGCTGATTTGGAGGACTATGACTTAGTTTTGGCGATGGATTCTGAAAACTTTGCAAATCTTCGTCATATAGATACGCGTGGACGTTATAATGATAAAATTAAAATGATGCGCCATTTCGACCCAACACCCGATGATGGCGAAGTTCCAGATCCATATTACGGTGGAGAACAAGGTTTTGAGAATGTTTTTCAGATGATAGATCGTAGCTGCGCCGCTTTACTGAGCGAGCTTCTTCCTTATGTTGAGAGATAAGTAGTAAGGAGCCTGATATTTTTTTCACGGCTTGAGAGCAGGAAAAAACCTCAGTCATGCTGAGCTTGTTTCAGCATCTTAGTAAGGAATAGGATTTTAATCAGGATTTCTATTTATGGAAGAATGGTTAACCATTTAAAGCAGAGCTACGGAACGAGAGGAAAACCAATAGAAGCTCTCACTCATCCCTGTAGATGTTAGATAATTCGTTGACAGAAATAACTTATAGATTACTCACAAAGCCCCAGAGTGTTAATTAGCCCACCAAACCATATCGCCGTTTAGAATTATTGGCGAAGAAAGAACGCAATGGAATCGACGTC
>TARA_R110002096_G_scaffold209791_3_pt1 | contig 10374 bp, 9 predicted proteins | sample TARA_R110002096 | Tara Oceans TARA_R110002096 (sample SAMEA4397295) | marine metagenome | biome: Polar Biome; feature: [DCM] deep chlorophyll maximum layer (ENVO:01000326); material: water (ENVO:00002006), including particulate matter (ENVO:01000060) such as... | depth 35 m
TGCTCGCTGAACTAGCGGCGCAGACCGAGCTTCTTGATCAGCTCGCGGTAGCGGTCGCTGTCTTTCGATTTCAGGTAGTCAAGCAGCTTGCGGCGCTTGTTAACCATCTTCAGAAGACCTTGACGGCTGTGATGATCTTTCTTGTGCTTACCGAAATGCTCGGTAAGTTCGGCGATTCGTTTTGACAGCAGTGCAACCTGAACTTCAGGAGAGCCGGTATCGGCTTCGCCGCGTGCGTGGTCGGCGATTACGCCCTGCTTTGCTTCACTGGAAAGTGACATTTTCTTAAAACTCCAATTCTCTATCTATAGCCCTTTTTTGAGCGCGGTATTCTAGCGCCTGTTTGAGCCCATTAACACCCCGAAATCATATAATTACGAGGATTTTTCCTGTGTCAGAAACACTCTTCGTGGTGCGACCCGGCCGTTTTCGTCCAGCTCACCCACACCCAAAAATCTCGACCCTGCCTCATAAACCCGGGCCAGCCCTTGTGGCCCCTCATTTAGCGCGGCAACAGCCTGTCCACCGCTGAATCGATCGGCATCGTCAGAACTCACCGAAACCTCCGGCATTTCCGCCAACGCGACTTCTGCCGGCAGCAATTTGTCCCTGAGCGGCTCAGGACCTGCCTCTGCCAACGCTTCGACCGTCGCCATATCGACCATGCCATCGCTGGCGAATGCGCCTACGGACTCGCGATGCAGGCGCTGTGTGTGTGCAACGGTACCGGCGCGACGAGCAATATCCTCAACCAGGACGCGAATATAGGTACCTTTTGAACACGACACCCGAAACACCAGTCGGGTCCCTGCCGCCTCCAGCAGTTCGATCGTATCGATCCGTATCGGGCGCGGCGCACGCTCGACCTCCTCGCCCTTGCGAGCCAGCTCATAGAGCCGTTTGCCGTCCTTTTTCAAGGCTGAATACATCGGCGGCACTTGTTCTGACTCACCCAGGAACCCCTGTAACAGGGCATCCCAGTCGTCAGCGTTCAAATTCGGCAGGTCAGCGGATTCGATGACGGTGCCGTCCGCATCGCCAGTATCGGTCGCAGAACCCAGCCTGGCTGTCACGCGGTACGACTTGTCTGCGTTCAACAGGTAACCACAAACCTTGGTCGCCTCGCCGAAACACAATGGCAGCATGCCGGTTGCAGCCGGATCCAGGCTGCCTGTATGCCCGGCCTTGCGCGCATTGATCAGGCGCCGCACCCGCTGCAATGCCTGGTTCGATGACATGCCCGGAGGTTTATTCAGCAACAACAGGCCGTCCACGGGATCAGCGTGGCGTTTCATCCCTCGTGCGCCCATTTATTCCTGCTCGTCGTCCGGTTCGGCGTGCATTGCGCCATCGATAAGACTGCTGATGCGCTGCGCTTCTGCGGCACTGTCGTCGTGCGAGAATCGTAGCTCAGGTACATGTCGAATCTTGATTTCCCGCCCCAGGCGACTGCGGAGGAAGCCGCTGGCGCGCTCCAGCCCTTCCTGCACCGGCTCCGGATCGCCGTTTGGGTCGAGCATGCTGAAATGCACCCGCGCAACACTCAGGTCGCGCGACAGGTCAATCGAGTTTAGCGATACCATTTTCAAACGCGGGTCCTTCGACTCAAGGCGCAACAGCTCATTCAGCGTGCGCAACACCTGGTTGCCGAGTCGCTGATTCCTGGAAAACTCACGAGCCATTGCTCAATCCCCGCACGCTAGTCGAGCGTACGTGCAACCTCGATGCGTTCGAAGCACTCGATCTGATCTCCCACCTGGACATCACTGTAATTCTTTACGCCGATACCGCATTCGGTGCCCGAGCGAACTTCGTTTACGTCATCCTTGAAGCGACGCAGGGATTCCAGTTCGCCTTCGTAAATTACGACATTTTCGCGGAGCACTCGAATCGGGTTGGCACGCTTCACCATACCCTCGTTTACGATGCAGCCCGCAATGTCGCCAAACTTCGGTGAGCTGAAAACCTCTTTGACGGTGGCAAGGCCAAGAATTTGCTCGCGGACTTCCGGTGCCAGCAAGCCACTCAATGCCGCTTTAACGTCATCAATTGCCTCATAAATAATGCTGTAGTAGCGGATATCGACTCCGGACTCCTTGATCGCAGTACGCGCCGCAGCATCTGCCCGGACATTGAACCCGATGATGGTCGCATTGGACGCGGCCGCAAGATTAGCGTCGGTTTCAGTAATGCCACCGACACTTGAGCCCAGCACTTTCACTTTGACCTCATCCGTAGACAATTTGCCCAGCGCGTCACGCAACGCTTCCGCACTGCCGTGAACATCGGACTTGATGATGACCGGCACTGACGAAACTTCGCCATCCTGCATTTGCGTGAACATGTCTTCCATCTTCGACGCCTGTTGCTGTGCCAGCTTCGCTTCGCGCGTCTTGCCCTGGCGGAACTCGGCGACTTCGCGCGCCTTACGCTCGTTTTTCACGACGAGGAAGTCGTCGCCGGCGCTCGGAGTCTTCGACAAGCCAAGCACCACAGCGGGGTGCGATGGTCCAGCTTCCTTTATCGACTTGCCGGTCTCATCAAACATGTTGCGGATTCGACCGTACTCTTCGCCCGCAATAATCATGTCACCCTGCTTCAGAGTGCCCGATTGCACCAGCAGTGTCGCCACTGCACCGCGACCTTTTTCGAGGCTCGATTCGATAACGATTCCCTGCGCCGGACCTTCCGCAACGGCGGTCAGATCCATAACTTCGGCCTGCAGGGAAATCGCATCCAGCAGCTCATCGACACCGTCGCCCTTTAATGCCGACACGTTGACGAATTGCTGTTCGCCACCCCAGTCTTCGGGAATAACTTCGTGCTGTGACAATTCGTTCTTGACGCGTTCCGGATCAGCATTTTCGCGATCGATCTTGTTGACTGCCACGACCAGCGGAACTTCAGCCGCCTTGGCGTGCTGAATTGCCTCAATCGTCTGCGGCATAACGCCGTCATCCGCAGCGACAACAAGGATTACGATGTCGGTTGCCTGGGCACCGCGTGCGCGCATCGCTGTAAATGCGGCGTGTCCCGGAGTATCGAGGAACGTTATCTGTCCCTTGTCGGTTTTCACAGAATACGCGCCGATGTGCTGCGTAATGCCGCCAGCCTCACCGTCTGCCACTTTGGTGCGACGAATATAGTCAAGCAATGATGTCTTGCCGTGATCGACGTGACCCATGATTGTCACAACCGGCGCGCGAGCAACCTCTTCGCCAGAAATCTTCGACTCCTCGGCCAGTAGTTTCTCATCAACATCCGCCGAATCGACCGGTACTGCGTTGTGACCGAGTTCTTCGACGACCAGCGTTGCTGTGTCCTGATCGATGACCTGATTGATCGTCACCATGGCGCCCATGTTGAACAAGACCTTCACGACTTCGTTGCCTTTGATCGCCATTTTTTGTGCAAGCTCAGCAACCGAAATGCTTTCCGGAATCTCTACGTCACGAACAACCGGGGCCGTTGGCATTTCGAAACCGTGCTTCGAATCTCCTCCGACCGCCGCGCTGCGCCGGCGCATCGGTGCTTTTCGTTTGCGCCGGCCACTCTTGTCGCCGGCAACATGAAGTTCCTTGCGGCCATAACGCGTCTCCACACGACCCGGTTTCGGCTTGGCCTTTTCTTTTTCTTTGGAGCGTCGATTGCGTGCGTCGGCCTCGGCTTTTTCCAGGCGTGCTTTCTCCTCAGCGGCCGCGGTCGCTGCTTTCTCTGCCTCCAGGCGCGCTGTTTCTTCGGCGTTCTTGGCCGCCAGTGCTTCCGCCTCACGGGCCTCTGCTTCGCGTTTCGCGGCCTGTTCCTGCTCAGCCGCAATGCGCTCTTTCTCGGCAGCCTCTGCCGCCGCCTGCGCTTCCTTCTCCTGGCGTTCGCGATCGAGTGCGTCCTGCTCGTCCTGCGCCTGCTTTTCCAGCACATCGCGCTTGATGTAAGTGCGCTTCTTGCGCACTTCCACATTGACGGTACGCGAGCGACCTTGCGCACCGGACAAACGGAGTTCCGACGACGACTTACGCTTCAAGGTAATCCGTCGCGGCGCCGCCGCGGTTGCAGGCGTGTCATCCTGGCCGTGGCTCCGGCGCAGGTGAGTCAGCAATTCCAGCTTTGCATCTTCGCTGATCTTGTCATCAGACCCCGATACCTTGATGCCTGCCTCGTCAAGCTGCGTCAGCAACTTGTCGACAGGAACCTTCAGTACCTCAGCGAATTGTGCAACTGTCACATCAGCCATAAATAAACTCCGCAAACAACAGCCATCACGCCTGTTGTTCTTCCTCGAACCAGTGTGCGCGCGCTTTCATGATCAGCGCCGCCGCTTCTTCTTCTGCAAATTCATCGTTGATCTCAAGCAGATCATCGGTCGCCAACTCAGCCAGGTCTTCACGAGTCACCACACCCTTGCTCGCCAGCAGGAATGCAAGACTTCTTTCCATACCGTCCAGACTCAGGAGATCCTCTGCCGGCTCGACCTCGTCAATTTTTTCTTCCTGCACGATTGCCTGGGTCAGCAAAACATCACGAGCACGACTACGGAGCTCGTCAACGATGCCTTCATCAAATTCTTCAATTGCGACCAGCTCCGACGCCGGGACATAGGCGACCTCTTCAATCGTTGAGAAGCCTTCCTGCACCAGGATCAGCGAAACTTCCTCGTCGACGTCCAACTGCTTTGAGAACAAGCCGATGAGTTCTTTCATTTCCGACTCACTCTTCTCTTCAGCGTCCTGGGCCGTCATCACGTTCAGTTCCCAACCGGTCAACTCGCTTGCCAGGCGAATGTTTTGCCCGCCACGACCGATCGCCTGGGACAGCTTGTCCTCTTCGACAGCGATATCCATGCTGTGTTTGTCTTCGTCGACAACAATAGACACGACCTCTGCGGGTGACATTGCATTGATCACAAACTGTGCCGAGTTGTCATCAAACAAGATGATGTCAACGCGCTCCCCGGCCAGTTCATTTGAAACAGCCTGTACACGTGACCCGCGCATGCCAACACAGGCACCAACGGCGTCAATGCGGCTGTCATTACTGCGCACTGCAATCTTGGCGCGCAAACCCGGATCGCGCGCGGCACCCAATATGTCGATCAGGCCCTGGCCAACTTCGGGTACCTCAATCTTGAACAGCTCGATCAGGAACTGCGGCGACGTCCGCGTCATGAACAACTGCGGGCCACGAATTTCCGAGCGTACTTCTGTCAGCAGTGCCTTGATTCGATCCTGTGGACGAACCGGCTCACGTGGCACCATGTGCTCGCGGGGTACGAAGCCTTCGGCATTGCCACCCAAATCGATGTAGACGCCATTCCGATCAACTCGCTTGACCAGCCCGGACAGCATTTCGCCTTCGCGTCCCTGGTATTCCTCAACGACCTGCTCGCGCTCGGCCTCGCGGACTTTCTGTACGATGACCTGCTTGGCCGTTTGCGCTGCAATACGACCAAACTCGACCGATTCCATCGGCACTTCAACGTAACCACCGGGTTCCGCATTCGGATCGACGTCAACCGCATCAATCATGCGCAACTCACGGTCCGGGGTTTCGAGCTCGGTGGATTCGTCTTCGAAGACCAGCCAACGCCGGAACGTATCGTATTCGCCGCTCTCGCGATCGATGCTGACACGAACTTCGATGTCGTCGCCGTGTTTGCGCCTAGTGGCGGACGCCAGCGCGGCTTCGATTGCCTCGAATATGATGTCTTTCTCGACGCCTTTCTCGTTCGAAACGGCGTCAACGACCATCAGAATCTCTTTACTCATTACCCTAGAACTCCAATTAACCCGCGCTTACACCGCGCCGGGAACCAGTCGGGCGGTATCGAGAGTCGCCAGCGGCAAACTGTGCGTTTCTCCATCCACCTCAACCACAATATTCTCGTCATCCGACGACACCAGCGTGCCCCGGAAACGTCTGCGTCCCTCGATAGGAAAACGCATAGTTATTTTCACGGTTTCGCCTTCAAACCGTTGAAAATGCTCAACTTTTGTCAACTTCCTGTCCAGCCCTGGCGACGACACCTCGAGGTTGTAATTACCCGGCACCGGGTCTTCAACATCGAGCAATGCGCTCACCGCATGGCTGACTTTTTCGCAATCGTCCAGGTCGATGCCCTCCGGCTGGTCGATTGTCAGGCGGATCAATCCGCCCTTGCCGCTCAGGCGCATTTCGAGATCCGCCAACTCGTAGCCGAGTCGCTCGACGCTGGGCTCGAGCAGTTTTTGCAGCTCGTCTGACGTCATCTCAATACACCTAACTACCTGTCCTAAAACAAAAAAATGGGCCAATGGCCCATTCCTACCCAGCGCTGTGTCGCTGTCCGTGCCAATACTCCGGACAACAAAAAACCCCTGAGCGGGGCCTTTACCCATCGATGCTTTGATGGGGCGCTGGCGCGGGATTATACGGCAATCGCGAGTACCCGCGCAATGCCGAAAATGGCCCCTTGAAACTCGGCCGGAAATCCCTATCTGACGTTGCATGACAAGCAATTGTCATGAGTTAAACGTCTAGAAATTAGGAGGCAAAGCAATGGCACTTACAAGCTATGAACCCTGGTTTGGCGTTCGTCAGCTGCAGGACGACATCAATCGCCTGTTTTCAGGTATGACCAGCAGTGACAGCAGCGGCGTGACGGCTGACTGGGTCCCCAATGTCGATATCAATGAGTACGAAGAACAGTTTCAGCTTTTCGTCGACGTACCGGGCGTAAATCCAAAGGACGTCGAGATCACGCTGGAAACCGGGGTACTCACGATTTCCGGCGAGCGCTACGCACAAGCGCCCAAGGATCACGAAAAGGTCATCAGTCGGCGTGCGGAACGTGGCTCTGGCCGCTTCTACCGTCGCTTTATCCTGCCCGAAACGGTTGACGGCGATAGAGTAAAAGCGGTCGATCGTCACGGCGTACTGGAAATTACCATTCCAAAACAGGCGAAAGCACTGCCGAAACGCATCAAGGTAGCTGCTTGATCACGCCGCAGCTCATTCAGACCCAGGATTGGCCGACCCCGACATGGGGTCGGCTTTTGCAGATCGTCGCATAACGCTTCACTTAGGCGAAATCGATGTGCTTGTTCAGCGGCAACTCGCGAATACGCTTGCCCGTCAACGCATAAACCGCGTTCGCCAATGCGGCGGCGGCCGGCGGCACTGGCGGCTCGCCAATTCCTCTGATTTTATCTCCGTGCTGTAGCGCAACTACAACGATCTCAGGCGCCTGATACAGTCGCATGCCCTGATACGTATGAAAGTTTGTTTGTACGGGTGCATGGTCACGATACGTCAGTTCGCAATTCATCGCGTGACCCAGGCCCCAGATGACACCGCCTTCAACTTGCGCCTCCAGGTTGACCGGATCCAGAACCGTACCTACTTCGGCGGCAACAAACACCCGGTCGACAACGATACCGCGATCGCTCTGGCTGACTTCCACAACCTCGGCCGTCGGCACGCCGAATGACATCGTAAACGCAACACCTCGCGCGCGACCCTCGCCAATCTGCCGGCCGCTCCAGCCGGAAATTTCTTTGACCTTTTGCAAAACATTCCGGGCCAGGTCGTAGTTACAGAGCCGAATCAGTTCATCCAGTGGATCGACGTCAGCTGCCTCGAACAACTCGTCGAGAAAGCCACCATGCAGGAAGCCCACCCCGGAGTAGCCAACCGATCGCCATGGACTAATCGGCACCATCTCGGGGGCGCGATAGCCGGTGACTCGGTAGTTGGGAATAGCCAAAGGCTGATCCCACGCACCGGAGACTATTGATGGGTCGGGCCCAGGTACGGTACCGAGTAAGCGCCCCGACCACGATTCTGTTACCGACTGGCTGGCAACATGAAAATCGTAGGCGACTACCTGTCCCTGCGCGACCGCACCTTTAACACGCGCGATCGCTGCCGGCCGCGGGTAGTCGTGCGTCATATCTTCTTCCCGCGTCCAGGTCATCTTTACCGGAGTACCCTGCATCGCCTGAGCAATTTCCACAGCTTGCAAGATGTAATTGTCATCCAGGCGACGGCCGAAACTGCCGCCCATCGGCTGCACGTACAACTTAACTGCATCGACATCCATTTCAACAAGGTCGGCGACATGCTGTTGAACGAAGCGCGGGATCTGTGTACCGGTCCAAATTTCGACAGAGTCGGCACCCACCTTCACAATCGCATTCATCGGTTCGAGCGGTGCGTGAGCAAGATACGGAACGCGATATTCAGCCTCGATTATATTTGCGCCATCGTTCGAGAAAATCTCCTCAACATCACCTTCGTCTTTATTGCGACTGTCATAACGGTCTTCGAAGGTATCGACAAGTGTTTGCCAAAGTTCTTCCTGACTCGATGGGTACGAGCCGGGCCCCCAATCAATATCGATTGCGTTTACAGCACGCATCGCACGCCAGGTGTTATCAGCAACAACACCGATACCGTGACGGATGGGAACAATCCTGATGACGCCCCGCATCGCTTTAGCGGCCGACGCGTCATAGTCGGTTATCTTTCCGCCGATGCCCGGATTGGTGCGAACGGAAGCATAAACCATGCCGGGTAAAGCCAGATCAATGCCATATTCGAGCGTACCGGTCGACTTCGCGACAATATCAACTCGTTGCCGTCGCTTGCCCAGCAGCTTCCACTCGGATGTCGGCCGTAAGCTAAGGTTCTCGATCGGCGCCAAACGTGCTGCCTCCAAAGCAAGATCGGTATAAGCCAGTTGCGAACCATCGGCGAAAACAACGTGTCCGTCTTTGGTCGTCAACGATGCACGTGGCACCCCGCGCTTCTGCGCCGCGGCCTCCTTGAGCGTCTCCCTCGCCACTGCGCCGGCCATGCGCAGCTTTGCAAAAGCGTCGGGGACCGTTGTCGAACCACCAGTCAACTGGACGCCCAATATTTTCGCTGGTACCGCCGCAAAATCTCGGGCTTTCCCCGCCAGCCAGCTTTCGTCATAGGCTGCGAACGGAAGGCCTTCGCTCAGCACGATCGAGTTGTAGTATGCAGCGTCCGGCAGTCCCGGTGACACGGTGACTTTAAACGGGTCGACGTCAAGTTCTTCGGCAATGAGTGAGGCCTGAATCGAATACGCACCCTGCCCGACATCGCAGCGCGGCGTGATCAGCGTGACGCCCTGTGAATCGATTTTTACATATGGCGTGATCGCTGCCTCACCATCCGCTAAATTGTCGAGCAATGGATTGGGAATCGATTTTCGATACAGGAAAGTTCCGAACACGACCCCACCAGCAATTGCCGTCGATCCGATCAGGAACGTCCGCCGTGCGATTGTTCGCGCTTTTCCCATGTTAGTTATTCGCCAGTTTCTTCGCGGCAGTTTTGATCGCTGCGCGAATTCGCGGATAGGTTCCGCAACGGCACAAGTTCCCGGACATCGCCTGGTCGATCAGTTCATCCGACGGGTCCGGGTTCATCTGCAAGAGCCCAGCTGCAGACATTATTTGACCAGACTGACAATAACCGCATTGCGCAACCTGGTGTTCGATCCAGGCTTCCTGCACAACATGCAATGCACTCGGAGTGCCAAGACCCTCGATTGTTGTAACCGACTTGCCCACGACCGCTTTGGCCGGTACCTGGCAAGAACGAACAGCAACGCCAGACAGTTGCACGGTGCAGGCACCGCATTGGGCGATACCGCAACCGTATTTGGGACCTGTTAATCCCAATTCATCTCGTAATACCCAGAGTAGCGGCATGTCGTCTTCAACATCGATTTCGACATGCTCGCCGTTAACTTCAAATTTAATTACGTGTCTCCTCGAACAACGTACTTGCGCCCGCCAAGTTCGGCGGCATAAATGCTATTGTTGAGTAATATACAGATTTATCCGAACCCCATCCGCCACATGTAAAGAAAACCGGCACTAACCACGGAGGACGAATGCGAAGCAGGCAAAAAGGTGAGACCCGAACTGAAGAACAGATTCGCCAGCACTACGATGTCGAAGTTGGACTGGCCAATATTTTAAAAAATGCTAGCGTCGAGGAGCGAAAGACCGGCAACTTATATACAAAAACCTATGACGAGATGTTCCGGCGCGTACCGCATCACCCGATGCTCACGCGAAAAGAATCGGCTGCGGATACAGAGCATGCAATCAAGTGGCAAATGGGATTACTGCGAAAATTCCTGAAAGACAGCTCTACCGTATTCGAGATTGGACCTGGCGATTGCAAGGTATCTTTCCACCTGGCGAAACACGTTCAAAAAGTCGTCGGCGTTGACGTTTCGAACGTCATCACGGATTCGGACTCAATTCCTGAAAATTTTGAACTCATTATTTCTGATGGCACTAACTTACCAGTCCCTGAACACAGCGCTGATATTGTGTACAGCAATCAATTGATGGAGCACAT
>TARA_R110002096_G_scaffold18401_13_pt1 | contig 10373 bp, 7 predicted proteins | sample TARA_R110002096 | Tara Oceans TARA_R110002096 (sample SAMEA4397295) | marine metagenome | biome: Polar Biome; feature: [DCM] deep chlorophyll maximum layer (ENVO:01000326); material: water (ENVO:00002006), including particulate matter (ENVO:01000060) such as... | depth 35 m
TGTAGGGGTCGGCCTTGAGATCGCCGTTGCCCATCATCAAAACACCATCCCTGATTCGGAACAAATCGGAGTAATAATTGAACATCCGCATGGCAAATGCTTCTGAGTCCAAGAGCTCGTCGATCAATCCGGCGCGTTTGGTTGGGCTCCGATCCTGGAGGAATTTTTCCGCTTCGTCATAGGTCGGAATTCTTCCTGCTACGTCCAAATAGATGCGCCGGAGGAATTGATTGTCCGTTGTCTTCTCGTTGGGGACACACATTTGCATCTCGCGTTCGATCTCTTCTTTGCGCTTCAATTTCTCAGCGTTGGTCAGGTCGCTGTTTGCCGGAAGTGCAGCGAGTTCGTCGCGAAGCCCATAGTAACTCGTTTTCAACTTACCTAGAACGAGCTTATCGATCTCTGCAGCAAGAGCGGCAGGGTCGGTCGGTAGGTTCCCTTTGACGAAGAGGCGATCTTCTTCGCTAAGATTGGCAACTGGGTAGTTGATCATAGAGCCGTCGGCCATTTTCAATTTGACCTGAGCGGTGGAGCCGGTGCCATTGGTGCCGGCGAATTCAGCTTCCAGGGATTTTCCGTCTGCCGATGTCCAAGTCCGCGCGTCAGCGCTGAGCGGGGAAGAGGCCAGCAGGGCGAGCCCGAGAAGCAGGGTTGCTAGTGGTTTCATAGTTCTAGGATTAATCATGATGACGTTTTTGGGAAAGGTTGAGCAATCAGTCGTCTCCTATATAGAATAACGGGTCAGACGCTAGATGTTACAGTTCTAGTTTGAATATTTTATGGTAATTACGGCGAAATATAAAGAACTACTTGGAAAGTTCCTGGATGGTGAGTGTCGGCACTGCTTCGCGGAATAGGTTTAACTCATCAACCCATCCTTCAAATTGGCTGGCCGAATCACCCCCGATGCGAAGTTGGCCAACACGACCTGTTTCGATAGTGCCTGATTGTGTGTCAGTTAGTGACTCAAGCTGGCCATCGACAAAAAGATGAAGGTGGGAAGATAACTCTGCTTCGTCTCCTCCAATGAAGCGGCAGGTTACATGATGCCAATTCCCATCGGCAATGTCGGTGGTGCCGACAATATAACCATTGCCGTGATCGACTCGTAAGGCGCCCTTTGACGGATGGGCATGGTTGAGATTGCATGAAAGAGTCCATCCAAGTTCTTCACGGCCATATTGAACCAAGACCGTTTCACCGTCACGACCGATCCGCGGGGCGATTTTGAGCCAGAACCCGATCGTGAATTGTTCATTGAGACGGAATTCCCGCGAAAGGGGGACTTCCAGGAATTCAGTATCACGGAAGACGAGTCCGCCACTGGAATAGCCGGGGCCCCGTCGGGGCGAGTTCTCCATTTCTCCCGAGGCAACGAGGGGGACATCGAAGAGGCGATCCACTCCGGAATCTTCGATCGAGCCACCATCTGATTCATCAAATGTATATCGGAGCGCTGGCTGAGGCAGTCCTGATGCTCCCAGGGTCAGAACAAATGCTTCTCCGCGGTAGGGGATGGCAGCTAATTGACTTCGGGTTCTGCTGTCGGCTCTCACGGCGAGACCTTCTCGAACCAGTGTCGCAACTGAATTTCCACGAGTTCGGCTCGCTTCGACCAATCCTTCCATGACGTGAAGTTCGGAATCTCCATTTGGCTCGACGGAAATACCGAATCGGGTTCCTAGGTCGACAGCGTTCAATCGAGGGGTGTTAACTGTGAACCCGATAGCCGGCTTCGGCACGTCTGCGGTGAGACGTCCTTTTTTAAGAAACAGCCGATTGGTCGATTCAATGCTGAGTAGAGCAGGGCCTTCGACTGTGGCCGTGGCACCGGAGTTGAAAGCAATTTTGGTTTGTCCGGCATCGATCTCCAGCAGGCCGGGAGTCAGCCATCCGTCTTTGCGAATCTTTCCTTCTGTGGAAGGAGCCCACTGGACGCCATCAGAAGCTTCGATTCGAGCCACAAAGGTCGGGGCGCTTCCCTGGCTACTCCATCTTTCGGGCAAGCCATCCCTGAAGATGATTGATTGCAGAAAGAACATCAGCGCAATTGAGGCCGCCGCAGAGATAACCCCTGCTTTGATCAGGTCCGGCCATCGCAGTGGACGAATGCCTTCGCGTTCTTCCACTATTTCGGTGAGAACTGATTTCGAGAACCCCTGATGCCCATCGGCTCCTTCGGATTTCAAACGAGCCATCACTGCATCATCGAAGTGGGATTCGTGTTCGGCGGCTTGTCCGCCCAGGACTACTTCCAGAGCAGTATTGATTCGGAGTTGATGGAGAAAGCTTTCCCGTAAGGCTCGGTCATCGCGCAAGACGCGCTCGACTCGTCGGCGAGATGTTTCGTCGAGTTCGCCGGCCAAGTAGGCTTCTATGTGTTCGGAATTCACGGGGGATTAAGTTGGATTTGCGGGGGCTTCGAGTTTCTTATCGATGCATTTGCGAAGGGCAGTGCGGACGCGACAGAGGGTTGTGCGCACCCACGCTTCACTTTGATCGAAGGCGGTGGCCATTTCGCGGGAAGACTCGGATAGTTTGTATTTATGATCGAGCAAGGATAGCTGCTGCTCGGGCAACTTCTGGAGGCATTCTTCGAGATAGATAATAATCGGGGATTCGGGTGCGATGGTGCCTTTGCCAGCCTGTTGCAGAATGAAATGTTCGAGGAATTTTTCCCGATTATTGGAAAGACGGCTATGCCGAAGAGTTTCTTTTCGGATGAGATTAAACGCAATGGCCCGGGTCCATTTGCCGAAATCGGTTCCGGCTTCGAAATCGAGGATATGGCGATGAGCAAATACAAAGGTTTCGTGAGCGAGTTCGTCGATCAGGTGCGGGATGGGCAGCTTCATCGCGATGAAGGCGCGTAAACGAGAGCTGTGGCGATTCAAAAGCGCCTCAAAAGCACTTAAATCGCCCTGCTGAATCCGGATTACCAGATCGGTTTCTATATTGTCTTCTGACACGGTAAAGAAATATACCTTCGCTGCATCGATATGTGACAGCTTCTTTTGAAGATTATTCCGTCGGACAATGAGGAATTCAGCAGGTCTTAGCTAATTTATTGCCTGGGTACGATCCCCACGAAGTTTCGCACGACTTTGAACGGCTCGACCTGAATCGGAGGATTGGACGGGCCCGTATCGACATACAAGCCACTTGAGGTGCCTCCGTCCAGATTGAGGGCGCGATGAATCTTCCGAAGCGGCGAGAATTCAGGGGTCGACAGGAGTTGCCCCAATTCAGCAAGGGTGAAGGCGTCACTGAGGCCAAGCGCGAGCCATTTTCCTCCATCGTGAAGGATGAAGGTCCGCCGCCGCGAGTTTTCGGGGGACAGCCCGGCGACAGCGGCTCCCTGATCGACGAGAAAAGGGCCGGCCTGGATCAGGTCGGTTGCTTTGTATTTCGAGCCATATTCTGATCGGCGCAGCAGGTAGGGATTGCGATTTCCGCTGGAAAGAATCACCCCACTGAGAAGTCCTCCAGTCCCGAACGTGCCAGTGCTGGCTCCGTCTGCGATCATGAGGCCAGACGGGGCGTGGTTTTTGAGAAAAAATCCCCCGTTGCAGCCGGCGAGGCAATTGGTTTCCTTCATCGCAGCTGCCAAGGTTGGGTAGGTGGGTTGAGGGCCGGGTCCGTTGTCGACTACTTTGAAAGTGAATTTGTCGGCATGAAACCAGACGAGGTCGACCCTTTTTGAGGAAAGGAAACCTGTCGAGCCAGCCCTACTGATCGATTTTCTTTCAAAAACGAGTGGCGATGCGGGATCCTGGGCAGGGGAATTGTCTTCAATCTTCCATTGGCCAAACAGAGGCTGGGCCAACAGGGCAAGACAGAAAGAAGGGAGGATCAGTTTCATGGGCGTCTGCTCACTTGCTGGCGATAGCCATCAAAGTTTGAAAATGAGGCGATTCAGTCTCTCGATCAACGATGGAAATTTCTATTTGAGAGAATCCCGCGTCATTGAGAAAACGAGTGATGTCCAGTTCCGAGAAGCCCAACCAGGTGTCGGCATAGAGTTCCCGAGCTTCTTCGAACTGGTGTTTCAGGAGATCCAGAATGACGATTTTCCCGGTGGCATTCAATATGCGGTGGGCTTCGGAGATCGCCGTGGCGGGTTTATCTGCATGATGAAGTGATTGGCTCAAAAAGACGAGATCCACGGAATTGTCTTCGATCGGTGGGGCCTCGATTTCGCCGAATCGGTATTCTAGATTGGTGAATCCGTTCTCTTTGGCCACTTGGGAGCCGTAGGCAACCATTTTCTCCGAGTTGTCGATCGCGATGACTTTACTTGCTCGTTGGGCCAGAAGTTGGGAAAAAGTGCCCTCTCCTGCACCGAGATCGGCAATGATCATTGGTGGCATCAACTTCAGTAAAGTTTCGGCCAAGGCTTTCCAGGAGCGCCCCGGGATGTAGGTTTTCCCGAATTTCCCGGCGAGAGCATCGAAATAGGCTCGAGCGACATCACGTCGTTTGTTGAGAGCAATAGCGAGGGCGGCGGTGTCCTCTGGGATCTCTTCCACATCTGCCGCTGCGAGGTCGAGGGTAGCGATCAGGCGAGGGTCCAATGGCCCCTTTTCATCACCAAATGCGTAGATGATATGCTTCCCCGAGCGTCGATCGGACACCAGCTTTGCCTGTCTAAGCTGGGATAAATGGGTGGAAATACGGGATTGCCCCATTCCCAGGACCTCCTGGAGCTCAACCACAGAAAGGTTTTCCTGCCGAAGTAGGTTCAAAATCCGAACCCTGGTGGGGTCGGAAATGAGTCGGAGCATTTTCAGCGTTGACGCCATAGATAATGAAATTAATGTATCAACCAATCAAGATTTGTAAATACGACATGGCAAACTCATTTATATTCTCATCCGAATCCGTCACCGAAGGTCATCCAGACAAGGTGTGTGATACCATTTCCGACTCAATTGTCGACGCTTGTTTTGAGCAGGATACTGCTTCCCGAGTCGCTTGTGAGACCATGGTAAAAGACAATATCGTCGTTCTTGGCGGTGAGGTCACGACTCAGTCGAAGTTTGATTACCGCGAAGTGGTCAAAGAGGCGATCGAGGGCATTGGCTACACCAACGACGATTGCAAATTCAACGCGGATAACTTTTTCTTCCTCAATGCGATTGGTCAGCAGTCTCCTGACATTGCTCAGGGTGTAGACGCTGCAGGGGCCGACAATAAGGAAACCGCCGAGCAGGGTGCTGGTGACCAGGGAATCATGTTCGGTTATGCCGTTAAGGAGACTCCTGAATTGATGCCAGCTCCTATCGCTTATTCTCACAAGCTGGGTCGCGCTATCACCGATCTTCGTAAGAGCGGGAACTACGATTGGCTTCGCCCGGACAACAAGACGCAGGTTTCTATCGAATATGTCGACGGAAAGCCAAGCCGCATCACCGCAGTGGTGGTTTCCACTCAGCACACTGCTGACATCACCACTCAGGAGATTCGCGATGTTCTTAAGAAAGATCTCGTCGAAGCACAGCTTCCCGGTGACTTGCTCACCGATGATACCGAGTATCACATCAACCCAACCGGCCTGTTCATCATCGGTGGACCTGAAGGTGACTGTGGATTGACTGGTCGTAAGATCATTGTCGATACCTACGGTGGCATGGGACGTCACGGTGGTGGTGCTTTCTCCGGAAAGGACCCGAGCAAGGTGGACCGCTCTGCTGCTTACATGGCGCGTTACGTCGCTAAGAACGTGGTCGCTGCCGGTCTTGCTGATCGCTGTGAGCTGCAACTCGCCTACGCGATTGGATACCCTGAGCCCGTCAGTGTTCACATTGAAACTTTCGGTACCAATCACGTTGATGAAGCGAAGATCGTTTCCGGCGTTAAAGAGGTCTTTTCATTCAAGCCAGCTGAATTTATCGGACAGTTGAATCTGCTTCGCCCTATCTATCGTAAGACAACCAACTACGGACACTTCGGTCGTGAAGATGATCTCGATGCCCTGACCTGGGAAAAGACTGACAAGATCGACGAGCTCAAGAGCGCTTGTTCGTAATCGACTAACAAATATTTAATCAAAGAAAAAAATGAGCGCTATTACCGCAATCACAGAAGACTATAAAGTCGCCGATATCAGCCTCGCTGACTTCGGTCGTAAAGAAATCGAAGTGGCCCAGGAAGAAATGCCTGGTCTCATGGCGACACGCGCCAAGTATGCCGCGGACAAGCCTCTCGCAGGCGTTCGCGTCATGGGCTCCTTGCACATGACGATCCAGACCGCTGTTCTCATCGAGACGCTTGTCGATCTCGGTGCGGATGTCCGTTGGTGTTCTTGCAACATCTTCTCGACCCAGGATCACGCTGCAGCTGCTATCGCCGCTGCTGGTGTTCCTGTTTTCGCCTGGAAAGGTGAGAGTCTCGAAGAATACTGGGACTGCACTGAAGCTGCATTGACTTGGCCTGACGGCAGTGGACCTGAGCTCATCGTCGATGACGGTGGTGATGCGACTCTGCTCATCCACAAAGGCGCTGAACTCGAAGCGGGCGACACGTCTTTCATCGAGTCAGAATCCGAAAGCGAAGAAGAAGAAGTGATCAAGAATCTGCTTCGTCGTATCAATGGTCACAGCACCGAAAAGTGGACCAGCTACATGAAAGACTGGAAGGGCGTTTCCGAGGAGACCACTACCGGTGTTCATCGTCTCTATCAGATGGCTGAAGCTGAAACGCTTCGTGTTCCTGCTATCAACGTGAACGATTCCGTGACCAAGTCCAAGTTCGACAACCTATACGGTTGCCGCGAGTCACTCGTCGACGGCATCAAGCGTGCTACTGATGTGATGATCGCTGGTAAAGTGGCTGTTGTTTGTGGATACGGTGATGTGGGCAAGGGCTGCGCGCAGACACTTCGTGGATTCGGTGCTCAAGTCATCGTGACTGAGATCGATCCGATCTGTGCTCTCCAGGCTGCCATGGAAGGTTTCCGTGTGCTTCCAATCGAAGATGCTCTCGCTACTGCTGATATTTACGTGACCACTACAGGTAACAAGGACATCATTCGTCTCGAACACATGCTCGCGATGAAGGATCAGGCCATTGTTTGTAATATCGGTCACTTCGATAACGAAATTCAAATTGCCAAGCTCATCGGCCACGAAGGTGTTGAGTTGGTGAACATCAAGCCTCAGGTCGATCGCTACACCTTGCCTAGCGGAAATCAGATCTTTATTCTGGCTGAAGGACGTCTCGTTAACCTCGGTTGCGCGACTGGTCACCCTAGCTTTGTGATGTCTAACAGCTTCACAAACCAGACCCTGGCTCAGATTGATCTCTGGAAGAATAAGGACAGCTACGCAGTGGGTGTTTATGTTCTGCCTAAGCTTCTTGACGAAGAGGTCGCCCGACTTCACCTCGACAAGATTGGCGCGAAGCTCACAGTACTTACTGACGAGCAGGCCAGCTACATTGGCGTGCCTCAGGATGGTCCATACAAGCCTGAGCACTACCGCTACTAAGCGAGTAGATCGTCTGAAAAGACTTTATCGAAAAAGCCGACGGGAGACCGTCGGTTTTTTTGTGTTCAGGCGGAGATCTACCGAAGGCCGACCGTTTTCTCGATTCGAAGCTGATCGACGCGGGCCTGATAGGCAGGAAAGTAGCGGCTGAAGCGAAATGCGTTTTCATCGTATTCCTTGGAGAATTCGGTGAGTAGCTGGTCTTCGAACTCTGGGGTGAGGATCTCACTTCTACCGAGGAGCACTCGTTCGAGTTTGTCCGGGGTAGGTTGAATGGTTATTGGCAAGACGTCGTCCGTGAAACTGCGAGGAACGATCCAGAAGGCGCGGATCCCGGGGGAGGAGAAGTAACTTTGCCACCAGGTTCGTAACATGGCAGAAGCTTCGTCGTCGTAGAGGCCGGCCTTAACAAGGGCGCCTTTTAACGAGTGGTAGACTTCTTTGCGAATAAACCCGGGCTCACTTTCTTTGAGAGCTACCTTCTCGACCTTGCCTGGAGCACCGCTCCAGAGAACGCGGCCATAGTCGGCTGACTGAACATCGACAACAATTAGATAGGGGATGGTCTGTTTCGAAGTAATGGAAAGGACGTTGTTGCTGATTTGATAGCTTAAGGGTTGCTGGAAGTTTCCGAGGCCTCGATAGAATAGGTAGGTTTCCGCTTCTCCGTTCGGCGTGCGCAGCAGGTTGGACCTAGGGGCCCTGGGATGAATCCAGTTTGGCAATTCGTCGTGCTTGGTGACATCAAAGTCTGTGTCAGTGGTGCGTGGCTCGACTTTGAATTTCCATTCAATAGATCCGTTGTAGGGCTTCGCAAAATCAAGAGTGTCCATGATGCTCTCACCTTCGGCGTTCTTCTTAAACTGTGGGGGAAGGACTTCTCCGCTGAATCGAGCGGGATACCACTGGCTGATGGACCCTCCTTTGAAACCCACTGATACCTGGGCATCGAAACTCTCCGGGCTGTAAAAGTAGAGGACCGGGGTTTCCATTTTCACGGTCACGTTTTGGACCGGTCGGAGTAGGCCTTTTCCAGCGATGACAAATGGAAATTTCTTTGACTGAAGCTTTAGGTCGGCAAACTGTTTGCGACCCGAAGCAATGTCGAGCGAATACACGAAGGGAGGTAGAGGTTCTTCGTCCTTCTGGATGCCGGCGAGCGTGGTGCCATCTGATCCGTTAATGGAAGTGAAGGTGCCCCATTCGTGGACGACATAGTCGCCGGACGGAATGGGGGCAGCATCCGTCTGATCGGCTAACAGGACAACAATGGCCGCGGTGAATGCGACTCCGATTTTGAACAGTGAGGGTAGCTCCATCCCAAAATTCTACCCGAAATTGCCGCGAGAGTTGTCAGGCTCTTGTAAAAAAACTACTTTTCTCCAATCTCTGATTAACGGCCCTGTTGATACTCGGGCGGTTCCTGCCGATAAAAGAGATAGGCGTATCGATTGTTATAATGTGCCCTCGGGCTCACACCATTAAACTCTGACGGCACAGCATGGCGTAGACTCCGTCCTTTGCCTGCAGTTCATCGTGGGTTCCTTCTTCGACGACTTCACCTCCGTCGAGCACATAGATGAGATCTGCATTCCGAACCGTTGAAAGGCGGTGGGCGATGACGAAGCTGGTGCGATTGGTCATCAGTTTCTCAAGGGCATCCTGGATCAGTTTCTCTGTTTCGGTATCGACGCTGGCGGTGGCCTCATCGAGCAGAAGGATTGGAGGATTTTTGAGGATGACTCGAGCGATAGCGATTCGCTGCTTTTCACCCACGGAAAGTTTTACGCCGCGCTCTCCAACACTGGTGTCGAGTTTCTCGGACAGAGCATCGACAAATTTGTCGGCGTTGGCGGCTCGCAGTACTTCCCACATTTCCTCTTCGCTTGCATCCTCTTTAGCGAGTTGGAGGTTCTCGCGCACGCTGCAGTTGAAGAGAAAGCTCTCTTGAGTGACGTAGCCCATGGCATCGCGGAGTGAGCTTTTTTTCGCGTGAGCGATATCCTGCCCGTCGATGCTGATTGTGCCGGAGTCGGCTTCGTAGAATCGTGTCAGGAGATTGATGATGGTGGACTTGCCGGCACCAGTGTGCCCGACGAGGGCGATCATCTGTCCGGGTTCTGCTCCCATGTTGACCCCTTTCAGGGTGGCAATATTTTCGCCGTAGGAAAAACGAACGTCGTCGAGAACAACGCGACCCTCGATGGGCAGTTTTAATTCAATGCCTTCGTCGACATCCAGCTCTTCTTCAGCGTCGATGATTTCGAAGACGCGTTCTGCTGCCGCTCTGCCAGCCTGAACAATTTGATTGAGGTTGTTGAGTCGGCTGACCGGCTCATAGAAGAGACCCAGGGCGACGAGAAAAGCGACAAAGATACCGGTTTTCATTTCGAGCACTTCCTGTGTAGGGCTTTGCATGACGGACCAGGCCCCAAAGCCGATCACAAGGGCGTAGCCGGTATTCCTGAAGAATTCCATGCTTGGGTTGTAGGCGGCCCAGGCCTTCATCAAGTTGAGAGTGGCTGTCCTGACCGTGTTGCTGGATTCATTAAAGCTCTCCAGTTCGGCCTCTTCACGAGTGAACGCTTTGATTTGTTGGATCCCGTCGATGTTGTCGTGAAGGAGGGAATTCATCGAGCTGGTAGCGGTGCGAACTCGACGATGCCGTTGGGGGGCGAACCGGGTGTAGAGCCATGCTCCAAAAAGGAGGAATGGCATCGGGATCATGGCAATAGCGGCCAGTTGTGCGTCTTGTTTGAATAGGTAAATGCCTACCACGAGCACTTGCAAAAGGGCTACCAGCCCTTGTTCGATGCCATCGATCAGCACTCGTTCCATCGCCATGACGTCTTCGGTCACGCGGGTCATGATATCGCCGGTGCGTTT
>TARA_R110002096_G_scaffold191838_2_pt1 | contig 10373 bp, 9 predicted proteins | sample TARA_R110002096 | Tara Oceans TARA_R110002096 (sample SAMEA4397295) | marine metagenome | biome: Polar Biome; feature: [DCM] deep chlorophyll maximum layer (ENVO:01000326); material: water (ENVO:00002006), including particulate matter (ENVO:01000060) such as... | depth 35 m
TAGCTGCATAATCTTCATACCCCCGTACACCCATTACGAACGCTAACTCCTGTGGAGATAACCCTTTAAATATATCATATGTCTTGTTTAACAGGTCATTAGTTTTACCCAACGATTGTGTTGAAAGCATTGTTTCAATTATTTCTTTAGCGTACGGTTTAATAGCATTTGGCATGGTTGTTCTAACCACTTCAACTCCTGTATATTTAAATTTGTTTTCCCGGATACCTTCATCATCTAATATATGCATAACGTATCTCTTCTTTTGTAAGAATACACCTACATCAGCAATACATTCACGCTTAAACACAAATCGACTATCCTTCGTACGTAGTGATTTAATTGCCCACTTTTCAACCCCTTCATTTAAATAATCCTCAATTTCTTGAATTTTGTCAAATGTTTCTTTATGAATATCTTTACCATCTAAGAAATTTAAGCCCTTATTAACAAGAGGAGTGATAGAAACGTACGACGAATCTGTATCATTGTATATAATACATCCTTCAAGCTCGGTATCGGAGATATCGGGTATTTCTTTTTTGATAAATTCCTTAATAAGCTCATTTGAATATTTAATGACAGCCTGCCCGGTTAGGGTCACAGAAGAAGCAATGTCATCATCTCCAATTGGAGCATTCTTATTGCCCATATAACCATAGCATGAGTTAATAAGAATTTTAATAACCATCTGCGAAGTGTTTAATCTCTCTTGCTCATACTTTGCATCAATATACTCCGGTGTATTTTTCTTAAGTTTCTTTAATTTTTGCTTAGCTTTATATAAATGCTTTTTAATTTCAACCCGTTTGTTGTAGTAATACTCTAAAAACTCTGGTATGATACCTTTCTTCTTTTGAGAGAATAAAAAGCCGGCCTTAGATAAGGAACAATCCTCTGTTTTGAGGAACTTCATGAAGGCAGAGTGATCTAACTCGAACAACTTACCTGATACATGCTGTACTATTACCTTTGAGTCTGTGGTTTTTTCAATTTTACCTACTTTAGTTTCAGGTGATGTGTTGAGTGATATCATCACATTAGGGTATAGTGAGTTAGCATCGAAAGATACAATATGATTTTTAAATCCTGACTTAGGTTCTGCAACATAGGCACCCGGGTTCTTACCTGTATTACTATGTCGAACAAAAGTTGGAAGAACTTCACCTCTTTGCCGGGCTCTAATGCATAATGCGCCATTAATAACCTGAATAGTCCCCATAGCACCCTCTAATGTAGTGAGACCAACATATGATAGCATTCGTAATAGTGGAAAATATTGAAGTTTCTCTTCCAATCTTACTAGTAAGTTAACGTCTTGAATGTTGTAATCAATAAACGTATTCCAATCTTCATCAGCTAATGTCGCTAGGTTGGTATCACCGAATTCGACTTTTCTCTGACCTAATTCTGTTTCACCGATTGCATCTAACTTATAAGATTCTCTCAATTTTAAGCAAAAACGCTTATATACATCAAGATAATCTAAACAAGCAACACCATCTATATAATATCTTTTTTGTTCCTTACCAAACTTACCCTTAATTGTTCTAAAGTAAACTGTACCTAGTGGTGATAGTTTATTAACATAATCCTGACCTAATATACGCTCAATTCTATTAATAATATATGGTATATCAAAAAATTCTGAGTTCCAACCGCTTAAAATATCTGGATAATCACTTTCAATATAGTCAATAAACTTTAAAAATATTTCTCTTTCATCTTTACAGTGAACATAGTTTACGTTATCTTTAAGTTTACCGGTATATGGCTTAAGACCAAACGTGTGAAACTTTTTACTAACATTATCATAACATGTTATAACATTAACAACATGATTTGCAGTTTCAATATCCGGGAATGAATCCGGTGAATATGTCTCAATATCAAGTAAACATATTTTTAATGGATTTGAGTTAAATTCTGGTTTTTCGTTTTCCTGCCAATAAGAATCTATTAAGAACTGCTGCGCTGGTGGTATATTTTCAAATACTCTTTTTATACCTGACTGCCGGAGGAAAAGCGATTTGCTATAGTTATCTCTAAATTTACGCTTCTGCAGTGATGTACCATATATAGATGTTTTGTCACCAGTCGTGTTTTCCAAGTATAGATATGGTTCAAATGTACGCGTATTGACTACCCGGTTCCCATCTTCATCCCACGTAAACAGGTGCACACATCTGTTACGGCCGTTATATACTACATTACGATAAGACATCTATATCTATAGTATATTATAGACTAGTTCCTAATTCCACTTTTTAAGGTAGGTTCTTTCACTAGAACCAAAAGGAGTATTGAGAGTCTCAAGAAAAGCGCCTATATTATGATCTAATTCTAAAATTCTTTTCTGACCTATTTCTCTAAGCTTAGCACTATTTTGAAAATATTTATTTTTCTTTTTGTAATTTAAGATAATATTAATCTTTTGCTCAAACTCGTCAATTGTGTCAAATCTTAACTTTGCTGGAGCATTTTTATATGTCTCAATATTTTGACATAAACAAGGTATACCTAAAATACATGATTCAATAAATTTAATATCAGATTTTGCTCTATTAAAATCGTTCGCTTGTAATGGAGCAACCATTAACTGCGCGTTTAGGTTAGCAATAAAGTACGGATACTTTAAAAGGGGCTGCCACGGGTAAAATTCAATTTTACGTTCCTCTACAAGATCATGCAGCTGTGGGGGATATGCTCCTACAAACACCCACTGATATCTATTAACCGTTGCGCGTATAAAATCTCTTATTTCAGACAAATCATCCTTACCACCGGTTTTATTATCTACATCATAATGGGCTCCAGACCCTGTATATAAAATTCGCGGCTTCCTCTTATTTTCTTCAAACGATCTAGCAACCTGGCGGCCATTATACAGGTGACCCATCCATGTATTAGGAACAAAATTTGGGAGAGTGGTTATTTTTTCTTGACCTGTTTTTTCGATATACAGTTTCTTCATAAAGTCACATGTAACTGTAACTTCATCCACCATATTAATAATATCAATGCAGTTTTGACGAATCTCATCAGTATCAAATGCAAATTTAAATTTATTATAATCTGGAATTACTTCTCTAAACACTACATCGTCAACTTCATAAACAATTTTAAACCCGTAATCTTTTTGAATTGATTTTAAAAACTCAATAAACTTTTTTTGTTGTGATGATGCTTGTCGTTGAACTTTAACACACTTAACACCTGTGTACCATCTCGGTTCAGTAACCATTGCTGTAGTTGATTGTGACATTCCGTCACCTCTAGAGTTAATTACTGCTTCAGGCCATAAAATTCTCCAATGACCACAACCAGAGTAATCTGCAAGATAGTTAACATACCTAGGTAGTGATACTTCTTTAGGTAGAGGGTTGGGTTGTGTTACTGATGGGGTGTTAACAGGCGCTCCTCTTATTATAGGTGTTGGAAACGGTTGAGGGTAAGGTGAAGGGTTGCCAATCATTATATATATATAGTTTATAGGTCTATATAATCTACACGTTGCGTAATGCCGTTTTCTTTTTCAAGGTATATAACATCCCCCGTTACAGCTTTTATTGATTCTTTACGGTGTGATATAACTATAGAGCACTCATCTAGCTCTTCTACTCGATCTTGTAGTATTTGAGTAATTAGCTCAATGCCTTTTTCGTCAAATGATGAATCAAACAGTTCATCATAAATTGCAATATTGTACTGAACACCTCCTTGCAGCCTCCTTATATCTGAAAATGTAAAAAGACACGCTAAGTCAATTGACTTTCTTTCAGCTCCGGAAAAATTAAAATATGAACAAACTTTATTCTTTTCGTTTAAAATTTCTTCTTCAAAATACTCATTAAATATACAAATTGAATTTGAGTCTAATCGTTTCAAGTAATGTAAAAGATTACTATTAAGTAACTCGAGTAGCTTGTTAACAATATATGACTTAACACCCTCTTCTGAGACTACATACTTTACAATATCTAATTTACTTATTTTGTTTCTATATGTTTTAACTTTCGCTTCTAGTTTATTAACACGCTGTTGTGTATCAATAATAATAGTATCAAAATCTGTTTCGGTTGACTCTATTGCTTCAAGATCTCCCTTTAACTCACCCTGCCATTCATCTAATTGATTAATACGTTGTAATATATTATTTTTGTTTTGAAGCTGTAATTTAGCTTCAGATATTTTTGTATTATTATTTTGTATACTAAACTGTATTTTAGCTTTAATATCTTTTGCTTTTGCTAAATTAGTATTAATGGTTTTAATACTTTGTACCATATCTTCTATTTGCGACTTTAGATCCTTTTTTTCTTTTTCAATATATTCTGAATCATGATCTTCGATTTCACGCAAACAAACCGGGCATTTTTCTTCGCTTGTACCTATCTTTTTATAAGCATTAGTTGCATGGGTAGCGTCAGCTTTTGCAGCACTAGCATCACTAAAATATTCATTTATTTTACCTTCACATGACGTTAGCTTTTCTTCATATAAGGATACTTTAGTTGCTATAGCAGTACTATCTACTACTTGTATCAGATCTAGCTGTTGTCTGAGGTCGTCTTTCTCTTTGGTATTATTTTTTTGACGAGATAAATAAACTTGTTTTTTATCCCTTCTGATTTGGAGGAGTTTTTCTTTTTGCTCTTCATAATTTTTAAAAGCCTTTTCTATTTCTTCTAGTTTAGTTAGCTCTGTATCGTGCTCTCGAGATAATTCGTTATATTCATTGCGTAGGGCAGTTACCATTGTACTGAAAACTTCCATGCCAAAAATATCTTCTATAAATTTTCGTTTTTCAATTTTGTTTTTTGCCATAAAAGGCACTGCATTATTAACTGTCATAATAACACAGTTTTGAAAAATTGAAGGGGACGCACTCAATACCTGACATATATAGGTAGTTGTATTTTTTATACTATCGCGTGTTCTATCAACCCCATCTTTAAATATAAAGACTTTAGATGGTGATAGTGTCCGAATAACTTTATACTGGTTAATGCCTTTAGGTGAATCTAATTCAAACTCTAATTCAATATGGGTTTTTCCGTTTGTAAGATTGTTAGGTATAAGGTCCTTTTTTAACTCACGTAAAGTCTCACCAAAAATAGCAAAATATATTGCATCAGCAATAGTACTCTTACCAATTGCATTTCTACGATCAGGTTTATCTCTATTTCTACCTGTTATAACATGCAAACCTTTTGTAAACTCAACCGTTACGGGTATATCGCCAACAGATAAGAAATTAATTATAGTTATTTTTTTAAAGTTTACTTTTTTCATATAAACCAAGAGTATAGTCAATTATCTCCTTTTTATTCTTTATTTCAAGCAAATTTACAAACTCTTCAATTGCCTGTGGTATATCAATACCGGATAAATCTTCTTTATTATCTGTATCGTCAATAAGGCGATTAAAGTTAATATCATAATCTACAGTTAATGCTTCTGGCTTAAGTAGCGATAACTTTTTTAATAATATATCCATATCCTGCTGTGATATGTTCATATCAACCTTTAACTTAATAATATTATTGCAGATCTTATTAATAATATTTGGTGTAATGTTACCTTCTTCTACTAAATCACTTAAACTTATTTTATTATATTTAGGTGATATGTTATTTGGTGTAAATTCATACTCTAATGTATCAAAATCTAAAATATAATAACCTTTTTGGTTATCAGTATCACCAAAATCCATTTGAAATGGGTTACCAGTATAGAGAATTGTACCTTTACTAAATTTTTTATCATGTCTAGTATGAAAATGACCGGAGATAATTAAACTACTCTTACTTAATAGGTCCTTTACCTTAACACCCTCTTCACATACCTTGTAGGTGTTCATTTTAAACGTTTCAATCTCAAAGTGACCAAATATTATATCACTTTTTGGTATGTCTTTAACATTAGTATTCCATGGGCAGAAAGTAATTGTTCGATCAAACGCTTCTATTGTTTCAAATGTATTTAAAATTGTTACGTTTTTACGCTTTTTAAAGATAGACAGGGAATTAACGTCTGTTCTATGTTTGTAATAAAGATCGTGGTTACCTGTTATTGCGATTACATTAAATTCTGATAAAATGTCTAATATATCAGCTGATACCTGTAGGGTATTGACCGAAATCTCACTCCTATTGTGATGCCAATCACCACAAAATATAATATCCTTAATATTATTTCGTTTGCATTCATCTTTGAACCAATTAGCCCATTCTACTGCATAATTATGCCACTCAGAACTGTTGGTGTGTACACCTAAGTGAAGGTCAGAAAAGATTGCAACGCGTGGTTTGTTAATCTTCAAACGCATTCTCTTCGTCAGGCGGCTTTACATAGACATGGCCATGTGTGTTGTCAGGATTACTCATATAATCATCGTACACTCGCTCCCTATAACTAACAATAGCTGCATGATGCTTTTTTTCTTTTTTAATTCTATTAATAAAGGCATGATAAGCTATGGTTGTAAAGTAAGAAAAAGGATTAGTAGCTTTTTCAAAATTAAACTTTTTATATTTTAGGGCTGAATACATTTTAATTAAAGCATCGCCTATCATATCATCCTTATAGGTGTAATTAATAAACGACGCATTATAGCTCAAACCGTACGCAATTTTTTTAATGTTTTCTGCTAAATCATCTGTTAAAATATCAGTTTCGTAGTATTTTCCTAATGATGCTTTAAAAACTTTAGGTTCTATATAATATGGTTTTTTTTCTTTACCGGCCATTTCTACAATTATAACATATATTTAAACTTTTTCAACAATATTACTTTCAGAATATTTAATTTTCTCAATATTATATATCGCTTTTCTTTTCTCACAGTGCCGGATTCCATATCTCAACCGATCACATATATCAAATATAATTAATTTTGATTTTAGATCATGTTTCCGCAATCCTCTTCCAATTGACTGTACAGTTCGTACAAAAGACTTACCTCCTGACGCAAAAATAATGTTATGCAGGTTTTTAATGTTAATTCCGGTTGAGAAAATCGCGCTCATAGCAACACATATTACATTTGTGTTATTTTCCATTATTTTTTTAATTTCATCACGCTCTTCAACATCTACTTCACCTCTAATGAAGTAAACGCGTTTATTTGGTATAGTACAAAGAAAATCTGTTAAGTAATGACCATGTTTAAGGTGATTTACTAATATGAGTGTATTATTTTCAAGCTTTTCACATAATTTAGTAACAAGATCACTTCTAAAGTGACTTTCATATATAAAATCCAACTCTTCCCTATAAGGGTCGTCAGAAAGGTACCGTGGTGGTGTATTATACTCTAAATTTAGTATCTTTATGTTAACATTTGCGAGATAATCCTCCAATCTTAACTCATAACTCGTTTTTTCGTATATAACTGGTCCTAATTTACCTATAATTGACCATTTATCTAAATTATTCTCTGGAAGTGTACCGGTAAACCCATATTTGTTGTGTGTTTTTATCTTTGATACAATCTTACTAATCTTATTCGAAGCTTTTATCTTATGACATTCATCTACAATTAACAAATCCACATACTGCATCCAATCACTAGATTTAAATTGACTCTGTACAATACCAATGTTACATATAATAACGTTAGCTGTTAAGTCTGGTTTTGTCTTACCCGTCCATTTTGTTAATTTAAAGGTAATACCACAGTTTAAAAATTCATCATACGTTTGCGTAACTAGCCCCAAGTCAGGTACTAGTACTATACACTTAAATGTATCCGGATCTTTACTACACCTAAAGTAATTTTCTATTAAAGCTGCTGTTGTGAACGTTTTACCAGCACCAGTACCTAGTACGCATGTACCTCTACCAATTTTTAATGCTTTATCAACCACATCTTCTTGATACTCTCTAAGGTCGAAGGTAAAGTCTTTAAACATATCAATTGTAGTACCTATGTTTATTACTTTTTGAAGCTTATCTGTTACCTCTATATTATAAGTAGTATTAAGCTCTACAAGATACTTCCGGATCTCCCAATATAACCCAACATCACAAGCACCAGCTCCTGTTATAGCATACTTCCTACGCGGTATAAACCTACCATAACGCCTACCAAATTTTGCTGCTTCATTTTCTACACTAAAATGTTCTCTTATTTGGTTAAATAAGTCAGTGTCTTCAGTACGTAATAAGAGTCTACGCGTACTTGGGTTATAATCAAAGGAGAGCATTATAATTGTTCCATTCGATTAATATCTACTATGTTTTTTACCTCCCAATGCATTGTGCTTAGTATCTTTTCAACCTTTTCAAGATATTCAATAATAGTATCTTGCTCCTTTATTGAATTATTAATAGTAACAACCGAATCATACCTTTCAGCTGCAGTTTCAGCTGCAGTTTGATTAATACGTACCGGTGAGTCTTCTATTACCTTCTTTACAAGGTCCTTTTTTAATTTCTTCTTTTTAGCAAAAAGGGTATTACGCTTAATCTTAGCTTCAATTAACCGAGCAACCCAAAAATGCTTACGCGCAGGTAGTCTCATCTGTACTTCTTTGAGATTAAAATCATCTAAATACAAATCTTTATTAATGTCCTCTATATATTTCTTTAGCAATTCCACTCTTTTATTATAAATATTATTAAAATGGAATCAACTTGTAAATTTGAAAGAATATTCTTTAAGATGTTGAAAGAGGATAATATTGCCGGTGCTGGTGGTGCTTACGGTGATGGTCCTTCCATGCATAGTATTTACAGTCCAAGTGAACCACAATCTGGAGATGAGTATGCTAGAAATGATGGTAGAAATATATTTGGAGCGCCAAAGGCGTTAGGTAAAAGGGTACAGACACGAAAAGGTAGTACAGGGGGTAAGAAAGATAAAAAGGATAAGAAAAAGGAAAAGTGGCTTAAGCGTAAGAATTTATATTTGACTGGTTCTGAAAATGAAGAGATTCCTGCTGAAGATGCTGAAAAGGTAGATAAAGACCGTATGAAATGTAACAGCCCTCGTCGTACATCTGGTGGTTCTAAGAAGTTTGTTGTTAAAGCTTGTAAGGACGGTAAAGAAAAAATTGTTCGCTTTGGAGATCCTAATATGAGGATCAAAAAAAGTAATCCTAAGCGCAGAAAGTCATTCCGGGCCCGTCATAAGTGTGATCAGAAGAAGGATAAGTTCTCTGCTGGTTACTGGTCATGTAAAAAGTGGTAGATTTAGGTCATTGGGAGGGGGTTCTCGAAGAAAACGTCGACCTACCTTATGGATTCATTTATAAGATTACTAATCTTACTAATGATAAGAAGTATATTGGTAAAAAGCAATGTCAGTCTATTAGGAAGCGTCCCCCTCTTAAGGGTAAGAAAAATAAACGACGGGAGATAGTAGAAACTGACTGGAAGAGCTACACTTCTTCGTCAAACCAACTTAATAAGGATTTAGAGTCACTTGGCAAGGGTAGTTTTAAGTTTAAAATCATAAGATGGTGTGATTCAAAATGGGAGTTGAGTTATTATGAAGCTAAGCTACAATTTGAAGAAGAAGTATTATTAAAAGATGACTACTATAATGGGATCATCAACCTTAGAATTGGTAAACGACGGAACTAGTCATCTCTATATACCGGCGCTTCATAAGACTGTCATAAATCTCAATTACTTCTTAGATAGATCATTTAAAGAATATAGTTATCACTTGGTAGAGAATGATTTAGAGCTAAAACGCTATGATAAAAATAAGCTTGGTATACATTTTATACTAAAACAAATAATTGAAGCGGTAAAGATTAATAAAGAGCATAAAAAGCTGTTTTATTACAAGATAGATGAGAAGATCATTGAATATCAGCTTGTAAAGCGTATCTTTAACACATTACCAAGTGTGATTAATTACGGAGAGGTTGGATTTAAAGAGTTTATTAAAGAGCATGAGTATGAAGTATGGAAGAGTCCCTCTGAGGCACGGTTGTCTTTTAGGAACTTTAGGAACCTTCTTAAAAGATATGACCTAAAGCATTTAGAGAAAGAGTTTCTTGCCGATGTAAATATAAAACTATCACTACTTCCATAAATATATACATGAATAAGTTTCTTAAGCTAGTTGAGGAGACCGACCCTGCTAATAATAATAGTGTATATGTAATATCGATTAAGGGGCCTGGTGGCTCATTGGAGGATATTCAAATATCTGGCGATGAGTATGCTTTATATTTACATGACCAAATTGGTAAGTTGGTAAGAGGTGAGATTGATTTTACCCCTGTAGAGGATCAGGAAGAGGAATTAAGCGATGAGGATCAGGCGGTAATAGATGATACAGAAGAGGCAGCTAGATTGGGACATAGGGGAGCTGTGGTAGCAGTTAGACAGGCAAATCAAAAGAAGGCCCGGGA
>TARA_R110002096_G_scaffold664_3_pt1 | contig 10369 bp, 13 predicted proteins | sample TARA_R110002096 | Tara Oceans TARA_R110002096 (sample SAMEA4397295) | marine metagenome | biome: Polar Biome; feature: [DCM] deep chlorophyll maximum layer (ENVO:01000326); material: water (ENVO:00002006), including particulate matter (ENVO:01000060) such as... | depth 35 m
AAAGTCACTAGAGTTAGGTGAACTCCACAAGCTGGTGGCATTGTTGATGATACCTGTCACTCCGAACTCTAGGTTGATCGTGCCGCCTATGGCATTAGAACAATCCAGATCACCCGTCTTAAACTTGTCTGATTGATAATTGTTGCTGCTACTTGGCATTTGTAATGAGAGCGAGGTATTAGCCAGTACCGTGGTACTTAACATCAGTAATGACAGAAAAAGCACATACCCTGCAAGTAGCCACTTCATTTAATTCTCGAACATATCTTGGACGACACCGTAGCCCCAGCCTGTATCTTTGACACGGAGCAAATGAATTCAACAGAACTCAAGGAGAGGTTACTAACGTAGACGTCAAATGACACAGTATCTAAATACTTCATAGGGATGATCGTATACTCTGACACAAATGGGATTGGTGCCCACTCATCATCAAATACCCCTATTTCGTAGTAGGAGACATCTTTTCTCTTGTTGAATATATTCAGTGTGGTGACAGAGACGCCAGCCATGAACGACTTAGTAAACGTAGGGTAAGTCGGGGTCATCTGATGAGCCGCTACGGCGCTGCTCAATGTAAGCATTACCAATAGCAGAATGGCTCTCATGTTATTTAGCGATACACTCAGCTAATACGATAGCTGTATAGCTACCTCCGGGGAATGATTTATTAACCCCGTATACTGCTGATGATTCAGATGAGAACCATGTAGAGCCAGCAACAATTAAGTCGTACTGAGTAGTTGAGCCATAGGTAACCTTAGCTGCTTCATACCCAGCCATGCCAACATCAGTTGTATTAGTAACTGTGGTTGAACCTGTCCACGTTACAGCGTCCGATAAAGAGGGGCTTGTGCTGAATGAAGTAGGCGTAGTCACCTTAGCTAGGTAAGCATCTGCAAGCGTAACATCATACCGTACAACAGGTACAACACCGCCATCTGCTGCGAGTGTACTTAGTTTAGTAGGTAAAGGGTTACCAAACACACCATTAGTATCTGTCGTGATTAAGCAGCGTGTTTGAACATTGCCGGTGATTGGGGTTTCTGTTGCGTATGCTGGTGAGTAAGCGGCAAGTGCTAGACTTACTATCAGTAACTTCTTCATGCGTTAATCCTCTTGGTTATATTGCATGTTGACCATCTGGGTATGCAGTATTTGTTGAGCTAGGCCAGCTCTGGCCCCTTTCTTGTTGTCAGGTAGTTCGCCACCATTGAGAACAACCGACTCTTTGTATTCGCCGCCTGATAAATTCTTATCGTAGTAGGTGTTCATTGTGATACTGCTAGTCATGGCAAACATCAACAGGTTCTGTGAGACAATATTCGCAGAGAGAGTTGAATCGTCCACACTACTTAGAATACGCTCTAGCCTATCCTTGTCTTCATCGTCTTTATCTTTTTGATCAGGATCTTCCTCTAGGTCTGCTTTCTCTTCCATTACATCCGAAATGTTCTCATCACCTAATGGATCGTAAGCCTCAACCTTAGTGTTGCTCATCATCGCTAGCACTGCAGCCGCATAGCCCAGACAGGACGGGTCTGACAGAGGGGTTATACAATCGTAGTTATACTTGTAGCTGTAGATAACGCTAGCATCAACAACTGAACCTGAACCCTCAACATCAATAGATCCATCACCCCATAGTGCAATGGGTAGGTTATCTATGACGAATCCTTTGGTGATGGGTATCCCACCTGTGAGTCCGCTCCAATCATCTGTCTCAGAAAATATATATTCGCCTGTTGTGCCAAACAGTTTGTTGCGCACATGAACTAACATATCGTCTTCGGTATTCTTGATCGGAGTGTACTGGTAGTAAACCCCGTTGATTCTTAGCTCTTGAGCATTAGTAGGGCCAATGTTCATACCCCATGTATGTCCAGTTCCGGCCATGTTGCCTGTGATACCGTAAAGGTATTCACTGTGTGCGTTTGTAGCGTAGACCACCAACAAAGCCACAACAGCCAGCCTCTTCATAACAGCAACAGCAAACCTAGTACAGCGCCGCCGACACTAAGTAAAAATTCTTTAGAGTCGAACTTAGATTCCTCTTCTGGCTGAGGTATAGAACCTTCGTCATTCTCCCACGCGACCTTAGCGTCAGATCCGATGATACCGTTGTAAGGGCAAGGCGTGCCTGCCATTAACATCGCGTCAAATACCCGCAGGTCTTGGCACAAAACCGACACAGCAGCTACCTTCATGCCCATGTCGTACAGCGTTTTAGCGTTCTTCAACCGCTCACAGTTCAGATCGCGGGAAGTTGTTCCAGCTGAGATACCTAGTATCTGTGTTTGCACTGCACCAGCAACACCCACTGTACACGAGTCAGAGTTACCTCCTCCAAGTGATGGTGAGATAGCAGAGGGGGGCGGGGACTTTAGTGTAGTTGTTACTTCACCTGTCGTATGAACTGTACTGTTAGTAGTAGAGTCCGTTACTATAGTTTCAGCAGCTTGTGCCAAGGCAGGCAATAGTAAGAAAGCCCATATTATCCTACGCATTATTCAGGATCATCATCAACTAATGTGCTTGGATCAACCCAACCTTCAACCGCTGTCCACGTAGTGCCATCGAAGGTATAACGTCCACCCATCCAATCTGCTGGCGGTGTAACACCTTCATGGATAGTAGAGTTGGTTAAATTCAAATCACCAATAATGAAGTGAGGGCATGTAATGTTTTCGGCGGTTGCCACAAGACCATGTTCATCATGAAAGGTGTACGCGGATACGTTGTTACTGTTAAATGTAATTGTTTTCATTTTGGTGATCCTTATACTGGTTTAGGATACTTATCTTTAATAGCTTGAATATCTGTTTTCCAAGCGTCAATGCCATTATGAAAAATGTTATCAAGCTGTTCAGGTATAGCAGGATACTCAGCCAAGCGACCATCAAGCCAAGCCCTTGCATCTTGTTCTGCCTGCGCTGTTACACCGTCTGCTAGACGTTGGTTGTTTTCTGCTGTGGTGAGTTCGATTCGCTCACCGTTTACTAATTTGAATACGTTTGTGCTCATTTGTTTATTCCTTGTTTAATAATTAAGAGTTTGCAATACCGTACAGAGTGACTCGGCCACCAGCGGGGAATCCCGAAGCATAAGAAGTGACTATTTTCAATGCGTTAACGGCAGCAGTTGTGTCACTGGCTGGTGCAGTGTTTATTTCGCCATACACCCCCAGTGCCTCAATACTTTTGTAACCATAGTCCCAGTGACCTATGCCACCGCTGATTGAATAATAAGACTTACCCGTATCAGCGAGTTTATAGAGGTAAACATAAGCAGACTCGACTCCGTTGTTTGTTGATAGATTAAAGAAGCCCAAATTATTCTTTGGGAAAGGGCCTTGGATAGATGTGCTGTAATAATCAACACCGTGGGTGGTATAACGATACATACTTGTTGATGTGTCGTAGCTTGTACCTCCATTTGTGGAGAAGTACATTATAGGCCCACCCGTACTTCCTGTTGGTAGACCTGTTATTTTCATAACGTATGTGTCGTAAGTACTATTGATGTTTGATGTTATCTCAATCGAAGTATCACCAGCAGTTGTTGTTGCTGTGCTAAGGGGAACCCAACCGCCACCGCCACCGCCTCCACCTGCATTATCCAATGCCCCTGCTACAACATCACCTGACGAATCTAAGAGTGCTGCTAAATTTCTTGCTATACCCATGTTGTTCTCCTAAATTACGTTGTTAGCCCATATAAAATAAAAGTACCTTGCTCAAAACTTTCAGTAGTTGTGCCAGCTAACAGCTTAAATTTACCAATGGTTCCAGTAGCGGTAGGTGTCTCAAAACCTGCAACTGCTGTAGTAGTTCCTATACCAACAGCCCCAGAATCGTCAACATTTTGATCGTGTACACGTATGACAGGCTGACCAGCGGTGTTAAATATAGTGATCTCTCCAGACGTATTACCGTTTGTAGACTGAACTTTAAAGCCTCCCCAGAAGCCCATTAAAGATCCCGTACCACCGTAACCGCTTACTGTTGACGCTGAGTTCATGCCACCCATTCGCCACTGCTGCCATTTAAGTGTCTCACTGTAAGTACCACTCGCCCCTAGAGTCATTTTAATACCTAAGCCACTCTCATTCGCACCGAAGTTAACACCGTGATAGATGATTTTATAGACTGTGTACCCTGACAAAGTATATTCAACTTCGGCAGTTGTTGACGTTATCGCGGTTGTCGATATTTTATTCCAAGCACCACCACCACCACCGCCTCCTGCACTCACAAGCACGCCATAAGCCACAACCTGTAACGTATCGCCTGTGGTAGCACCAACCGCCAACGTGATTAATGTTCCGTTGGTAGCAGTGTAATCCGCTGCATCCAATAGGATACCGTTTAGGAATACATGAATCTTACCTACCGTATAGGATAACGTGGCACTGTTTGTATCTGCACCTGTGAATGCCGTTTGACCACTTGTTGCGGTGTATGCGAAACTTTCGGAGGAGGCACTAGCGGTGGGTTCCCACTTACTTGCAGTGTTGTCCCAAGCTAATACTTGACCATCTGTGGGTGCGGCTGTACTGGTGTCTACGTCAGTTAATCCATTAATGCTAGTAGCCCCACCCGCAGGTAGATTAGTTAGGTTAGCACCACTAATAGCGGGTAATGTAGCTGGGAATCTAGCGTCTGCTAATGTACCTGACGTTAGATCACTGGCAGAGGTAGAGTTAGTTACTTTGGCTGTGTTAGCTGTAATGGCTGATGCTTGACTTGAGGTAATACCTGTCTTCGCTGTGTTAGCTGTGATTGCACTTGCTTGTGCACCAGTAACACTTGTGGCAGCAATACCTAACGCATCAATAGTGGATTTAGTTGGTATTACTCCAGCGCGAGGAATAGTTACGGAAACATCCCCTGAGCCGTCCTCTGGTGCTAGCGTTATTGAACCGCTAGAACTATTTAACTTTATACTCATTTCAGATTCCTATAGTTGTTTCTGGGCGGCCCAGAGTTTTGTTATTAACTGGCTACTCGAAGGTATTGTCAGGACTACACCATGTGCAATAACAAGATTCTTTCCAGTCAAATACTGAGTATCCGCATCGAGCACTTTGCTGGTTGATATTGTTTCACTTTTGTAAGACACAGAGTCTTCTGGGTTCCATAAACTGCTGGAATTATCCCATGTTAATACCTGACGAGCCGTGGGTGCCGAGGTGCTAGTGTCTACATCTGTTAACCCATCGATGGAGGTGACGCTAGCAGTGGAGTCACTCAGGAATAGAGAGGTTGCTGATAATGCTTTACCAGCTTCTACACTAGGGGTGCTTACTGTTGTTGCTAGTGTTCCATCTGATTGAACATAGTAAGTTGAATCTAAGACTAAACCTGTTTGATTGGTTGCTACACCACCTTGCAGCATGATGGTTGCTATCTGGGTATTAGTATACGCAGCTGTTGATATACCTAAGAAGTTGGTTGCTGTTAGGTTTGGGACTCCTACCATTGTGGCTATTTGGCCTACTTTAATTGTGCCAACATGTAAGTTACTTGAATCTCTGTAGGTGAATACAAACCTGCCCGAACTATAGGGGCCGAAGGCTACACCAATATAGCTGCTCGAACTTGTGGTAAGTACAGATGCACTGCCAAAGCTAACAGAAGTTCCTGCAACTGTGCCCACTATAGCTGTAGCGTAATCTGAGTTACCGCCATCTTTGTAAACAACTACAAACTTATTTGCAGTTGTAGGGTCAAAGGATATTACGGGGGTAGTGGTGGTAGCTGTGTTAAACACTACAGCTGTTCCAAAACTTATAGCAGTTCCTGAGAGTGTACCGACTACAGCTGTACCATAGTTGGAGTTACTACTATTCCCATAGGCAACTACAAATTTACTGGCTGTATTAGGGTCAAAAGCCATGACTACTTCTAATCCGGTGCCATAAACTACACCGGAGAGTGTGGCAGCAGTTCCCAATGTTATAGTAGTTCCTGAGAGTGTCCCCGCTCTTACTGTACCCGTATTTAAGTTATTTTTATCCGCATAGGATAAAACAAACTTACCTGCTGTATTTGGATCAAATGATACGGATGTGGTGCCAGTCGTTGAATTATATACGACTGGAGTTCCGAAGGTTGCAGTAGTTCCTGAAAGTGTTCCTACTACTACTGCACTGTTTGCACTAGAGCTAACCCCTTGTTGATAAGCAATAACAAACTTACCTGCTGTGTTTGGGTCGAAGGATACCCCGTGATTTCCACCAGCAAGTGAATTAAATACAACTGGAGTCCCAAAGGTTGCAGAAGTTCCTGAGATTGTCCCTACTATAGCAGTCCCGTAGTACGAGTTACTTAGATCCATTTCAGCAATAACAAACTTACCTGCTGTATTTGGGTCGAAGGCTATCTTGGCTGAGTAGCCACTCTGACTGTATACAACGGGAGTTCCAAAGCTAATGGTAGTTCCTGAAAGTGTACCAACTACAGCCGTACCATCTACATTGTTAGGTATGTCTTGGTATATAACTACAAACTTATTTGCGTTAGTAGAGTCAAAGGCCACTTGGATACTTATTACCTCAACTGGGCTAAATAAGCTTGCACTACCTGCTGGAATGCTTTCAGCTACAGGTGCTAATGCCCCTCCTGTACTGCTGACCACCTTAACTGTACCGTCTGACTGCAACACTACAGGACTACCATTAGGTAGCGTACCCGAAGCAACGAACTCCGCTGTACCACCTGCTGCTGGCAGGTCTGTTAGGTTAGCGCCGCTGATAGCAGGCAATATAGCTGGGAACCTATCGTCTGGTAACGTCCCTGATGTCAGGTCTGAGGCAGAGGTAGTAATAGTATCAGTGAAGATAGCACTAACAGGTACGTTGGTGAGCACTTGGCTGTCATCAACTTTTTCGTCGAGTGCGTCACCGAACAGCCCAGCAGTTATGCGAAGTTGGACGTGCTCCCCTATATTAAAGGCGAGCGCCGTGGTGGACTCTTGGCCCCTAATGACAGTCAGTGTGGTGCCACTAATCGCAGTACATTTAACGATCTCTTTCGCAGTATCAGTTGCGTTAGAGAGCGTTAGGTACGTGTAATCACCACTCGCTAGAGTAGGAAATTTAACAGTACTCACCACAGTCAAGGACGTTGATGAGGCAGTGATTCCACTAGCGAGCGCTGTACGCGCATCATTTGTAAACTTAACAGTCATAAGGGGCTACTCATTTATGAAATGGTGATAGTCCAAGTAATTGTGATAGAGTCATTAACGCCCTTGTTCACAACGGAAAACACAGTACGTGCTAGCATTGTTCCGCCAGTTGCCGCAGTGAATAATCCTGCTTCAGTTAGAGCACCAGTACCATCACCAGCAGACCACGTTGAAGCGTACTCGACGGTATTGTTAACAGCCGTACCACCCGATACGGTTAAACCGTTTCGATCAATCTGTGATGTTAGTGCCGTCTGTGCAGCAGCAGCAGCAGTTGTGCCCGAGCCTACACCCATGTGCGTGATATTTGAGCCGCCGCCTGCTAAGCGTGACGCGACTAAATTACGCCCTGCTGTAACCACTAAGTTCGGGACGCGGTGAATAACTCCACCATTCTTCTCGACAGTTAAAGCACCTGTCATTTGTAAATTTTCATTAAACATGTATTTCTCCTACCCGAAGGTACTGGAATTAAAAGTAACCCCGTTGAATACGGGTATTGAGCCATTGGTGACCCGAATGCTTAAAACATCAGACGCACCTATGGATTCTGTTAGCGGCTTATTCGCAGCGTATTGATATGCCTCTTGTACAAGCGCTGAATCTGAATATGCTGTAGTAAGGTTGAATTGGGATGCGTCCCCAACAAGAGCAACGTTTTGTTTCGTTGCGGCCCAATTCTTGTCAACATTACTTATATCGTCGAGTGCAATTGTGTCGGTGAAAGCCCGCTGGAACTGTGCACTACGATTAAATATGTCTGAAGTTTGGGCAGAATCGACTGCAGCTTTAGTAAGCTCCATATGCGCCGTTTCCAGCACTGATGCTGTATCTGTCACTAATCGCCCAAGCGCCCACTGCGCTGTATCAGATGTGATAGGGAATTCGGATGGTTGGACTGCTAGGCCATTAATTACGAGCACCCCATCTACCAGAGCCACACTATCTGCATACATACGTCTAAAGTGTTGAGCAACGACAAGTGCGTCTGAGATCGTGGACAACTCAGTTACTGGCTTTGATATAGTTCCTGCGATGCCCTCTACTAGCGCTACAAATTCGGTTACTGGCTTAGTCGAGGCGAACGTCCGCTGTTCCGTGAGCGTGACGGACTCGGGCTGACCTTTGTCGATTGACCAACTTGATCCATCGATTGTGTTAACCACATCCTCGACTGGACGAGTCAGCGACAGTTGGTGTAATTCTTGAACATCCGAAGTGTCTGCGAGTGGTTTAGTTGTAACGAATGCCCTAGTCTCCACTAGGGTTACAAGTTCTGGTGTATTCTTATTTACAGCCCAAGTGGATGCGTCTGACAAGATGTAACCATCGCCGCTGCTCGCTGGACGAGTAGTGTGGAGGCGAGGTAGATCTTGCACACCTGTGGAATCGGTAAAGGGGTCTCTAACCATGTAGATGGCGTGTTGTTCTGTTGTAACAGCCACGTCATTAAGAACCGTTTGTACCGCAAAAGTTAATGCTTCAGCGAACGTGACCTGATCGATTGGGCCTAAATTAGCCCATAATGTGGATGAGTCTGAAACACCTGTTGAATCTGTTGCTGGCCTTGAAACAGCAATGGCTGCGATCTCGCTTATAATAGCAGTATCGGTTAACGGCTTGTCCAACTCAGCGCTAATGGATTCAATTAGGGTACTGATTTCTGTGAGTATGCGGTTGTTGGTATCCGCATCGACCCATATACCCGCAGCAACCATCTTCTGGAAAACAGTTTCAGCCAACGCCATGTACTGATACTGCACTCCCACACCTATTACAGGTGCAGTTATTAAAGGGATGCTTGCGCGTTCTGTTAATGTAACATCAGTGAATTGAACTGTCGGTATGCTGACCTCAAGACGAACTTCCGACGCGCTCGGTGCATCGGCGACGGTGACGTCGATGATCCTCATGACGGGGAAGTGCGCTTCGAGGCGAATCATTAGTAGTCGCCGCGCACCTTGAACTTAAGCTCGTCATACACAGTCTGCACGCCACCGTTGGTGTAGCTTACTTCGACTTCACCCGTGAAGGTTCCGACAGTATCAAGCACACCTGCAGGCCACTGCATAAACACTTTGCCATCTGTATACGGGGAGAGCTTACTCATGGTAATAGTGGATTTGACTGTGGCAGAACCTTTTGCCTTAAACTTTAGGCGGACGGTTGCGTCCGTAAGGTCAATAGGTGCCCACGTTAATACGTTGCCTTCATCGAGAATTGTCCCGACCGCAGCCGTATTAGAGTCACGCAATGTTAAATTCAGTTCAGGCAGCGTGTCGCCCTTCACTAATTGAATCGTATCGTAATAAGCGATGGGTTATCCTCCTACACAAGATTGGGTAAAGTGCTATCCGCCGAATCGAACTGGCTTCACACGTAGATTTGTTCTGTCATACCCCTGCATCTGTGCCACTTTGGCGCGTCCAAGTTCACGATCAAACATCTGTCGGTAATAGACTGCTCGGTTAGGGTCGTACCACTCTGTATTAGACATCATGCACAGGTAATGCTTAGCACCTGTTTCAATGGCTGTACGCCAGCGGACACCTAACTCATAAGGGATGGTGGTTGCATTTTGCTTCGGCTTTAACGCCATACGGCATTCCAGCTCTTCACTGACTTGAGGGATTGGGGCCATACGCGTGGATATAACACTGTCTGTCGCGTAATAGGCTGATACACCCCAGCGAGTTGAATCGGCAGGATCACCTTGCATCTGATATATTTTACGAACAGTGGTTGGTGTGAGTTCAACGCCCTTGCGAGAAATTGAAATCAACTGCACTAGCTCAGCATTTGACGGAATGGGTAAGTCATGCTCCACATCGCCAGTAGATAAATCCAATGTATCTTCCGACTGTTCCCAAATAAGGGTACGCTCACACAGCTCTGAGGCTGCGCGGCGAAGGGAATGAATCACAGTGAAAGATGGTGCGCCTTGGATCTCAATAACAACATCTGATACAAGGTCTGCTAGCTTTATGTCAGCCATAAGGACTCCTAAGTGTTAGCTGAGTCCGAACCTTGGACGGCGCGAAGTTGCGCACTGGAGGCATCGATCTTGGACTTAACACCTAACGAGGAAGCAAAGGCCATCATGTGCGATTGAGCACGGTTGGCATTGCCTGCGTATTCAGCGTCTTTGCTGTAGGCACGATAGAGCATGAAGTCCAAC